>Ga0209541_10004343_pt1 | contig 25200 bp, 25 predicted proteins | sample RifCSPlowO2_01_FD_184027 | JGI IMG/M metagenome (GOLD analysis project Ga0209541, IMG submission 184027) | Groundwater microbial communities from Rifle, Colorado - Rifle CSP2_plank lowO2_0.1 (SPAdes) (version 2) | ecosystem: Environmental > Aquatic > Deep subsurface > Groundwater | place... | reverse complement strand
CAGCTTTAATCCCAAATGTGCCGACTTGCGATGTCGACACATTGATATTTTGAGCTAACACTGACAAAAGCTGGAGCGCCTTAAAAGCATAGGGACGCGAATTCAAAGCTACCTGTTGACTCTTTCGCATCTTCGTCGCCGCCACAACTTCCATCGCTTTCGTGATTTGCCCTATATTCTTAACGGCTTTTATTCGATTTTTGACTTCAATGATTGACATTTATATTAAAATGTGATATTATTTATGTCGGAGGTGCGTAATGCACAATTTGACAACGTCTCAGCTACGAACACTGGTTGAGGCCGTGGGTGGCCTCAAGGATTGGCCACAGGCCACAACTGACCCTCGAATCAATCACGCGATCGATTGCATCGTCGCCGACGAGGGCGAAGAGCCCGAGTACGACGAGCAGTTGTACGCCAAGGAAATCGAGGTGTGCAAGGGTCGAGGTGAATTCGACCAGACGTCCTGACTGACCCACCCACTGGGGGCTCGCAACAAGAGCCCCCACCCCAGCCCAACTCTTCGGAGAAGGGCTTTTTGTTTTAAATAACTACTGCATCAGGTGATAATCTGTACTTTTTTGAAACCATTGAGTCCATAAATATACCCTCAAAATCTCGCGTAGGCTACTGTCTTCTCGGGACATTAGAGTTGCCTGATTGCTTGGTTTGTCAATGGTCTGTCCTTGACAAAATCCGGCAACGAACATAGTGAGCTTTGCCGCTGGAGCAAAGCGAACGTGTCCCGAAAGGCAGTAGCCGAAAGCGAGATTTGCTAAACCCTCTTTAATTCCTCCAAAGAACTCCCCAACTTCTTCTCCGTCTCATCATCAAGCTGGTTACTTGATCTAATTTTTTTCAAAACTTCCCCATGCAATTTTTCTAAATTATCAATAATCCTTGCTGAGACTGACTGGACTTCCTCTACTTTTACATCGTCCAGATATCCATTCGTCGCCATATATATTGCCGCAACTTGTTTTTCAAATGGTATTGGTTCGCTATCAACCTGTTTTAAAATTTCTGTAAGCCTTTGTCCTCTAGCGATCTGACTTTTTGTATTTTCATCTAAGTCCGAGGCAAACTGAACAAACGCCTGAAGTTCACGGAATTGGGCTAAATCTAAACGCAATTTACCGGAAACTTTTTTCATGGCTTTTGTCTGAGCCGATGAACCAACACGTGAAACGGATAATCCAGCATTAATAGCCGGCCTTAAACCTTTGTAAAATAAATCTGATTCAAGATAAATCTGTCCGTCAGTTATTGAGATAACATTGGTCGGAATATAAGCCGAAACATCGCCTAACTGAGTTTCAATAATTGGCAAAGCGGTTAATGATCCGCCGCCAAGTTCTTTGTTTAACTTAGCCGCTCTTTCAAGCAGACGAGCATGCAAATAAAAAATATCCCCGGGATAAGCCTCGCGTCCAGGAGGTCTTCTTAGCAGAAGCGACAATTGGCGATATGAATCCGCATGCTTAGATAAATCGTCATAAACCACTAGGGCATCTTCACCCTGATCCATGAAATATTCTCCGATAGCACATCCGGCAAAAGGAGCAAGATACTGAACCGATGCCGGAGAAGATGCGGGGGCAGATACAACGATAGAATATTTGAGAGCGTCTTTTTCTTCGAGAGTTTTAACAAGTTTAGCAACTTTAGAGTTCTTCTGCCCGACAGCCACATATATACAGATAACCTGTCTTCGACCAGTATCCTGTTTCTGATTAATAATTGTATCGAGAGCAACGGCTGTTTTACCGGTTTGCCTGTCACCAATAATAAGCTCTCTTTGCCCCCGGCCTATTGGAATCATCGCATCAACGGCCTTAATACCTGTATGAAGGGGGGTATTCACAGATTCTCTGGCAACTACTGAAGGGGCTGAACGTTCAAGAGGATAATCTCGACTCCTCGAAATATCAGTAAAGATTACTCCCTTACTGTCCAGCGGATTTCCAAGAGGATCAACAACTCGGCCTAACATCTCACCGCCAACTTTGATCGACACAACTTTTCCTGTTTGTTTGACTCTATCACCGACCTTGACCTTCTGCCCATCACCAAGAATGACAGCGCCGATAAAACTTTCTTCAAGATTAAAAGCAATCGCTGCTATGTCGCCACCGTGAGATTCAATATTCAAAAGTTCCTGGCTTAATGCCCTTGATAATCCAGAAATTTTGGCAATACCGTCACCAACTTCGGTAACAAGGCCAACATGCTCAAACTTAGTATCGTCTTTATAGTTGGCAATCTCCCTCTTTAGTTTTTCTATAATTTCGTAAGACATAGAGCCGATGCCAATCCACAAATAATGCTAATCTACGAATAAATTTCATTCGTAGATTCGTATTATTCGCATTATATTTGCATCGGTTAACTAAATAGTTTATTTAATTTGCCCTGCAATGAATTATTTAATTCTTCTTCGCCGTTAATTGTAATTCTGACCCCAGCGACTAATTCTGAATTTATATTAAAATCAATGTGGTCTTTATCTGAAAATTTATACCTGAACTTTTCTTTCTTCAACGCCGTATCTCTGGCCACTTCTACATTCACCCACTTCCCGCCTTTTTCATTCACAAGTTTTTTATGGATTGCTTCTGTAATCTTGTTGGCATGCCTAATATCCCCTGTCTTCTTCAATAATTTAAGCAAGCCATCCACGACTTCCTGATGAGAAGTTTTTTCGATCACCTGGATAAAAGCATCAACATAATTTTTTAACGAATATTTCATAGACTAAGCCTTAAGTCCCTTCATTGCTTGCTCTATTAATTTCTCATCAATCTGCTCCGGTTTTAACTGGACTGTTTTGATTATCGCCTCTTTCACCAATCGTTTGGCCTCGGCGGAAACCTTCTCCATTTCTTCCTTCTCTCTTCTTTCGGCCAATAACATTGTCTCACGCAGAGTCTGTTGGGCTTTCATATCGGCTTGGTGAGTAATCTCTTGGCCCTTTTTCTGGGCATTTTTCTCGGCTTCGGAAATTATGAGAACTGCCTGTGTGTCGGCTTTTTTAATAATTCCGACCTTCTCGACTTCTGCTTGTTTTATTATTTGTTCTGCTTTTTCTCCGCCCTTAATTCCTAGTTCTATCTTCTTTCTTCGCTCCTCGACCATTTTTATCAAAGGCTTGTAAACAAACTTAGTCAAAACAAATAATAGTATCAAAAAGTTAACTCCTTGAGCCAAAAGGAGCTTCCAATCAATTCCGAGTTGTGAAAATAATTCAGACAATAATGGAGAAATTACCACTTATCATTTGCCAATAATTTACCATATAACCATTGAGTCATTTTCTGAAATGGATAAATGAAACAATGTTAATTCAATGGAAATTGGTAAATGATAAATGGAAAGTGAACTTAAGTTAACTAGACGAACTTCAATATCAAAGCGACTACCAATCCGTAGATAGCAATAGCTTCCGCAAACGCCAAAGCCAAGATCATAGCTGTCTGTATCTTTGGCGCTGCTTCTGGATTCCGGCCAATTGCTTCGGCGGCTTTTGCGGCAATTTTTCCGATAGACAAGGCCGGGGCAATTGTTCCGATTCCCATAACAATGGCTATCGCCAATAATTTCATTGATTCTGGTTCCATATTAAAGTGTGATGCAAATCTGCAAATAACGTGCGAATGCAACGAATTTTATTTGCGGCATTCGAATATATTTGTAGATCTGCGTTATTTTAGTATTCGACCTCTTCGTGATGCTGTACCGACATAGCTATAAAAACTAATGTCAGCATCGCAAAAATAAATGCCTGTATAAAACCGACAAATACTTCTAAAAATAAAAATGGCAATGGCAAGAAATATGGCCCCAGGAAACCTATGATTATAAGCAGTACTTCTCCTGCGAAAACATTGCCGAATAAACGAAATGAAAACGAGATTATTTTAACAAATTCAGAAACTAATTCAAGCAAGCCAACAAAAGTATAAATAGGATTTTTTAAATTAAAGAATTTGCCAGCATGAGTCCGCATACCAACTGCCATCGCCCCAAGCAGATTTACCGAGAAAACAGCAATAATAGCTAAAGCAATTGTGAAGTTCAAATCGCTTGTTGGGGCTCGAAATAAAGGTACCAGGACCCTTTTATAATCACCCTCGTGGATTATCTTATGCTCAATGCCGAGAGAGCCAGTTCCGGGTAAAAGACCAAGCCAATTTGAAAGCATCACAAAAAGAAATATGGTAGCGATGATTGGAAAGTATCTTTCTGACTCACGTCTAGAACCAAGAATAGTATCCATCATCTTCAGAACCTCATCCATAAAAAGCTCAAATAAACTCTGCAATTTACCCGGAATCATCATAATATGTTTCTTGAACCAAAATCCAAGAGAAACAAAAATCGCCACGACAATCAGCGATAATAAATAAGAATTGGTAAAGTTGAATGCTCCTAAACGAAAAAGCGTTTCTGCTTTTATTGATATTTCTGACATAAATTTAATAAAGATTATATCAAAATACTGATATTCAAGCAAGCCATTTACTTGATCTTTTATAACTTTATGTTATTATCACTTTCAGCATATTAACATTCGGTGGGGTAAAAAATGGCAATTAGAGAGGGTCGGTGGGACTGCGATCAGTGCACTAAAAAAAGAATTCTAGGTAGGGATATGACCTGCCCAGGCTGTGGCCGCAAAAGACCAGAAGGAACCCATTTTTATCTAGTGGACAATGAGCCCAAAGTAATAGATCGGGGTCAAATTAAGCGAGCAGAAAAAGGTTGTGATTGGTATTGCGAACGTTGCAAAAGCGCAAATATGGCTGATGAGATATCTTGCTCACAATGCGGAGCCAGCAAAAGTTATCTAATAACAAAAACAAATAAAGATACTCTTCCCGAACCATATGGATTATATAAAAAAATACTGCCCACATTGAATCAGCCCAGACAAAAATCACCAATAAAAATAGTTGGATTGACGGTAGGCAGTTTAGTCTTTATATCATTAATTTTATATATACTTTGGCCTAAGGAAATTATCTTAGAAGTCGCCGGATTCCACTGGGAACGATCTGTAAATATTGAGGTTTATAAAACAGTCTTAGAGGAAGATTGGCATTTACCTGATGGCGCTCGAAAATTAAAAAGCTGGAAAGATATAAGATCATATCACCAAGTCCTAGATCATTACGAAACAAGATCCCGTTTAGTATCAGAGACGGTGCAAAACGGAACTGAGGAATATAATTGTGGCTCTAGAGATCTAGGCAATGGTTATTTTGAAGATATCACATGCAGTCGTCCGATTTATGAAACCATCTATCGAACAGAAATATATCAAGAACCGATATACAGAGATGAGCCAATATATGATACCCGGTATGAATTTGAAATAGATAAATGGCTATACGCCAGAACCGAATTATCTAAAGCAAATGATCGGTGGCCTTACTGGCCAGAATTTGAACTTAAAGCTGATAACAGACCGACCGGCAATGAGCGTCAAGGTAATCGTTCAGAAATCTATAGAGTATATTTCACCTCAAGAGATAAAAATCAGAAAAAATACGAAGAGGAATATGATATCAACACTTGGAAGTCATTTAAATTAGGTGGATTATATTCGGCAAAATTGAAATTAAATGGGAGGCTTAAGAATCTTACACCATTACAAAATTCCATTGAAAAATAATCATGAGCACCGCACAAAAGCGGTTTTTTATTAATTAAAAATTATTTAAATCCGAACTTTTCTTGGAGACTTTTGAAGAAGTAGTGCTTTTCAAGTTCGGCGAAGCGAATTAAGCGAGGTGAACTTTGAATGACCACTTCATCTCCTGCTTCTAACGGAAAGATTGAATTGCCATCGGCGCTAAGCAGAACATCAACCCTTTTTCCTGTTTTTGAAAGAGAGAGCAAGCCCCTTGTCCGATAATCAATAATTTTTAGAATGATTTTGTTGTGGTACTTTATAACAATACTCGGCGTAGGAATACTGTGATCCAGTAATTCTGTAACAATCAGACACTTAATATCGGGCATTACAATCGGCCCATGAGCCGATAAGTTATAGGCAGTAGAGCCGGTAGCAGTTGCAACTAATATTCCCGTGCCTCGAATATATTGAACTGGATGGCCCTCAATCTTAGCTTGAAGCTCAACGATTCCCAGAAGACTTTTCACGACTACTTCATTAAGAGCTTCACTCGAAAAAACAATTTGTCCTTTTCTTCTAACATTAGCCATAATCATCATCCGCTCTACAATTTTATATTTTCCCTTAAAAAACCTCCTCAGCGATTTCAGAAAGTTTTTTTCTTCTCTCACCGAAGCTAAGAAACCAACAGTTCCCAAATTTAAACCGATAATAATCGGATTTAATTTCTGATACTTTCTAGCCGCTTCAAGAATAGTTCCATCGCCGCCAAGAGCAATAACAATATTTGGCTTCCTTGTATCTTCTTTCAGATTAGGAAAATCGCGTTTTATCAACCCTGAAATCTTCTTACTCCAAGCCAGAGCTCGCTTATTATTGGGGTGGCGAAAGATTAATATATTTTTAATTCTGTCTTTCATTGCTTGACTTAATGATTCCGCTTTGTTATACTTAGTGTATTATAAACACTTAATAAAATCAACGTGTCTAAATTTTACCAGTCAGTTACAGCCGATATAGTTATATTTACCATAGAAAATGACGAGCTTAAAGTCCTCCTGATTAAGCGAGTTAAAAAGCCATTTAAAAACCAGTGGGCATTGCCAGGCGGTTTTCTGCTGGAAAATGAGCCTCCCGAAAAAGCCGCTCTTAGAGTACTCAGAGATAAGGCCGGCATGGGTAATATGTATATGGAGCAATTATATACTTTCCCCGGTTCAGGCAGAGATCCCAGAGGCAATGTAATTACGGTAACATACTTTGCCCTCGCTCCAATAAATAAAATGCTGGCTAAACCAAATAAAGGACAGAATCCGACACTTCATTTATTAAAAAAATTGCCTGAGCTTGCATTTGATCATGAGAAAATAATTGACTACGCCCTGAAACGTTTACGCTCTAAACTCGAATATACAAACGCTATTTACTCCCTGCTCCCAAAATATTTTACTTTTAATCATCTTCAAAAAACTTATGAGCTGATATTCGGTCGCAAATTGGACAAAAGAAACTTTCGTAAAAAATTCATGATGCTTGGATTAATCAAATCTACAAAAAAACTGCATAAAGGTATTCGTCAACGCCCAGCCCAGCTATATCAATTTACATCTCGCAAACCGACGGAATTAAAAAAGTTTTTCTAATATGACCGAAAAGCTAAAAATGCAGGCCCTAAAATTAAGCGATATAGACAATATTATGAGCTGGATAAACGACCCTGAGGTTGTTAAAAATTTACAGCATTTTGATAAAAAATTCACAAAAAAAGATGAATTGGATTATGTTAAGAAAATGTTGGCCAGCAAAAATGACTTTGTATTCTCTTTTTTCACAAATACAGGAGATTACATCGGTCAAGGCGGAATTCATCAAATAAGCTGGCAGAACAAACTTGGTCGCCTTTCTATAATTATTAAGCGAGAACATTGGAATAAGAGATATGCCCAAGAAATACTTCCGGCCCTGACTAGCTATGCTTTCAAAAAATTAAAAATCCATAAAATATGGCTGATGCACTGGAAAGAAAATAAAAAAGCCGCATATTTATACAAAAAATTCGGCTTTAAAAAAGAGGGTATATTAAAAGACGAGTATTTCTGGAAAGGTCGCTATCATGACATGGTGAGAATGGTAATCATAAAAAAGTAAAAGACTAGTCTATTTTTTAAACTTTATTGACTTTATCGTAAATTAATCGTATAAATTGTGTCAGTTTTGTTTACAATTTATACTACAAAGAAAGCTATGAAAGAACTCAAAGGTCTTAAAATCTCATTATGCCAGATGCGAGTTGTTCCGGGCAGACCTGATATTAATTCGACATATATTATCGAAGAAATAAAATCTGCCACGAGACGTGGAGTCGATATTGTTGTTTTTCCAGAACTATGCACTTCCGGCTATTTAATCGCCGACAAATTCGAGGATGCTTGTTTTATAGAAGATGTTGGATATTTTAACCGGAAGATCGTCGAATCCGTTCCAGATAACCTTGTTGTTATCTTTGGTACGGTTGTTGTTTCTTCAGGTAGAGGCGAAGATGGTAGACAGAGAATGCACAACGCCGCAGTTATTGCTCAAGGAGGAAAGCAGCTTGGATACGTTGTTAAAACCCTACAACCTCATTATCGATATTTTGATGATGATAAGCATTTATTTTCTGCTAGGAAAATAGCGGAAGAATTAGCAGAACTTTACTTTAAAACAAGGGGAAAGGAAGGTATCAAAAACTGCTCGATCCATGACCTGCTTAAAGTCTATCAACTTAAAACATCTATCGGAATTATTCCTGTTGGAATAGGAATCTGTGAGGATTTATGGAAAGACGACTATGCTTTGAATCCAGCAAAAGTTTTGGTAGACAAGGGAGCTAAACTTTTAATTACCATCTCAGCGTCTCCGTGGGGATGGCAAAAGAATAGGAAGCGGCACCAAGTAATAAAGGATTTGGTTCAGCAAATAAAAGTTCCGATTATATATGTAAATAACACCGGATGTCAGAACAACGGTGACAATATAATTAACTTTGATGGAGTTTCGACAGTATATAATGACAATGGGGACATAATTCATGAAGCAGATCCATATTTCTCCGGTACACAGGATACACTAATCAGAGCTGGACTGTATCCTAAAACTGGTAAACCAAGAGATGACACAAAAGAACTTTATCTCGGAGTAAAGACAGCCGTTAAAGACATGCTTCAAATAATGCCTGAAAAAATGCGTCATGTTGTCATTGGTTTAAGCGGTGGAGTTGATTCAGCAACAATGGCTACATTGATGGTCAATATTCTTGGATCAGAAAGAGTTCATCTCATCAATATGCCCTACGATTACAATAGTCCAATCGTAAAATTGCTGGCTGAAAAAATTTCTCAAAATTTAGGCATCTCGCTTAAAATAAGACCTATCAAAGAAATAGTTGAAGCCATTGCTAACCAAACGGAAGTTAGAAAGGGAGATCCTGCCCACCCAAATATCCAAGCCCGTTGTAGAATGGAAATTCTCGCCGCAGAAGCCCAAAAGATAGGCGGGGTATTCACTTGCAACGCCAACAAAACAGAAATCGCCTTTGGTTATGGCACTCTTGATGGCGATATGCGCGGATGGCTTATACCTTTCGGTGATCTGGTAAAAAGAGAGGTCCGTCAGCTTGCCCAATATCTCAATGATGAAGTTTTTGAAAAAGAGGTTATCCCCCAAGAATGCATTGATCAGATACCTTCGGCCGAGTTAGAGAAAAACCAGAAAGATCCGTTCGACTATGGTTATCCGAATCGTCGAGGCTATCATGATGAGTGGGTAAGGGCCGTTACCGAGTTTCGCTGGAATCCAGAAAAGTTCCTAGAACTGTACATCGATGGGAAACTCGAATCGAAGTTAATGCTTGAACCAGGAACTTTAACCCGTCTTTTCCCAACAGATCAAGACTTCATAAAAGATCTCGAGAGATGCTGGCAGATGTTCAATAACGCCTTTTTCAAAAGAGTTCAGGCTCCGCCAATCATTGTCGTCTCTCGCCGAGCATTTGGCAGAGATCTTGAAGAGTCAATCCTTTCTCCCCACTATACCCAACGTTATTTAGAACTTAAGAAAAAAATATGGTAAAAAGATTAGTCATATTCGGCGCCAGCTTCAACCCTCCCGCCAACCATCACATTATCATTGCCCGAAGATTAATTGAAGAATTTGATAAGGTTATTATAATCCCTTGCGGTATACGGTCAGATAAGCCCTCTACCACCGCCGCTTCACCACCTCATAGAAAAGAAATGGTAAAGTTGGCATTTTCTAATATTCAGAATGTTGAAATTGACCACTACGACTTGGATAATGATACTTTTACTCCTACCTGGATGCTTGATGAGAAATACAAAGATAAATTTCCAGAATACGAGATCTGGCATATGACGGGTGGCGATTTAATATTAATGGGTCGAAACGGAAATTCTGAAATACAGAGACTCTGGAATAAGGGGGAAAGAGTATGGAAAAATCTTAATTGGGCCGTAATTGACCACCCCGATTACCCCATAGACCCACGAGATCTGCCACCCAAAAATTGTTTGATAAAAATGGACGCATTCTTCGGAAGAAGTACTCTAATAAGAAGAAGGGCGGCTCGCAATGAATCGATAAGCGATCTCGTACCTTCAGAATTGGAAAAATATATAAAAAAAAATAATTTATACAAATAAAAAGTCCCGTAATGGGGACTTTTAAATTTCAATTATATTTCTAGCCCTAATCTGTTCTAGTATGATATCGAGATTTGCCACAAGATTCCTTTTCTTGATATCGATGATAAGGTTTTTCATATTAGGCGGCAGTAACTCACGAGAGGATGACTCTAGTAAACCCAATATGGTCATTTCGTCGATCTGCGCCTGACTAGCACTCGGTATCGAGTCATTAATAGCCTCCTCCAAAGAAGATCTGTCGACGACTATTTCATCATCTTCCTGCCCTCGTCTTCCGGCAAAATCCAGAGATGACAAGGTAATAGCCTCAATGTCAGAGCCCGACCTCCCATCAACCATTTTGGCATATTTAGTAAAATCTTTAATGGTTGTTCTAATCCCATATCTCCTAAACATCACTTCAAAAATAGCTGGGATTTCTTCTATCGAAGGCATTGGGAGAAGAATCCTCTTATCACTACGGCCGCTGCGTTTTAGAGCCGCGTCCATCCTATCAGGACGGTTAGTGCAGTTGATAACGATAACCTTGCCCCGGATCTTCGGATCAGATAAAAATGTCATCCAAGATCGCATCAATCTTTCTGATACTCCCGAATCACCCTTAGGCGAGTTTCGATCAGCATCTGCAAGATCAGCTTCGTCATTCATTATGACAACCGGCACTAAAGACCAGATGCCGTTGATTAATTTATCCATCCTGGCCTCTGATTCCCCAAGCCACATTGATCTGATATTTTTTATCTTAATAAAATGGAATCCGGCTTCTTTGGCTAAAGCTTCAACGAAAGCAGTTTTACCAGTGCCGGGCGGACCCATCAAGGTTATGCCCATTGGCACTCGCCTGATATCTCCTTTCTTGATTGCATCAAGGATAAGACGGAAATATCTCTTCAGATGATCCATACCGCCTATATCTTCAAGGCCTCGGTTAGCACTAACAACTTCCATGATATCCATATACTCAGTAAGTAATATCTGGTATTTCTTTTCTTTGACCGCTCTCAAACCCAGAGGCAAGCCGCTTTTTTTACTCTCCGTTAACAATTCTTTAATTTGACCAAGGCTTAACCCTTGAGTGGCAACAGTAAAAGTATTGATATCGAGATCATCGGCAACAATATACAGCTCGGGAAAATTTTCCAACTGTTTTCTTAGCTTTTCTACCTGCGTACCAACATACAGACGATCAGACTCATTCTTCTGTTTGGATATTCTAGCATTAAGAATTCTTAGCCTGTTTACTATCTCAGCCTGATCGTTAGTACCTTCTACTAAAGTACTAATAAAGGATTTTCTCTGACTAGAATCTGGTTTAGCAATATGAGAAACATGGATCTCATTTCCAGAAACGCGAAGCTCACCGGAAATCTTAGAAGCCTGGTCAGTCAAAAGTAGAATTAGATTTTGGTTTTTTCTTATGGTCTCGCTCTGGCTCCAATTCCTCAACCTTTCCACATTAATTCTATCAATCGGCGACAAAGATAAACCGCCGTCGCCAGCCGGAGCAATAAAATGGGCCGAGTTTATTAATACAGCCACATCTTTTTCTTTCCTCAAAACCTTATCAATCAAACCAAGACAGACCTCGGGTTCAGTCGGCAATGGACGACGAGTAGCAAGATCTGCCCTCGCATTAGCCACAGGATCAGAATTAACAGATCCTTGGTTCTGCTCAACAATGCCAGCCGCCTTTTTAAATTCCTGCTCCATCTCCGGCTTAAGAAAATTTATGCCGGCAGCGATATTATAGAGAATGACCATTTTATTGTCCTTTAAAATTAGTCTCCAAAATTCTCTAAACTTTATGTAGGACCTAACTGACCCGCCTGTTTCTTCAGGATTTAGCACTAAACAATTAATATCACCATTTAGAATGAAAACGGAGCTTGTACCAGCATTAAAAGGATCAAGAATATCGCTTACAAACCAAGACGGCAATCTTTCTTTGGGTATGCCTCTGGCCAGATTCATAATCCCACCTTACTCTTTTACCTTATGACTATGCCGGTGGTGATGCCCGTGACCGTGTTCATGCTGTTTTTCTGATTCTTCGATACTGCCAGGTATCGGCTGACCGGTAATAGGCGAACTTGGAATAGTGATTTTAACGCCAAGTTTTTGCGACAAAGCGGCAAACTTAACTTTTTCTATTTCAAGCTCCTGCTTATTGGCAAAGTGCTCGAAAGTAATCTCACCATTGCCGTTTTGATCCTTTGATATCCGGATATATTTACAAGGATGGGTCTTGCCAAACTCTTCGGCAACCACAACAATCGTCTCCCCGCCATCAGTCGATTGACTCTGAATATTAGCATCATAGCCCAAGAGTTGAGTAACAATTTTCAGAACTTCCATTTGCCATCGACTAAGAACTTTATTCATCTTCTCTTCGAGCTGAAGCTTCTCAGAATTACTCAGATAAGTACTCTCGGCAACTATGTTGCCCTCTTCGCTTATCGAAAAGTTAACACCGCCAGCCAACTCTATCAAAAGAGATTTTTCAAGAGCTACTTTCAAAAACGGTTTGATGTCAAGATTCTGAAACCAAGCCAGAAATTCCTGATCATCCACTCCAAGCTTTTCGAGTAACTCTTTATCAACTGTCGGGGCAGGCATCTTTTGTTTGAGGGTCTGCGGTTGGGGCTGGGGTACCCTTATTGGGAAATAGGTCTTGTATCCGATATTGCAAGGCATAGCTTCTCCTTTTTCTTTTATTCAATTGTTCAAGAACTTGCCCTATTATTTAATATATAACTTACAATATGTCAACTGTTGACCTGTTCTGATTTTTAGTATAAAGTCTAGTCGCGTTCATTAAAAATATTGAATGGCGGGAGGCTAGAGTGGGATGACAAAGATAATCGCTGAAACCTGTAAAAAAATCGTTGAGGCTGTCAGCCCGGACGATATCTTCAATAAACTTGTCGATAATGACCGAAGCAAAGTTAAGAAATTAAAATCTCTGCAAGAGGAATTCGATAAATTAAATGGCATGCTAGCCATCAACACATCCGATCTCGAACCGGCTAACCTCAAGAAAATAGATGAAGCGAGATTAACACTAGAAGAACTTTATAGGTGGGCTAAATCTAAAATTATAAATGAGGATGAACCTGTCGATGGATTTGTTGACACAGATTCGCCAACGCAAAGTAGGCCATCAACTGGCCAGAGTAAAGAGTTTAAGATATCTACCAGGAAAAGAAATTATTACATAACAGAGGCGTTGACTGAAGGAGATCTTTCCACTGTTTATAGGGGATACTATTTTGATGATACTAGCCCAATCGATGCAATAATAAAGATAATCAGAGATCCTGCCGACAATCCTTTCGCGAAGAGAGAGGCAGAGGCTCTGGCGCTTTTACACTCTGAGCCTAACAACGAAGGCCGCCAGCTGAAACATCTGCCTAAGATGATCGACCAATTTACAACTTCAGATAATCAGCGAGGCAATGTATTAACCTATGCTGATGGATACGACTTAACGGCCGTCAGGGCAAAATATAAAAGGGGCATAGATAGAAAACACATGGTTTGGATTCTTAATCGGCTGTTAAGTGTAGCCGGTTATGCTCATAGCCGAGCCGTAATCCATGGAAATATAACACCGACAAACACGATAATCAGACCACGCGACCATAATTTGTGGCTTATTGACTGGAGTTACTCAATTACTAATCCAGCAGAGAATGGAGCTAGGTTTCTTGTCTATGATGAAGAGTTCAACGCTCCAGAGATAGAAAAAAGACCAGAATTGCCATCGCGAACCCAGTGCAATTCGCAAGCAAACGCGCTTTATCTTGGCGCTCTCTTCTCGACTGATATTTATTCAATCGGTAAATGTATGATCTACATTCTAGGTGGAAATATTAAAACTAACGAAATGCCGGATGTAGTGGAAGCGCCCCTGCAAAGATTTATCAAAAGCTTTGTAATCGAAAGCCCTCTTCAGCGTCCACGCGACGCATGGGAAGTACATGGCCAGCTCAGAAAGATTGTCACTCAGCTTTGGGGCAAGAGAGAGTTTCTAGAGTTGAGAATGTAGTTTAAAAACAAAGACCGAAAAAAAGGGAGGCAACCATGGGCGGAGGCTACTACGACGGCGATGTCGGTGAGAGATATAGATCTTCGGTAACAACTGACGAAGTATTCAGAAGTCAAGGCGAGACGGCTAGAACATCCATTGATCCTGAGTTAAACATCAAAAATAAGAAGCGTGAATGTCGAGATTCACCCGAACATCCCAAGACTACACCAATAGTTGTAGCCATGGATTTAACCCGATCCCGAGGAGATGATGCTAAAGTTATTTTCAGCAAAGTACCGATGTTCTTCGGCCAAATAAAAATGCGGGGATATGTTCCCGATCCAGAAATATGCTGGATAGGCTTTGGCGATGCAACATGCGATAAAGGACCGCTTCAAGTCGGACAGTTTGAATCCGACAACCGGCTCGACGACTTACTCGCCAAAATGTGGCTTGAAGAAGGCGGTGGCGGCACTGGCCAGGAATCTGCAGAAATAGCCGCTTATGCCGGCGCCAAGAAAATGGATCTCGATGCGACAGATAAAGATCGAGACAATACTTTTTTCTTTTTCCTTACGGATGAGGGTTTTTATCCGACGGTATCCAAGACTCAAGTAAAGAAAATATTCGGCGACGATATTCCTGATGACATCTCATCCCTAGAAATATTTAAGAGGCTGGCAGAAAAATTCAAGCATATCTTCATGGTATATCCACGCAAGTCTTGGCAAGAACGGAAAGCCGACATTGATGCCGAGATGAGAGAGAGACTTGAACAGGCTGGCGGAAGATTCCGCAATGTTGATATTAGGGCTTCTCTCCGCTGGGATACCTTCGACGACCTTGATCTTCATGTCGTTTGCCCAGGCGGAGAAGTCTGGTATGCAAATAAATTGTGCAGTAAAGGCGAGCTTGATGTGGATAGAAATGCCGGTGGCCGACAAACAAGAAAACCGGTAGAAAATATTCGATGGGCCAAGGGCGATGCCCCTAAGGGACGTTACAGAGCATACGTTCAAACCTACACCTTTCACGAGTCCCCGCAGGAGCGAAAACCCATCCCATTTGTGGTTGAACTTGAGGTAAATGGCAAGTTCCAAAAATTTGAAGGAACAGCTTCTCCCAAGATGGAAACTGGAACGATGAGTAATATTACCGCCTTTGATTTCAACTATGATTCGACCATTAGAGAAGTTACTGAAGATGAAGCAGACCTTTACAAGGGCTATGATGATAAATTGATTAAAGAGCAATGGGCAAGCGTAATTCCTCCCGAAAATATTCTCGAGATTGACGATCCTAAGGGCATTGTCGATGTAATGCTGGGAGCTATCGCTCTTACTACCGGATCTAGTATTGATGAATATCTGACCGATATGGAAGGTAGGGGCCAGACCCAGAAGCGCCGGAAGGAAACAACCGAAGCCCTTTCAGGCTTAGCAGATAAGACTTCACTTCCGACAGTGAATGTGAACCAAGATTTGCCCAAGCCAAAGGCCAACAAGAAATCAAGTAAAGCTAAGAGGCTATAAAAGCTATACTCCGCACTTGTCTCCGTCAATTGACGGATAGCAAAGCGGAGTTTTTATTTTTACGTTTTTATTGACAAATTTTCTATAACTGTTATGGTGGGTAGCCATGGGCTGAATCTTAAAAAACGGGGGGGGTTATGTTGGAAACTAGGGTTATATATATTACTCTACCAGAAGGAGAAGCTAACGATGGTAAGTTAGCAGTGGCTCTAAATAAGGAACTGTCTCAGATAACCCGCAAGGGCGGAAAGCTCAGAGGATATGTGTTGTTATCTGATTATACAAACACAGTAAAGAGCAGATTTGTTAGATTTCTTGCTACATTTTCCGACCTTGATAGTGATGTCGGACTTTCAGGAAAGTTAAGTCCGACAGAGTTGGAACTACTCTCTATCAGAATCAGACCCCAACAAATACCCAACGTTATATAGATGTCCGAATTAATGACGAATAGTAATCGTCATTTTTTATTTTGACAAAATCATAATTTATTGGTAAATATCTGACAGTAAGAGAACCTTAACAAAGAGACTCAAAATGCTTATTGCCACTCTGCCTACACTAGTATCAGACAAAGACCTAGAATTAAGTGAAAAGATACTTAGCCACCCTCTAATTGATGCTGTTAGGTATAATACTGGCGGAGCGAGTCCATATAGTCCACAAGAGGTCTTGCAAAGATTGGCTCCTCTAGCCCAAAAACATGAAACAAAATTATATATTGATCTTGAAGGACGACAAGTAAGGATAGCAAACTGGTCTCCTTTTTCGGCAGGCTTCGTAACTCTTAATCGAGATTTTGATATAGAACTGCCCGGCAAAATCCATTTTCGCAGACTCGGCTGGTTTAAGATAACAAATGCCGATCAAGAAAAAAGAAGGATTTTCTTTGACGCAAGAATGAGTAGCTCGGATTACTATCTGGGAGAAAGCCAGAGTGTTCATATAGTCGCCAGGAAATTGCAGATCCCTGGCTATCTCGCAAATCAAGACCTAAACTTTATAGACGCCTCAATAAAATCGAGCATTAAGTCATTTATGCTTTCCTTTGTTGAAAGTTATGATGATCTGTCTGAATTCAATGAATCATTTGGAGCATGCGACCAGAACGGCATTGGTCCTCCGGAAATCATAGCTAAAATAGAATCGCTTAAAGGAATTGATTTCGTAAGAAATACAAGAGCCTATGCCATGAGAGAAATAAACTATATGGCAGCTAGAGATGATCTTTTTCTAGCTCATATCGATAGGAAAGTAGACTTTTTGGATTCTCTTAAACTTATTGTAGCGAGAGACCCGGATGCAATCCTTGCCTCAAAGATAATGTCCGGACTTGAGTCGGGAGATAATCTGACAATCGGCGATCTTGCCGATATGTTTCTTATGGCCCAACTTGGTTACAAAAATTTCATGCTCTCTGATGAACTTACGAGAAAATTCGATTGGGCAATAAGTGATTGGCAAAAAATCATTCAACCCTTGCTCGTGAAAGAGGTCAGAAATGAGTAAGAGCAAAAAACAGGTAATACTAGTAGCCGGACTAGGATTTGGCGATGAAGGAAAAGGCAGCATCATAGATTTTTTAACTGAAAAATATAAACCCCATACTATAGTCAGATACAATGGCGGATCTCAAGCTCTACATCATGTCGTAAGGCCGGATGGTTTATTTCATGGTTTCTCGCAATTTGGTTCTGGGACATTCCATCCCGGCGTTAATACTTATCTTTCACGCTTTATGCTGGTAGATCCATTTTTTCTGTCAGGAGAATCTCACGATTTAGATTATAAGAGTGGGGATTTCTCATCAGCAAAAAGAGTTGTGATAGATAAAAACTGTGTTGTTATCACTCCGTTTCATAGAATAATAAACCAGATGCTAGAGATTTCAAGAAAAGATAATAGGCATGGTAGCTGCGGCCGGGGTGTAGGACAAGCGATGGAAGATCTAAACCTAATGAGAACTAACACTCTACTTGTAGGAGATCTTATTGATAGGCGGCTCACACGTAGTAAACTAAAACACTTGCAAGTACTGAAGATTGACCTAGCAGAACAGTTAGTAGATGAAGACTGGGATAATTTAAGTTTGTGGGCTAAGCTAAAAGAGCTCAAGGAAGATCTGCGAGTAGAGCGGCTTGTACAAGATTATTATGACTTATTCGGATTTGGTTATTTTAAGATTGGAAATGATGAACGATTAAGAAGAATATTCGGGAGAAGCGGTGTCATTATTTTCGAAGGAGCTCAAGGAGTACTTCTAGATCCTCAGTTCGGCCTTATTCCACATGTTACTAAGACTAAGACAACATTCGAGAACGCAGATGAATTGTTGAAAGATGCCAACTATGATGGGGGGATTTCAAAAATTGGAGTAATACGTGCTTATAGTACCCGCCATGGCGCTGGGCCCCTTCTAACTGAAGATTCAAGACTTACTAGACTCCTTCCAGAAATTCACAATAAAGATAATGAGTGGCAGGGAAGGTTTCGCATCGGCTATTTCGATTCTGTTGCTACCCGTTATTCTCTATCTAAAATAGGGCGGGTAGACAGTATTGCCATGACTAACATCGACCGCCTGATTAGCATAAGACCTCTTAAAGTATGCACCGGCTATGCCACAAATAATAGCAAACCTATTTACCAAAGTCTTAAAGAAATTAAATCCGACAAAGACTATACCCGATATATTGAATTTATAAAAAGTTTAGGCATACCGATCTCAATTCTCTCGTTCGGTCCAACTGCCGAAGATAAGAAAATATTGTAAACAGAAAGGGCCGTGATGGCCCTTTTAAATTTGCGCTAAGTAATGTCGATGGGCCGAAATATGGATCATGTTTAAACGAAAAGGGGGGCTTATGCCCCTCTTGCTAAATCAGTAATAGTATAAATTATTTCATCTGTCATTTCAGCCGTGCCAACTCCAGCATCTCGATCAATATCCTTTGTGACTTTCTTGCCTTCGGCAATAACTTTCAAGACCGCTCGCCTAATGAGCTCCCCTGCTGTTTTTTCATTAATATGGTCAAGCATCATGGCTGAAGATAAAATTACTGCTGTCGGATTAGCGAGATTCTTCCCGGCTGCAGCCGGCCATGTTCCATGAACCGCTTCAAAAATCGAGTATTCCGTTCCAATATTGGCTGCAGGAATTAATCCAAGGCCTCCGACCAATCCAGCGAATACATCGGATAGAATGTCGCCGAAAAGATTGGTGGTTGCAATGACGTCAAACTGGGAAGGATCCATAACGACCCACATACTCCCAGCATCCACGATTCTTTCCTCAAAATGAATTTCAGGATATCTAGCAGCTATCTCTTTGCCAACCTCAAGAAAAAGTCCGTTGGTTAGTTTAAGGATATTAGCTTTATGAAGTACTGTCACCTTTTTCCTACCCATAGACCTAGCAAGCTGAAAAACTGATTCAAAGAATCTTCTGGAGCCGACATAGGTTATCCTGCCAATAACCTGTGCGCCAATTATCTCTCGGCTAACCGGATCAAAAATGTAATCTTCTTCGCCGGTATAAAGTTCTTCAGTGTTCTCTCGACAGACAAGCAAATCGACACCCTTATGGATCCCCTTCACGCCCTCAACCGACTTAATTGGTCGAAAGTTGAGATGCAGATTAAATATTTTTCGGAGCTGAACGTTAACGCTTGTAAAGCCTTCTCCGATAGGCGTACCAAGGGGCCCCTTCAAGACAACCTTATTTCTCCTTATTGAATCAATAGTCCTGGCCGGTAAAGGATGGCCTGACTTACTGAGAGCACTCATTCCAGCATCAACCTTTTCATAGCTGATTTTCACGCCCGTTGCTTCAATAACCCTCACTGCGGCATTTGTCACATCAGGCCCGATTCCATCGCCAGGAATAAGAGTTATTGTTCTCATACTTCCCCTTCCCTTCTTATTTTAAAAGACCCTATCGAACCTTAATATTATACAATAATTGTACGAATTAGGCAATGAGTGATTGACTCCGGCCAGAAAAAGCTGTAACATCCCACCGGCTGCTTGATAACAAAAGGGGTGTAGGATGTGGTCACAAAAATTTGATCCTAAGTCAGGCGAACCACTTAAAGTGAGCCGGACGAAAATAGAGTTATTCACCAGATGTCCGCTATGCTTTTACCTAAGCCAGCGACTAGGCGTAAAAATTCCATACGGTCCGCCATTTGGCCTAAATATCCAGATAGATACACTTATGAAAAAAGATGCCGATCATCTCCGGTCAAGCCAAAACCCAGATCCACGTGCTAAAAAATTCGGAATTAACGCAGTACCGTTCAACCATCCCGATATAAAACAATGGCTGGATGTATTTAATAATAGGGGCCTAGAGTATTTTCATCCGGAAACTAATCTTTTAATTTTCGGCGCTCCCGATAATATTTGGCTGATTGATGATGCAAGACTATCAATCGTTGACGTTAAGGCAACCCATTCAAACAAACCCATACAAGAATCTTTTTTCTGGGAAGAGAATAAAAGACAAGTAGAGCTTTATGCTTGGCTATTAGCCCAGCAAGGCCTGTCTTATCCAATTTCTGATACAAGTTATTTTGTCCGCATTAACACAAAAAAGAGTCAAAATAGTTTTGATAATAACTGCCTGGAATTCGAAGACGAAGTTATTACTCACACAGGTAGTCATGCCTGGGTGGAACCTACATTAACAGCTCTCAAAACATGCCTTATACAAGACACCTCTCCGTCTCCGAGCAAGAAATGTGACTACTGCAAATACAGAATAGAAGCACCATCAATAGCCAGGTAAACATAAACCCGTTAACTACGGGTTTATTATAATCCATTCGACAGGCTCATGAAAAATAAAAAGTCTCACACCTGATGAGACTATCTTGTCTACTTACCCAAAGATATTACTTTTTCTTCGGGATAACTTTTTGGAGCAATGCATTGATTAATCGGCTTATCAATTCGAACCTGAACAAACCTCGCATTTCTTATCTTTCCTGACTTTGGAAACCGCATTTCGAACCGAGCCTGAACAACTATCGGAAGTTTAACCTTGCCTAGCCTCTGAAGCATCTTGGCACTAAAAGAGCTTAGTTTACCACATTCAAATTCTTTTCCAGAAACTGGGTCTATCTGAAGAAGAACTACCTCCTTAAGAACTTCCTTATTGGGCCTAAATATCCTTTCTCTGATGATAAAATCATCTTCCAATATCGGTTTCCATTTGTAACAACCTCTGGGTCTTTTTGGCGCTCTCCCATCGAGACGATAGGCCAACCCATAACTCTTATCGTAAAGAACTAGACCTTCCCAGCCTTTTTCGACAACAATTCTCTTGGCTTGATCAAAATTACAACGAAGAATGGGAGCCAAAGAGACATATCTTAACCTTCTATGCTCAATGACACTTTTAGCCCTAAAGACTGCTAGAAAACTACGCCCTAAGGAATGAAAAGTCTCGTCTAGCCCACACGACACTGCACCGAATAACATGAAATTTATCTTTCCATATGTTTCTTGAAGTTGAAGAGATCTTGCAAGGTTAGAGTGAAAAATACTTATAACCTTAGTCAGATCATCGTTATCATCAACATCTACTATTCCTTCTCCAACGGCAAGTGTATTTGGCGGAAAGCCTAATTTCTTTAACTCACTTTTGATATGATCAAGCCTTGAATCAATTTCATTAAGACCATCAGTATAAAGTCTTGGCTCACCATTTCGATCAAAATGAACTAATATCTTCCAACCGTCTCTTTTTCGGGTAATCACCAACCGATCATGCCTCTCAAGATCATATATGACCGACTCGTCATAACTTTCTTGAGCAATCGGTTTAGCCAGAACAAGCCCTTTCGGCAACTCCAAGACTCACCCCCGCTATTGATAGATAGATTGTAAAAGAGCCAAGTGAATATATCATTAAATTGACAATCCGTCAATTTACGATAAAATATAGGCAAGTCTTGTTTGGAGGTGTCCTTTGAAAAGGTTAGGGAGATTCGACTTCGGTGTTTTTGGTGGAGGAGTGGTCGGTGGAGCCAGTGCATTTGTGGGCATGGCTTACTCGACTTTTAAATCGGGTATTCTTTGTGAAAAATATGACCGGTTAGCACCGCTCAATTCGGCACTAGATCAAAGTGCCCAAACCCTCCATTTTGGAGATATTGAATCGAATATGTCCATAGAGGAATCAATAAAAGTTCTAGATGCCGCTACCCTAACCGCAAACTATGGCAGAATGGTCGGAGGAGATTTTTTTGAAATTAGACCCAAAATGCTTTTGGCTGTTGGTGAGCAAGAGATGACTGATCTTGAAAAAAGGTACCAGAAGATTCACCACATGTATCTAGGATTAAAGCTTATTAATCACGATGAGATATCTAGATTAGAATCAAAAGTTATTAAGGGCCGAAGACACAAAGATGTTTTAGCTCTTCGTAGTGAAGATGGTAGGATTATGAATTATGAAGGCCTGACGGCCTCGTTTATAGAAAGCGCTAAAAAGGTAGGTAAGAAATTTGAGGTCAGTTTGGGAACTACGGCAGAAAGTTTTCGTAGAACCAATTTCGGTTATGAAGTAGTAACCAATAGGGGTATAGTCGAGGTAAGATTTGCCATAGTAACGGCCGGCGCCCATAGCTTGCTTCTAGCCAAGTCTCTCGGTTATGGTAGGGACTTAACTCTTCTTCCTATCGCTGGCAGTTTTTATTTAAGTCATCAGGTGCTAGAAAATAAAGTTTATACCATGCAAGATCCAGACATTCCTTTCGCCGCCCCCCATGGCGACCCTCCATTCCACAACCCGCTTGAAACTCGATTCGGACCTACTGCTAAATTTGTTCCCTTCCTTGAGAGACGCAACAGAAAAACATTTGTGGATTTTTTGAAAGTAGCGCCTCACACTCCATCAGAGTTAGCAGCACTGCTCAAAGCAGTTTCAACCAGAACTAACGATGACGGGGAAAAAGAGTTTACTTCTAAAAGACTACTCTATATGTTCAGGAACATGTTCTACGATCTACCTGTGGTGGGAAAGGGATTATATTTACAACAGATTAAGAAAATAATTCCGACAATGCAGTATGAAGATTTAAGATATGGCCATGGTATCGGCGGACTAAGACCCCAAATCGTTAATCTAAAAACTGGTGAAATTGTCTTCGGTATTTCTCAAATTTTTGGAGAGAACAACGATCCTAGCATATTCAATATTACGCCTTCTCCTGGTGCTACCGCGGCACTTCAAACAGGAATGCTCAATATCCAGAGAGCGGTTACTGTCACTGGAGAGAGTTTTGATCAAGAAAGATTTGATCGAGACCTAAGACGTCCAATTTATCAAACAGCCGCCCTATAGGCGGCATTTTCATAAACTTTTTTTGACAAAAAGATAAACTTTTGTTATCATATAGCGACTACTTTAACAATTAGAGGAGTAACGATGCAGATCGTCTATGGCCTGGAAAAACCGCCCGAATCATTCAGTAAATCGGTATTTCTAGCCGGACCGACTCCCCGCTCACCGAAAGTTCAGTCTTGGCGACCGCAAGCAATAGAAATGCTAGAAAAAAAGGAATACGACGGCGTAGTTTTCGTCCCAGAAAACAGACCTGAATCCAAAGATGCAGTCATCCCCGATAATGGCTACCCTGAATGGGAACATCAGGCGATGAATATGTCTGATTTAGTTTTATTTTGGGTGCCTCGAGATCTTTCATTAATTGCCGATGATTCTAACCCCGAGAACATGGTACCCAAAATGCCAGGACTTACTACTAATGTCGAATATGGATTATTCGCCCACTCGGGTAAATCTTTATTCGGGCCCATTCTTGGAGATAAAAATAAATACCTAAGTTTCGTTGGAAATAAGTTTCACATTCCCCAGTTTTATACTCTTGAAGAAATGCTGAATGAAGCAGTTTTGAAAATCTTGCAAGAAGGAGCCCTAAGACAAGGCGGCGAAAGAGAAATTCCCCTTTTCATCTGGCGCCATAGAGCATTTCAAAATTGGTATAAGAATTTAAAAAGTGCGGGAAACAGACTTGATGGCGCATCTGTTGAGTGGATCTCAAGGGTAAGAAGCAAGCCCGAAGCAGTATTCGCCTTTGTGATCAGGCCTAATATATTTATTGCCAGCGAGAATAGAAACAAGATTAATGACCCCGTCGTTTTCCGTCTGGATATCTCCTCGGTGGTACTATACAAAAAAAAAGCAGATGCATTAGAGTCGGAAATTATCCTAGTAAAAGAATTCCGATCCGCATCTTCTACGAGAGACGGTTTTATATGGGAACTGCCCGGTGGATCATCGCCACATATTACTAATCCGCTTCAGGTAGCAATTGAAGAGTTGAAAGAAGAAGTTGGATTAAACATACCGATTAATCGCTTCAACCGTATAAGCTCACGCCAGATGGCAGGAACACTTTCGGTCCACAGATCCCATACATATTCCGTAAAACTAACCGACCAAGAACTTGCTTGGCTCAAAAGTCAAAAGAACATCCCTCATGGATCTGATTACCCCGATAATCCAACCGGGGAAAGAGCTTATACAGAAATTGTCACCCTGAAAGAAATACTGGCCAAAAACCTTGTAGATTGGGCAAATCTTGGTATGATATTATCGGTTGTTCGTTGAAAGGAATAACAACATGACAAGAAAATACGTTCCCGGACTACTTGTGGTTGATGTCCAGAAAGATTTTTGCCCAGGCGGATCGCTCGCGATAAAAAACGGCGATCTGGTTGTCCCCCCGCTAAATAAAGTAACAAGATTTTTCGATAAAAATAACTGGCCAATCTTTTTTTCCAGAGACTGGCATCCACCAGATACGGAGCATTTTAAGAAGTGGCCGCCGCATTGCATAGAGAATACTCCCGGAGCTGAATTTCACTCCGAGCTATTAATACCGGGAAGATCCTACATAATTACCAAAGGCACAAGTAAAAAGGATGACGGCTACTCTCCTTTTGAGGGAATGGCCTACAAAGTCAAGCTAGAGACTTTTCTTAGAGCATTTCGTGTTAATCAACTGTTCATCGGCGGACTTGCAACTGATTACTGTGTCAAAGCCGCCGCATTCGATGCACGAGCACTAGACTTCAGAACTTATCTTATTCTCGATGCCTGCCGAGGGGTAAATTTAAATCCTTTTGACAGCAATAAGGCTATCGTTGAGATGAAAGATGTCGGAGTAGTCATGACTACTACTGACGAAATATTGAGATGACTTTTTATACACCTGCTTGCCTAATGGCAAGCTTTTTGTTTATAATTTCTATGTATTTCTTTTA
>Ga0209541_10004342_pt1 | contig 25201 bp, 34 predicted proteins | sample RifCSPlowO2_01_FD_184027 | JGI IMG/M metagenome (GOLD analysis project Ga0209541, IMG submission 184027) | Groundwater microbial communities from Rifle, Colorado - Rifle CSP2_plank lowO2_0.1 (SPAdes) (version 2) | ecosystem: Environmental > Aquatic > Deep subsurface > Groundwater | place... | reverse complement strand
AACCCGGGTTTAGGCCGCGAAAGGGCCTCGTCCTTGACCACTAGACTACGGGGGCTTATCTGTTATACTAGCTAAACTTGGACGTTTTAAAAACCTTAGTTTTATCTATCGATAGGTAGTTAGTGGCAAAGGGGAAAGAAATAAAAACTAGTAATTCCTTAACTAAAGCAATGGAATTTAACGACCTTATCTTTAAGGAGTTAATCAAGAGAGGTTACTCTCTCGAAGGAAGAACCAGAGTTTGGGATATTGCAGATTCTAAATTGTGGTATCTAACTCCAGAGCAGGCACAGGGTTTCTTAGATCTGGAATCAGATAAAAATTATCAAATAAATATAATACAAAAAGAAGTTGATTTAATTAATGCAAATATGGAATCTATAATTAAAAAACTTGGGAAAAATCCACTAAATATGATAGATATAGGTTGTGGCGACGGTAAAAAAGCGGTAATCTTTATTAAAAATTTAAAGGGAAGATTGTCTTTAAGATACTGCCCGGTTGATATAAGCGACTATATGGTTGAGAAAGCTCTTGAGAATATTAGGGGAATTAATGTGAGTGAGATTGTTGAATCTCAATACAATATATCTGATTTTGATAATCTTGGGAATATAGTTAATCTTTTGAGCAAAGGCAAATATAAAAACAATTTATTTTTGCTTTTAGGCAACACTCTCGGCAATTTTGAGATAAATGAATTGATGTACGAAATTAGAAGCAGTATGAAACCTGGAGATTATCTTCTGATAGGGAACGGTCTTGATAACAGAAATGTAGATGAGATAGTTAAATCATATAATAATGAGAATATGCATAAATTTCTTATAAGAACACTAACTCAAATAGGATTTGATCCATTGGAATTGGAATTTGGCGTGAGGTTTGCTAATTCGAGAGTAGAAATGTATTATACTATCAAGAAAAACAAAGTTATCTATTTTCAAGGCAAGAGCATTCGTTTTAATAAAGGAGACCAGATAGTTGTAGCTGTATCTTATAAATATGAAAGTGATGAGTTTAGGAGTTTTATGCAAATATATTTTGATGATGTAAATTTTTATATTTCAGATGATGACGCTTATGCGTTGGTGCTTTGCAGAAAGTAATTTTTTAGGCATCTAATTCTCTATAGATATTGAATGAAAATGATCCCACTGGGATTTGAACCCAGGACCCCCGCCTTTCCTAAATCTCCTTTGACCAGAAAGGAGGGAAAATATGGCTCTAATGAGCCATACTCTTATAAGAGCGGTGCTCTAACCAACTGAGCTATGGGATCAATAAACTGCAGTTTGAGAATATATTTAAATCTTGGTTATCGTTTATTTTTATGATAATCGGCATAACAGGACCAATGGCATCCGGGAAGAGCGTTCTTGTTGAGATGCTTGTAGAGAGAGGGTTTTCTTATTTTCAACTATCTGAAGAAGTAAGAGAAGAGGCAAAAAAGCTCGGAATAGCCATAGAAAGAAAGGCACTGCAGGATCTTGGTAATGCAATGAGAGAAAAATACGGGAATGGATATTGGGCTGAAAGGGTTGCTGCTAAGATGGTTTCCGGAAAGAATAGCGTTATTGACGGGATAAGGAACCCTGGTGAGATAGAGGTTTTTAAAAAATTTAGCAATTTTATTCTTGTTGGAATAGATGCGCCTATTGAGAAAAGGTTTAAGTGGATAATTGCAAGGAATAAAGACAGCGATCCCAAGAGTCTTGATGAAGTAAAAGCAGTTGATGCTCGTGATAGGGGTGTTGGAGAGTCTGATTCTGGACAACAGTCAACAAAGTGCTATGAAATGGCTGATGTTTATATTCAGAATGACGGCACATTTGAGGAATTATCCAAGAAAATAGGCGACCTTCTGGAGACATTAAAATGTTAGTTGGGCTTGTTGGGCGCCCAAACTCTGGGAAAAGCACTTTCTTCAAGGCTGCAACATTGATGGATGTTTTAATAGCAAATTATCCTTTTGCAACAATAAAGCCAAATCACGGAATGGCTTATGTAAAAATAAGAGATTTGGCTGCTGATTTTGGTAAAGTCTCCAATCCAAGAGAAGGTTATGTTAAAAAAGGTCTGAGGTTTGTTCCGTTTGAATTGATGGACGTTGCTGGGCTTGTTGAAGGAGCAAGCAATGGAAAAGGGCTGGGAAATGAATTTTTAAACGATTTATCAACTGCGGATGCTTTTATTCATATTGTTGATATGTCTGGAGAGACAGATGGGGAGGGAAAACCGACAAAAGACTATTATCCTGGAAAAGACATCCATATAATTGAAAAAGAACTTGATTTATGGTATCTTAATATTTTGAAAAAGGTTTGGGGAAGTTTTGCGAGAACTGTTGAGATGCAGAAGAAAAATTTTGCTGAAGCTGTTGCAAAGCAATTTTCAGGGCTGAAAGTTGATGTTGATGACGTAAAATCTGTAGTTTTGAAATCCGGGCTGAATCCTGAGAAGCCAGCTTCATGGACAGAAGAGAACCTTGCAAATTTTGCCAGAATGCTGAGAAAAAAGACAAAAGCGATGATAATTGCTGCAAATAAGATGGATAGACCAGACAGCGCAGAGAATTTTAAGAAAATTAAAGAAGAATTTGATTATCCAATTGTGCCTTGCTTTGCTGACGGAGAATTAAGCTTGAGGCAGGCAGACAAAGCCGGTTTGATTGATTATATTCCAGGAGAGAAAACTTTTGAGATTAAAAAAGAGTTAAATGAGAAGCAAAAATCTGCCTTGGAAGAGATTAAGAAAATAATTGAAAAATATGGCTCAACAGGAGTTCAGGAGATTATAAACCAAGTTGTCTTTTATATAATGAGATATGTTGCAGTTTTTCCTGCTGGAGCAAAAATGACAGACAGCAAGGGAAATGTTCTTCCTGACTGTTTTTTGATGAGAGAAGGCTCAACTGCCCTTGATTTTGCATTTCGCCTTCATACAGACATAGGAAAGAACTTTGTAAAGGCAATAAACCTAAAGACAAAACAGGCAGTTGGAAAGGATTATCTCTTGAAACATTTAGATGGAATAGAGATTATTACACGATAGAATATTGTTTATTGATTTTGGGGCTCTTGCTGTTTCATTCCTATTTTATTTATATTTTCGATGAGTTTATTTTGTGAATCCTTGCCAATTTTCATTCTAGTTATAATTACAAGCCCCTTTTCAGTATGCAAAGACCCATTATCTGAGGTTTCATCGCAATAATGGTCTGAAGTGTAATCGTAAGGGTTTAGCCTTGCATTAATCCATCCTATCTTATATTGGTCTTCATTAAGATTTGTTAGCACGTTCTTAGCAAGCATTATATCTTTTCTCCCTCTTATACAGTCCACCCAAATACTACAAAATCGGAAATTATCATTGACTATATTTAATGGGTTGCTATCTAAGAAATGAGCAAGATCTTCTTCTGAGTATTCATCAGTATGGCGGCGATCGTAATATGGGAATTTATGTTCTATATTTGGGGATTTAGATGTTCCGTCTAATTTCAAGGAAGTAAATGGAAAGACTTTTAATTTTTTTGAGTATTGAGTTATTTCTTTTGTCAGCTTTCTTAATTCTTTAATCTCTTCGTCCCTTTGCTGCACATCTCTACTATCAGTTGGATCGAAATGCCTTTGGGTTTGAGATTTTGTTAAAACTTTTTCGTATAATTTACTGAAGTCTTCTGGTACCACAGCATGTGCTCCTGCACTTAACTCTATGGAATAATTTGAGAGTATCTCTGTAAGTTGTTTTAATTGTGTTTGATTATCATACCTGAATGTTAGTTCGTCTTCAACTGCCATAGTAATGTACATTATGAATAGTATTTAAATAAATGTTTGATTAATTATATATGATAATAAAAGTCAAAGTAAAGCCAAACTCTAAAGAGGAGAAAATTGAGAAGATTTCTGAAAATGAGTATAAAATAGAAGTCAAAGAACCTGCTGAAGACAACAAGGCAAATATTTGCGTTACAAACTTGCTTTCAAAAGCATTGGATGTATCATACAAAGATATTAAAATCAAGAATCCAACTTCAAGAGAGAAGATAATTGAGGTTAAAACTGAAAAATAAAATGGGGCTCAAAATACTTGTCAAAGTTGTTTTTAACTCTTCTAAAGAGAGCTGGGAAAGTTTTGGAAACAACAGATATCTCTTGAAGTTGCAATATCCTGAAGATTCTGGAGCTAAGGCTGTAATTAGTGCTTTCATCTCGAGACAGATTGGAGTTCCGGCGAGCAAGATTAGCTATCTTGGACATGATCCAAGAAAGAATTGGCTGTTTGAGATTTTATAATCAAAATGAGGTATGAAGAAGCTTTAGACTTGAAAGAGAGGATGATTGACATTGTCAAGACTCTTGAAATGAACCATATAGACTTGAATAGAATTGAATGCCTTAGAAGTTTTGGCTCTTCAACAAGAAGGACTATCGCAAGATGCCATGCACTTGGTAAGGTCATGCAAAAGGCAATGAGAACAAGGGCTTTTTATACAATTGAATTTCTTGAGAGGTTTGATAAAATGAAAAAAGAGGAGCAGGACAAAGTAATAATTCACGAGCTCTTGCACGTGCCAAGAACATTTGGGGGTGGCTTTAGACAGCACGATTTTGTCTGCGAGAAAAACATAGAGATACTTTATGATAAATTCATGGAGGCAAAGGACGAAATAAAGAGTGATGGAAAAAATAAAAATTGGTTTTGGAAATAAGAAGATTCTTGTTAATACAAGAAAGCTCTCTTATTTTGATTATTTTAGGGGGTTAATGTTCAAGACAAAGAACAGCGAGAATCTTCTCTTTGATTTTGGCGGAAGATGGGGAATTCATTCTTTCTTTGTTTTCTTTTCTTTTCTTGCGTTATGGCTTGATGAGAAGAACAAGGTTGTTGAATGGAAAGTTGTAAAGCCCTTTTCTTCTTTTGTAAGACCAAAGAAAAAATTTGCGAAATTGATTGAAATTCCACTAAATGACAAGAATAGAGAAGTATTAGCTGTTTTTCGACGATAAAGAGAAAGGTTTAAATATGCCGACGACTAAATTTAATTGTTAGATATTATAATTAAAAGGAGGTAAAAAATGGGAACAGTTTTGGTTAGAAATGTGGTGAAGCGCAAACCTGGCTATTTATATTATGTTGACGGAAAGGGAAACGTATGCGAGGCTAAAATGGCTAGAGGCGGAAGAAAGAAGAAGTAAATCTTCTTTTCTTGCATAATTTTCCTTTATTTTTATTATTTTTATGTTAATCAGGTTTTATTCTTTTCTTTTAAGATATTCTGTATACGAGGCATAACCCCTTTCTGCCGTTCTCTCTTTTAAATAATCTGTCCTAGAGGAATAGCCTGCTCTTTTGGCCTGCAGATATGCATAACAAGTTCTCCAGCTTCTTTTTATTTCTTTAGAAATCTCTTTTGCCCTTTCCTTTATCTCTTTTGACTCATCGTCCAATGCTCTTATCGTTTCTTCAAGTTCTGAGGTCATTTGTTGTTAATCTTGGTGCATCTGCTCAAAATATTGCTTGAGCCTGCTGCAGATCTTGCTTTTTATTATTTGAGCTCTTTCATAAATACATTGTCTGCTGACTTCATTTTTTTCTATTATTTCTGAGAATGTCAATCCATCGCCTAGTTCTGAGAGCAACTTTCTTTGAAGTTGAGTTAGTTTTGTGTCAGGACTTTCTATAATCTGCCTTACTTTTTTACATAATTCCTCTCTTTCAGCTATACTCTCTGGCGTAACGGACTCGTAATTTGTTTGGTACTCCCTTAACCTTTTTAATCTCTTTTTGCCAACGTATATTCTGTGCTGTTGGGCGTTTGACGTGTCTTTAGTATATTGAAATATATAACTACCTACAGTTCTTTTATTTGATTTTAGATCTGCAGAGATTCTATCTGCGTTCTCTGTCTGAGATTCAAGCGGATTATATCTTTCTCTTACTGCTTGTTCTAATTTTGATGTCATGTATAGTTTTATTCTTAGAATGGGTTTATAAAGTTATTTGAAGACAATTTTTAATGATATTGGGAATAGAGTGCACGGCGCATACTTTTGGAGTAGGAGTTGTTAATGAAGGCAAAATTCTTGCAAATGTGAAAGATATGTATATTCCATTGAAGGGAGGAATTATTCCTATGGAAAGCGCGAAGCACCATTGCAAGGTTGCAGATGAATTATATTCTAAAGCGTTGTCTGTTGCTGGAATTTTAGAGAGAGAAATTGGTGCTATTGCACTTTCAAATGCACCAGGATTATCTCCTTGCTTGATTGCAGGAATGCAATTTGCAAAAGAAAAAGCAAAAAAACTTGGAGTTCCAATTGTTCCTGTTAATCATTGCATTGCTCATCTTGAGATTGGGAGGAGCGTTGGAGCAAAAGATCCGGTTTTGCTTTATGCTTCGGGGGCAAATACCCAGATAATTGCTTTTGCTTCAGGAAAATATAGAATATTTGGGGAAACTCTTGATTTGGGTGTTGGCAATTTTATTGACAAAGTTGCAAGGCATTTTGGGATGCCTTTTCCAGGAGGACCTAAGATAGAAATTGCTGCGAAAGGAGGAAGACTAATCGAGCTTCCTTATTCGATAAAAGGAATGGATGTTTCTTTTTCAGGGATGCAGACAAAATTGCAGCAGCTTTTTGATAAGGGGGAAAAAATAGAAAATCTTGCGTTTTCAATGCAGGAAACTGCTTTTGCAATGCTTGTTGAGGCAGCAGAGAGGGCAATGGCTCATACAGGAAAAGAAGAGCTTGTTCTTGGAGGTGGGGTAGGTTGCAATTCAAGATTGCAGGAGATGTGCAAAATAATGTGCGAGGAGAGGGGAGCGAGGTTTTTCTGTCCAGAAAGGGCTCTTCTTACTGACAATGCTGCAATGATTGCATATACAGGAGAGATAATGTTTAATTCAGGGATTAAAGTAAATGCTAATGAAATTGATATCTCTCCAAGAGAGAGAACAGACGACGTGAATGTGACTTGGAGATAATTGTAGCAAACTTTATAAAGCAATATTTCACACTAATGTTAAGCCTATGAGGCAGCAGAGATTGAAATCTCTGTACCATTCAACTCTCGCGAGTTGAAGGCAATTAAATATGCGGAGGTCACATGGACTTCTATAATATCGTCGAAGCGGCAAGAAAAACAGGAAAGATTGATAAGGGAACGAACGAAGTTACCAAAGCGATAGAGCTTGGAGTAGCAAAGCTTGTTGTTTGCGCAAAAGACGTTGAACCAAAAGAAATTGTTGCTCATCTTAATATTCTTTGCAAAGAGAAAAATATTCCTTTTGCTGAAGTTGATTCAAAGCAAAAACTAGGTATTGCTGCCGGAATTGGAGTTAATGCTTCTTCTGTTGCAGTAATAAACGGCGGCGAAGCGGATTCTGATATTGCTCAATTAAAGAAACAGGCTTCTAAGTAAAATGGGCGGCGGAAAACAACGAATAAGGGATGCGACTTCAGATTCAACGAAGCCATCTGGAGGAAATATTTCTGGAAGATTCAGTTCTGAGGGACCAGTAAATGCAGTTGTTGAGTCAATTGTAGGAAGAACAGGTGCAAGGGGAGAAGTAACTCAAGTTAATGTTAAAATTCTTGAAGGTAGAAACAAAGACAAGGAAATGAGAAGAAATGTTAAAGGTCCTGTGAGGATTGGAGATTTATTGACATTGAGAGAAACAGAAATTGAGGCAAGAAGAATAAGAGAAAACAGGAGGTTACGAACTACGTAATAATAAGATGGTAAAGTGTGCTTTTTGCGGAAAAGAAGAATCTCCCTATAAAGGTGTTCATTTAATTAAAAATGATGGCTCAATAAATTTTTTCTGCTCTTCAAAATGCAGAAGAAACGTTCTTAATCTAAAAAGAGATAAGAACAAGCTGAAATGGACAGAAGCTTACAGGATAAGCAGACAAAGAACTGGTCAGAAAGATATAAAGAAAGAAACAAAATAGGAAAAATCTAGTTTATCGTCGGTAAATTCAAAAAAAGATGGCAAAGGTTTATAAAGCAAGTTTGATTTTTTATGTCAGAGAAATAATAATAATATGATTGCTAAATCTAGCGAGGAAAAAGAGAGATCTTACAAGTCTGAGCATATAAAAGTACTTGAAGGATTAACAGCGGTGCGTATGAGGCCAGCGATGTACATAGGAAGCACCAGCAAGATGGGACTGCATCATTTAGTTTATGAGGTTGTTGATAATTCTGTTGATGAAGCTATGGCGGGTTATTGCGATTCTATTGTTGTTTCCATAAATAAGAATGGGAGTATAACTGTAACTGATAACGGGAGGGGAATCCCTGTTGAACCGCACCCAATTTATAAAAAACCTGCATTGGAAATTGTTGTTACAAAGCTTCATGCTGGAGGCAAGTTTGAAAAAGGAAGCTACAAGGTTTCTGGAGGTCTGCATGGTGTTGGAATAAGTGTTGTTGCTGCATTATCTAAGCTGATGAAAGCAGTTGTAAAAAGAGGCGGTAAGATATATCAGCAGGAATATAAAATTGGAAAGCCACAATATGATGTAAAAGTTGTCGGCAGTTGTGATAAAGATGATACAGGCACCGAAGTAACTTTTTTTCCAGATGAAAACATATTTTCAACAACAAAATTTGAATTTTCCATTTTAGAAAATAGACTTAGAGAGATTGCATTCCTAAATAAAGGTGTTAAAATTGTTCTTGAAGATGATGAATCAAAGAAAAAAGAGACTTTTCATTATGATGGCGGTTTGATTGAATTTATAAAATGGGTAAATAGGAGCAAGGAGCCAGTGCATAAGCCTGTTTATTTTGTTAAAGAAGCAGAAGGGGTTACAATTGAGTGTGCTGTTCAATATAATTCTGGCTATCAGGAAAATGTCCTTAGTTTTGTAAACACAATAAATACTGTTGAAGGCGGGACTCACGTTGTTGGTTTTAAAACTGCGCTTACAAGGGCAATAAACGATTACGCAAATAAAAATAAACTGATAAAAGAGAATCTCACTGGAGATGATGTTCGCGAGGGATTGACTGCAATTATTTCTGTAAAGGTTCCTGAGCCGCAGTTTGAGGGTCAGACAAAGACAAAGCTTGGAAACAGCGAAATAAAAGGGATTGTTGACGGCATTGCAATGAAAATGCTTACAGAGTTCTTTGAGGAAAACCCTGCTGTTGCAAAGTCCATCGTAAATAAATCTCTTGAGGCACAGAAAGCCAGAAATGCTGCAAGGAAAGCAAAAGAGCTTGTAAGGAGAAAAAGCGCGTTTGGTTTTGGGGGGCTTCCTGGAAAACTTGCAGACTGCTCAAAGAACAAGGCAGAAGAAACTGAATTATATCTTGTGGAAGGCGATAGTGCTGGGGGTTGTTTTGCAGGAAATGTCGAAGTGGCATTGGCTGATGGGAGAAATGTTTCTTTTGAAAAATTAGTTGAAGAAGCAAAAAATGGCAAGCAAAACTTTTGTTATGCAATCAAAGAAGATGGAAGCGTTGGAATAGAAAAAGTAACTAATCCGAGAATTACAAGAACAGATGCTTCTGTAATAAAAATAACATTAGATAATGGTGAAGAAATAACTTGCACACCAGATCATAAATTTATGTTAAGAGGTGGGACATATAAAGAAGCTAAAAATTTAACAAAAGAAGACTCTTTGATGCCGTTACACAAAAGAATCTCTAAAATCGGCGGAAGAATTACAATTGAGGGCTACGAAATGATATGGGATCAGAATAAAAACTGGATTTTTACACACATGCTTGCCGATGATTACAATCTAAGAAACAATATTTATCCAAAGGAACAAGGAGATCATAAACACCATATAGATTTTAACAAGAGAAATAATAATCCGACAAATATTGTTAGGCTTTCTAAAGAAGGCCATCTTATTTTGCATACTGAGAATTTGGTCAGGACATTGCACAGGGAAGATGTAAAAAGAAAGGCGGCAGAAGCGCATAAAAACCCGGAGTATAGAGAAAAAATGAGCAATTGGGCAAAAAATCCCGAAGTTAGAATTATGATAAGTGAGAATAGTAAAAAACAATGGCAAGATGAGGATTATAAAAACTATATGAAAGAGAAATTCCTAGAGTTTTATAATTCTGACGAAGAGTATAGAAAGCGAAATAACGAGCTGCTTGATAAAAACCAAAAGGAATATTGGGCTAATCCGGAAAATAGAGAAAAAGCAGCTGAGAAAGTAAAAGAGTTCTTTAAGAATAATCCAGAAGCTAAGGAATATTTGTCAAATCTTGCCAAAGATCAGTGGAAAGATGAAGAATTGATAATTTGGAGAAGACAAAAAACAATGGAGCAATGGACGCCAGAATTTAGACAACAACGAAAGATAGCTTATAACCAGACTTATTATAGAAAAACAATTTCTTTGATGAAAAAAGTTATTGAAAAAGAAGGTAATTTGGATAACTTTGATAAGATAAGAATTCAAAACAATGATAAATCTATCTTGAGCCTTAATACATTCAACAAGAGATTTTTTGATAATAATAAGTCGAGAATGGTTGAGACTGTTCAAAATTGGAATCATAAAATTAGGAGTATTGAATTTTTGAAAGAGAAAATTGGTGTTTATGATATTGAGGTTCCCAAAATGCACAATTTCGCTTTAGCATCTGGAGTTTTTGTCCATAATAGCGCGAAAATGGCGCGCAACAAGGAATTTCAGGCAATTCTTCCATTGAAGGGTAAAATATTGAATGTAGAAAAAGCAAATCCCGTAAAGGTATTATCAAATGAAGAAATTTCCAATCTTATAACTGCGATTGGAACAGGAATAGGTGAGCAGTTTAAACCTGAGAGTTTGAGATATTCAAAAATTATAATTATGACTGATGCTGATGTTGATGGCGCGCATATTCGTACATTGTTATTGACTTTCTTTTTCAGATTTATTCCTAAGTTAATAGATGATGGGCATTTATACATTGCAGTCTCTCCTTTGTACAGAATAAGAAAAAGAGGGGACCATTATGTTTATTCAGACGAAGAACTGAAAGATATTCTAAAGGAAATGGGTGGGAGCGTTGATGTACAAAGGTTTAAGGGGCTTGGAGAGATGAATCCTGAGCAGCTTTGGGAGACAACTATGAACCCAAAAACGAGGTTGTTGAAAAAAGTTATTGTTGAAGATGCTGCTATTGCTGATGAGGTCTTCTCAAGATTAATGGGGGAAGATGTTGAAGAGAGGAGGAAATTCATAGCAGAGAGAGCTCACGAAGCTCAAATTGATATTTAAAATGACACCTGACAAAGCAACAGAAGAGAAAATAAAAGCAGAGAATCTTGCTGACAAGAAAGCTGAAGCTGAAGAAGCAAAGAGAAGGGAGAAGAATCTTGTTGAGAAAGGCGTTGAAGCTTCTGAAATAGTTGAGGAGATGGAGCAGTCTTTTATTGACTATGCGATGTCTGTAATTGTAGACAGGGCATTGCCTGCTGCGGAAGATGGATTGAAGCCAGTTCACAGAAGAATTCTTTATGCTATGTATATGCTTGGATTGGATCCTTCTAAACCAACTATGAAATCTGCAAGAATTGTCGGAGAGACAATGGGCAAGTTCCATCCTCACGGAAATCTTGCTATTTACGATGCGATGGTTAGAATGGCGCAGGATTTTTCATTAAGATATCCTCTTGTTCATGGTCAAGGAAATTTTGGTTCACTTGACGGAGACAGCCCTGCTGCAGAGAGGTATACTGAAGCCAAATTAAGCAAGATAGCGGGGGAACTTCTTGCGGATATTGAGAAAGAAACTGTAAAAATGCTGCCTAACTTTGATAATTCTCTTAAAGAGCCAGATTCGCTGCCTGCGAAACTGCCTAATCTGCTTATTAATGGAGCAACAGGAATTGCTGTTGGAATGGCAACAAATATTCCTCCTCATAATCTAACAGAAATCTGCGATGCTGTTGCAGAATGCATAAACAAGCCAGATGTGACTATAGAACAACTCTCTGAAATTGTCAAAGGGCCTGATTTCCCGACAGGTGGAATAGTAATGGGCTCCGGAATTAAAGAAATGCACAAGACTGGAAAAGGAAAACTAATTGTGCGCTCAAAAATCTCAATGGAAGACCACAAAGGAAAGCCAACAATTGTCATTACAGAGATTCCTTATCAGGTAAATAAAGCAGAACTTGTGAAGACTATAGCAAAACTGACTTCTGAAAAGAAATTCTCGGATATTTGGGATATAAGAGACGAATCTGCTAAAGGAAAAGTAAGAATAGTTATTGAATTAAGAAAAGGAGTTGAGCCAAAATATACTTTGAATAAATTATACAAGCTTACGAATGTTCAGACCAGCTTTGACGCAAATATTCTTGCTCTTGTTGATAAAAAGCCAAGAATCTTGACTCTAAAAGATGCGATAGTTGAATATATAAAATACAGGCAGGTTGTTGTAAGAAAAAGAAGCAGGTTTGAACTAACAAAAGCTGAAGAAAGGCTTGAAATTGTTCTTGGGATGCTAATCGCTTTGAAGGAAATTGATAAAATTGTTGAGCTGATAAAAAAATCTGAAAATGCCACCTCTGCTCACGAGGGTTTGATGAAGAAATTTGGACTGACAACGCGCCAGGCAAAAGCTGTTCTTGAAACAAGATTGCAACAGCTTACTCATCTTGAAGCTACCAAGTTTAAGGAAGAAGAGAAGACGCTTAGTGCAACTATATCCGAGCTTAAAAGGATTCTAGGAGATGAAAAAGAAATATTGAAGATAATCAGAAAAGAAGTTTTTGAGATTAAGAATAAGTACGGTGATCAGAGGAGAACAAAAGTTGTAAAACAAGTTGAAGAAATTTCAGAGGCAGACATAATTGAAAAGAAAGATGTTGTTGTAATGATGACAGAAGGAGGATATATTAAAAGAGTTGATTTGAGAGATTATAAAGAGCAGAAGAGGGGCGGGGCTGGAGTTTCTGGCGGAGAGCTAAAAGAAGAGGATATTGTAAAGAAAATGATTGTCTGCTCCACTCACGATAATCTTCTATTTTTCAGCTCAAGGGGAAGAGTGTATTGGCTCAAAGCAAATAATGTTTCTGCTGCTGAAAGGCAGAGCAAGGGCAAGGCGCTTGTAAATCTTTTGAACTTGAGAGACGAGACTATTGCAAATGTAATGGCAATAAAGAATTTTGACTCAGGCTATCTGATGTTTGTTACAAAGCTCGGAATGGTAAAAAAACTTCCATTGAAGCTTGTTTCAAAGCCAAGAAGCACAGGAGTAAGAATAATTAATCTTCCAGCTGACGGCTCTGATGTGATTATTAATGTAGCAATGGTAAACGACAAACAGGAAGTCTTAATCTTAACAAAGAAAGGTTTTGCAATAAGGTTTATTTCTGATGAAGTAAGGCCAATGGGAAGAGCAAGCTACGGAGTTAAGGGGATTGATCTTCGTTCTGGCGATGAAGTTGTCTCTCTTGAGAGCGTTCCTTTAGACGGAAAGACAACTATTCTTACAATTACAGAGAAGGGTTTTGGAAAGCGTTCTAATCTTGACGAATACAGAAAAACAAGCAGGGGGGCAAAGGGAGTAATTAATCTGAATGTAAGCGAGAAAACTGGAAAGGTTATAGGTTCTATATCTGTAAGCGACAAAGATTCTGCCATAATCACTACAATAAAAGGAATGGTTATAAGAGTTAAAATGAAAGAACTAAGAGTTATGGGAAGAGCAACACAAGGAGTTCATGTTGTAAAGCTTAAGGAAGGAGACAAGGTTGCTGATATTGTTAAAGTTCCAAGCGAGAGCGAGCTTCAATCATTTGTTGTGAATAATTCTTCTGAACAAAAAGAACTAAAGGTCTATTAGATATAAATAGTGTCCCTCTCTAAGGATGTAATAACCATTTCTTCCAGAGTTCTTATAATCTTATAAGCTGCTACTCTTCTACTTGCTTCCTGAATATTTTCTAGAACTCGCCTTATTCTAAAGTAGGCCATTCCGTCATTCAATTCTTCTTGAATATCTGAGGCTTTTCTAAGTTTTTGCAAAATATTGAAACCCTTAATTGGATTGAATGGCTCTATGCGCTCTATTCTTATGCTGTTCACTTTTCTGTCTCCATCTGATAGGGGGGTTATGCAAAAGATTCCATTCTCTGGCCAAGGAGCTTGGTTTTCTGCAGATATAATCTCAATGTTGTCGGTGTTTGTATTGTTTGTTATGTAATATCTCATTTTGATAGCTCTTCATCTATCACTTTCTTAAAAGCAGAATATGTCTGGGCGCCTTCAACAGCCCTTCCATTTATGAAGAATGTTGGTGTACCTTTAATGTTTTTGCTTTTTCCCATTGAGATATCTGCTTTTATCTGGGAGGTATATTTTCCAGAGTCAATATAATCAGTGAGATTTTTTGGGTCAGCTCCAAGGCTTATAGCAATTTCTATCATTTTACCTACATTGTTAAGATTATTTTGGTCTGCATATGCTTTCTCTGCAAATTTCCAGAATAATTCTGGATTTTGTTTGTTGAGCCCGAAAGCAACTGCATGGGCTGCTTCAGCTTCTCCGTGCCCTGGAAAATATTTGAAGACAATTTTAACTTTGCCAGTTTTGACATAATTATCTTTTATTAGAGGCATTGGCGCTTCCCATTCTGGAGAGCTTGATTTGAGAGCATTTTCTATAGATGGATTTGCCCCCTCTACTGCTTGACAGAATGGGCATGAGAAATCAGAAAATTCATATATTATAACTGGAGCATTCTCCGAGCCAAGGACAGGAGAATCTCCTATTGATAGTTCTTGAGTGGTTATCTTATTTGATGATGAAATGAAAAATATTATTATAATTGTTGCAATTGCTAAAATAATTCCTGCAATCCAGATGGTTTGGTTGTTTTTGGTTGTTTTTGGTTTCTCGGGTATAACCATTTTGAGAGTAATAAAATCAATTATAAAAATGCTTCGTATAAAAAGATTTGCTATACAAATCTTTAACCTTCGCTTCTTACGAAGCTTCAGATAAAAAGGTTATTATATTGATAATTTTGATTATTGTTATAGGGGTTGTGGGGTAACCTGGTTAGCCTTCGAGTCTCGGGGGCTTGAGATCCCGGTTCAAATCCGGGCAGCCCCATTTTGTTATGGTTTAAAGATTTGGATCTCGTATGGTCTCGTACTTTAACTTCTCTCTGCCGCCAAGTGCTTGATAGATTAAGCGATGCGTATCTCTTCCTTGAGCTTCAGAAACCTTGTATCTCTCAAAAATATCTACAAGATAAGTTTGTAAGATATATATCGATAACTTTGGTGTGCGGATTTCTGGTGATTTATAACACTCTTTATTGATTCGTTTTTCCAAGTCTCTATAGTTTATACAAAAAACATTAATTACCTCATTTTTAACATCTTCAGAGAGTGAAGACTTTCTAATAGCTTCATTTATTTGGTTTATATCCTCTACGCTCATAAACTGGCAAGACTCTCTGAACTATATAAGAATTATTGTGATTGTATTATATCTAACTAACAAGGTTTATTAAATTTGGAAGTCTTTGTTAAGAGAAATAAAATGAAATATAAAGCATCAACAAAGTCGTTTTTGTTGGGGATTGCAGGTTTTATAATATCAATTCCTACAATAGCGGCAAAAGGATTTTTCTTGTTTGGCTATCCTTTATTTGTGCTTTCTATCTTAATGTTTGTTCTTGGTATTTGGCAGTTGATTATTGATAATAAAAGATAGGTTTCTATTTTCTTTTCAGATGGTCGGCTGCTTCTAAGTGATTAGAAAGAGCTTTGTAGCTGTAGTCCAATAATTCTTTGTTTTGAATTCCATTTTCCGGATTTAAGAGAAACTTGTTAAGTCTTTTCCATGCTTTTTTATATCTAATTAAGTTTGGGAGCCACCCAAGAGTCACATTAGTGGATGCAGAAATGTAGATATTTTTAGTATAATTGCCTCTTGGGTAATATTTGAACCATGCGGTCTTTTGATTATTCTTAATTGATAAAATAATCTCATATCTGTCTTCTCCCATTTTTATATTTGCTTTGTGTTCTGTAACTTCATCAAAAGTAAAGTCTACTTTTTGTTCTAATCCCATAAAAATTTGATATTTTTCCGCGTTTATAACATTTATTGTGATATAGAGCACAAACTATGACTTTTAAGTCATAGATGATTGTATAGTTTGTCTCTGTCTCCCAAAATCCTTTCAGATAAATCTGAGCAAACCATGGGCTTCAGCCCATGGTTAACACAAGGATTTTGTGATGTTATAAATAACATATTATTAATCATTTATGAGTAATAACATTTATATATAGAATTTAATCTGTTTTGTTATGGAATTAAGTGAACAAGAGAAAGAAATTGAAGCTAGTGGCAGAAGCCTGCTTGAGGGACTTGTGCAGAATTTTGAGGAAGAACTCGGAAGCAGTGTAAGCAAAGAGATAGAAGTTGACACAATATCTAAAGATTATGCAAGGTTTAGGGCGCGCATTGCTGGAATAGTAGATGCTACATTGTATGTTTATCGTGACCCCAAACAGGCAGAAGCTGCGCTAGAACATTTTGAAGCAGAGGGTGTGAATATAGCTTTCAAGAGCGATGATAGTGATTTTATTTATTTTGGTGCAGATAACTTGGAATATTTGGCTTAGAAATGGCTTGATTGAGGAGGTAATAGCAGTTTAGTCACCCTACTTCTTGAAAATAGAGATTAACTCAAAATCTCAAACCATCTTTCTTTAGTATCTCAATTAAAAATCTAACAAATGGATTAAGATTTCCAGTTTTGTGCGCTGTTTGAAGAACTCCATAATATCTAAACCTTCTTTTCTTTGGAATATTAATTAGAGGAAACTTATTTTTATGCATAATAAAATTCATCAATAGTCTACCAACTCTTCCATTTCCATCTACAAATGGATGTATTCTCTCAAATTCTATGTGAAAATAAGAAGCTAAAATCAAGGGGTGTAATTTCTTCTTATTCGTTGAGTACCATCTTAGTAAAGATGCCATTAATTTATGCACTTCTTCTGGTTTTGGGGGGAGATGCATTCCAACTTTAACTCCAACATTCCGGTATATTCCTATCTGCTGCACAAGATAAGATTTTAATGTGTTTACTACGACCAGTCTATGTAAATTCAGAATAAATTCTTTAGTTATGTCTTTCTTATAATCAAGTATAAAATCAAATGCTTTTTTATAGTTTAGCACTTCATAAATCTCTCTCATTGATTTTTCTTTTGGGACAATTCCTTCAAACAATAAAAAGGAAGTTTCCTCAAAAGTTAAAGTATTTCCTTCTATACCTGTCGAGTCATAAGCAAAAAGAGAGCAAAAGGTTTCATACCTATTCTCATAATTTGCTTTTGGCTCCTTAGAAAAATCTCTTTTTACACTCGCTAAAAATCTTAAGTCCTTGTCTGTTAATATTTCAGAAAAAATGTTTAATTTTTTGTCTGCTTCTTTCTCTTTAATTTTCAGTTTCTCTTTTGAGAGGTTAACTCCCAAGTACACTCTTTCTTTATCTGTCTTTTTGCCTCTTTTTACGCTCTTAACTCTGTAATAATACTTCTTACTGCCTCTTTCTTTTATCTCATTATAAACCACATTTTATATACGTCCACCTTGTTTATAAATTTTTTGTTATGGTGGACACACAAATATCTCTATTTACTCCAAAATAAAAACCGCCCCAACCGGCTCAGAGATTGATATCTCTGGGACTTCAACTCCAGTGGAGATTGAAGTGAATCAGACATGTCCGATTCAAGAGTTGGGAATGGACTTACAGTCCATTAAACGCCCCAACCGGGAATCGGACCCGGATCTCATCCGCGACAGGGATGTGTACTGAACCATTATACGATTGAGGCACGATAATGGTTGGCTGGAGTGATTTTTAAAACTTACTTTTTGTTTGTTTTATTGCTCGTCTTTGTGATAGAAATCCAACAAGTAAATGGTTTTTATATTCTTATTATAAGAATATGATAGTCTCGATGATCTAATGTAAACTTCTCGCGTTCCTTTTCTGTCAAATTTCATAGGTTTGCCTATTTCAGGATTATTTGCTATCTTGAATAATATCTTCTCGATTCTTTCTCTCATAAACGCATCTTTTATTTTGGAAACAACCCTCTTATAATTATCTGAAAATATTAATTTTACCATGTCTTCATTTCTTTTATGAAGTCATCAAATTCCATAGTAGTACACTTTCCTGCCTCTATTTCTTTCCATGCTTCTTCTGTTCTTCTTGCAAATTCCAAATCTTCTTTCAATTGTTTGTCCATTTTGCTAGCCTTCTTAATAATTATTTGATTACCATTTTTTATGATAACCAATTTCTCACCTTCTTTTATGTCTTTTCTCATATCAAGAGGTATTACAACTTGCCCCTTTGAACTCATCCTTGTTATATCCATCTCCGCCATAGTAAGACTATTCTTACTACATATTTAAATCTTTCTTTTAAGAACAATGACTAGATAAAGACTATTCTCTCTTTTTGTTTATTGAGTTTATTCTTTATCTTTAGCCTGGTTCTTACTTAAACTTTCAGTCCAGAAACTTGGCAATGAATGTGAAACAGCTCCTTCAAAGTCTGAATCAATAAGATAGACAAATCCTCTCTTGTCTCCTTCTAATTTCTTGAATGCAGAATCCGCTTTCTCGTAGAACTTCTTTATCTCGGGGCGCTCCATCTCTAACTGCAAGAGACTGCCTTGTTTTACAAGAAGCATATCCGAAAGCTTTAGAACATTCTTGTCTATCATTCCAGTGTTTTGTGTTATGAATAAAACAGTAAGATTCTTGTGCCTTGCTATTGCGAGAATTCCTGCTAATCCTTTATTTGTTTTGCTCATACTATCTCTTGAGCCGAACGATATTGCTCCCTCATCAACTAGGAGTGCAGAGCCCTGAGGAGCATCTTCTATGTTTTCTATAGGGCTTATCCATTCGGGCATGTTCTCCTGGGAAACTCCAAGAACAAAGCATTTTCTTCCTGTTTTATGATGAATATTCTCAAGAAGCCTAAACCCAAGTGCGCTCTTTCCGCTTCCCCTCTTTCCAAATATAAGAGAGATTATTGAATCTTCGTGGATTCTTTTCTCAGAAACTTGGTAATCTCCTGAAATTGCTTCTAAAACTTGAAGAGGGTCAAACATCGCTCTCTTTCCGTAAGTTGGGCTGCTTCTTAGCTTTCTTTTTTCAGAACTCTCTTTTATTTTTCTTGATGTAACTCTATAAAGAGAGCTTATTAATTTGCTTATTAACCACCATATTCTAGATGTAACATTGTATATTCCTTTTATAGACTTGCTTATTAACCACCATATTCCCTTAAGAAGATACCAGATTCCAAGAAATATCCCTTTGAATATCCATCCAGTGATTTTCCAAAGAAAATTTATCTGCTGCCTTTTCCTCGTCATTATTTTAACCTCACTTTGTTTGTATTTCCAAAAGGAATTTTCTCAATAAGGTTTCTTGCTTCTAGGTTTCTGATAACTCTGCTTAGTTTGGCCTTAGAAAATCCAGTGCTTAATTGCAACTGCTTTTGCCATAATTCTCCTCTGTCGGATTTTCTTAGATTGTCTAGGATTTTCTTTTCAGCATCAACAAGATGCTTGTCAATCTCTGAGCTGTTTGATGTTTTCTTTGTTTTCCCTGCTAGTTTTGAATATGCATAATATATTCCAAATAAAACTATTAAAATAGCCGGAATAATCCATGTAAATGTGTTTATGCCAGAATTTCTGGTTTTTATAGAAATGAAGAAAGGAAAATCGTCTCCTCTCTTTATATTATTTAACTCCCAAATAACAAATATCTGCTCTCCATCTGTTTCTGTCTTAAAATTATCTGGGAATATCTTCTCTGATTCAAGAGAGTTGCCTTCTTCAATAGCTATCTTTATTGTAACTTTTGCGAAATCTTCGTTGAAAACAATTTTATCAATAAGATAGTAACCTCCTGCAATTTTTGATAATAAGTTCTGAGAGAGATAACTGATTCTGATGTTTTTTCCTTTTATTATTAGGTTTTTATCTTCAAGCGAGTAGTTTAAATTGGAAGAGATTGAATGGGCATCACTCGGCAGAGAGATTGATATCTCTTTTTCACTCTCAAAATTGATTTTTTGATCTACAAGAACTTTTTCACCTATTTGATTAAATACTATCTCGGAGCTTTGCGCAGAAGCCAGAGAGATGAAACTAACTAGGACTAATACAGAACAGATTAACCTGGCTTTAGAGTTCATATATGGCATTTTATGAAAGCAAAGCTCGTATTTAAATATTTTAATTTTCTTAAATTGATATGGGCAGAAAGAAGAGGGTTGCAAAAATACCAAAAAATGTGCTTCTTAAATGCCCAATTTGTTCTATGAAAAGCAGGGCGATTGTATCTATTGACAACTGCCCGCAGTCTTTCATATGCCCAAAATGCAATGCAGAAGTCAAAAATCCTCTTACTTCTTGCTGTGTTATATGCGCATTCTCTGGGAAGAAGTGTCCTAGAACTCTTTTTGCTGAAGCGAGAGTTAAAGGGCTTGAATTGAGATAGCTAAAATAAGGAAATCAGAAGCTTTTCTTGTTTTTTAAAAACTTTATCAGTTCTTTGCTTATTTGGGGCTTGCCGTTTATGATTGGATAACAATAAGGGAGTTCTATTGACTCAATATCGTTTATCTGAATTGTTAAATTGTCTTGAAATTTCATCTTTTCCAGGGGAACTCCAGATATTATCTCTTTTGTTACATAAACAGCGTTGTCTGTGCTAAATTGCTTCTTTCCGATATTTCTTGCTTCTGTATTTTTTATTTTGCTCGTTAATTCTGAAGAGGTTCTTTTTCTTGGAGGGTAATCTCCTAAAATTCCCCCAAATATAAGATAGTCAAATTTTTTTGCCTCTCTCGGAGTTAATGTTTGTTTGGCTTCTGGGTCCAAAATACATGAGTTTTTAAGATTAAGCTCTGATACAGATTCTTTTATTTGTTTTCCAAGTCTGCTTAGATTCCTGTTCTTTCTTTTTATATTTGTAAACCAGAGATTTTCTTTTCCTACTATCTTTGAAATGTTCTTGTATTCTGTAAGGCACCATTTGAAAACTCTGGGCTCAAGATGCTCTATTATGTAAATTGCCATATTATAACTTATTTTATGTGAATAAAAACTTTTTTAAATGCACTGACATAGAAGGTTAGATGGTTATAAAAGGAGATTTTAGATTAAAAAGTCTTTATGTTTTTATATTTCTTGTAGCTGTTGCAATAGTTCTTTTTGGAGCTTTTGCTATGATGGTTGCAAGGACAGATGTTAATATTATATCAGGAGCGGTTTCTGTAATAAAATCTACTATCTCTGGTTCTATTAGCGCTTCTCTTGCAAAGATAGAGGGCAGTTCGTTAAGAATGTATAGGGTTGCAATAATAGAGAGCATTGTTCTTATAACAGGAATAATTACTTCATTATTTGGCCTTCTTTATTTATTTAAACATTATTATCTGACTGTACAGCTTTCTCTTATAGACGAACTGACAAGACTCTATAACAGAAGGGCTCTCTATAAAATTCTTGATGTTGAGATAAAGAGGGCAAAGAGGTTTAAGCATCCCCTTACCATTCTTATGGCTGATATTGACTTCTTTAAAGTGTATAATGACACAAACGGACATGTGGCTGGAGATGTTTTGTTGCAAAAAATATCCAAGATGATGCAGGAAAGCATAAGAGATATTGATACAATTGGAAGATATGGCGGGGAGGAGTTTCTGGCAATACTTCCAGAGACATCACATAAAAATGCAGCCAGAATTGCAGAAAGAATAAGAAAGAAAATTGAGAACGGCAAGTTTAAGGGGCAGGAAAAACAGCCGCTTGGAAAAGTTACTTTAAGTCTTGGGCTTGCTACATTCCACGGAGACTATAAAGAAGGAACGCAGTTAATACATTCTGCTGATCAATTATTATATGAAGCAAAGCGGGCAGGAAGAAATCAGGTTAAAAAAGCATATTTCGGTAGGGTTGATAAGGGAGAAGATTAACTATCCTTTCATTACAGCTATCGGAACTAATCTTGCAATAAGGTTTCCTATTCCTGCTTCGTGAGAGACTCTAACTACTTCGTCAATATCTTTGTAGACTTCGGGGGCTTCTTCAACCAAGGCTTTTTTGCTCGTTGTTTCAACCAATATATCTTTTGAATCCATTTCTTTTTGAATTTGTTCTGAAGTCAATTCCCTTTTCGCTTTGCTTCTGCTTTCTACTCTTCCGGAGCCGTGAGCAGTTGAGCCAAATGTGACTTCTTCTGCTTTTTTTGTTCCAACTAAAACATAGGAGGCGGTGCCCATACTTCCTGGGATAAGAATTGGCTGGCCTATTTTTCTATATATGCTTGGAATTTCTTTTCTTCCTGGACCAAAACTTCTTGTTGCTCCTTTTCTATGTACGCAAAGTTCTGTTTTCTTGCCATCAATATTAAACTCTTCCATTTTTGCAATATTGTGGCAGACATCATAAACTAAATTCACTTTTGCTTTCGGGAAATATTTCTTAAAAACTTTCCTTACGCTATTCATTATAATCTGCCTGTTGCAAAATGCAAAATTTACCGCGCAATTCATTGCTTTCAGGTATTTTTGCCCCAAATCGCTGTTTATTGGCGCATTAATTAATTCTCTGTCAGGAAGGTCTGCAAATCCATACTCTTCTTCCATTAGCTGAATATAATCACTTGCTACTTGATGGCCCAAACCCCTGGAACCACAATGAATCATTATTGTAATGTTTTCTTTATCCAAACCGAATGCTTTTGCAATCTTTTCGTCTAATATCTTATCAATCTTCTCTATCTCGAGGAAGTGATTACCTGCTCCAAGGGTGCCTAGCTGTGGAACTCCTCTTGATATTGCTCTCTGGGATACATTTTCTGGGAGAGCATTTTTCATTCTTCCATTTTCTTCAGTACATTCCAAATCTTCTTTTGTGGCCATTCCTTTCTCAAGAGCCCATTCTGCTCCTTTTTTTAGAACCTCTATAATTTCCTCTCTGGAATATTTCTCTCCTCCTCTTCCTACTCCAGAAGGCACTGCTCTAAATATATCATGCAATATTTCTTTTCTTTTTTTCATGAATTCTTTTACAGGAATGTTTGTTGATAAAAGGCGGATCCCGCAGTTAATATCGAAACCAACGCCGCCAGGAGAGATTATTCCTTTTTTTAAGTCAAAAGCTGCAACATTGCCTATGCAAAATCCATAACCCATATGACCATCTGGAAGTACAATTACATTATTAACAAGGCCTGGGAGAGTTGCTACATTTATTGCCTGTTTAAATGTATCATCTTCTCGCATCTTTTTTAACAATTTCTCTGAAGCAAAGACCAAAACAGGGACATTCATCTTCCCAGTTTTTGGAATTTCCCATTCAATGTCTGATATTTTCTTTAGTTCTGTCATGTTGTATATTGAAGAACTTGGAGGTTTATTAATTTAATTGGGTGTCTGCTCATTTATATATATGTTATGTCAATATTTAATAATATTGAAACTCTTGTGTAGAACATGACAGAAAAAGAAGTGAAGACAATTGAAGATAAAGAAGAAATAGCAAGAATCGTTGAAGAAAAGATTATGGGAAAGAGGTTAGTTTTCCCTCCGTCCATAAAGTGTCACTAATTTGTTCTTTAAATTGGAACACACTACCTAAAGAATTATTCAGTGCATTTTGATATTGTTGGAATATTGAACCTATCATTTTATCACTTGTTATAATTGTAAGATTGTTTAATCAACTCAAATAATTTTATCAATTCTTCTTTATTTTTAACTAAAACTTCATAATCGCCATTACCCCAATGCCCAATGGCTTTTGGTTTTGTTAAATCTCTTGCAATTCCAAAAGAGTCATTTAACTTTCCGCTTGGAACATTCAAAAATGCTTTAATTGTGTTTTTCTGAATTACAACATCCACAAAATTAGTGGTAAGTTTGTAAGCTATATATTTAGCTTTTGCTTCTTCTGTGATTGATGCGTCTAAACTTGTTATCATCTCTTTCAGTTGTATAAATAATTCTTTAATCTCTTTTGAGGCAACCTGCAAATGAGAATTAATAGTGTAATCTTTCTGAAGTTTTGGTAATGTTTCTTTTTCTTTTTTGCCCCTATCAAAAATTTCTCTCGTGCTTATTTTGATTGTTTTTTGGGATTCTGATTCAACCATCAAAATATTATCCTCGTAAATTTTATATCTCAAAAGCTCAATTTTTATTGGTAATATTTCAACCGTATCCAAATCAAATTTATTGTAGCTTTCAGCAACGCATATGACTCTTGGAGAAGTCCAATCAATATCAGCTTCTATTTTCTTATTTCTGCACAAAATTTCAAAATCTGCTTTATGGTCTAAAAGCCACCTCAAATAAGATAAGCCTTGATTTATTACATTATCATTTTGGTTTCTTTTGTATTCAATAATGACGGGAGAGCCATTTTTATCAATTCCCAAAGTGTCAATTCTTCCGCCAAAAGAGGTGCTGTACTCTGTCGCTAAAAAATCAACATTCAAAATAGTTAAAAGATTCTGCTCAAAAAGTGTCTGAATATTCTTCTCTTTCTCTAAATCGATGGTTGATAATTTCTCAACATTTGCATTTTTTATCTTGAATAGAGCCATATTATAAGTAAGATACTAACCTATTTATAAATATATTTTTACTCAAACATCAAGGACAAACTGAATTGTTGTTTTGTCCTTTTCTTCTTCTATGAACATGTCGTTGTATGTTATTGCTTTTACGTCGTTTGTGAAAATGTAATTTCCTGCGCTGTCTCCTATTAGATTTGCCTTAAGAATAAAGCCTTCTTTTGATTCTTCTATCTTAACAATCGGCGCCTTGCTTATAATGTAGTCTTCTGCATCTGCAAGGTAGATAATGCTTTCAAGAAATTTGTATAACAAAGCACCCTTATCTCTGCCTTCTGCGCTTATATCCTTCTTAATCTTTGGAGCAACTTTTATCTGCTCGGCCATTACTTCTTTTAAAGCCATAGCTGAAGTCGAGAAAGCTTTCTCGATAGTTCTTTCTTCTACTAATATCTTAACATCTGCCGTATGTTCTAGGAACTTGAAACCCATATAATAGCAAATCCTGATAAGTTTATAAATTATTGTCGTTATATGATTATATGGACAAATTTTCTAATGTG
>Ga0209541_10004341_pt1 | contig 25203 bp, 26 predicted proteins | sample RifCSPlowO2_01_FD_184027 | JGI IMG/M metagenome (GOLD analysis project Ga0209541, IMG submission 184027) | Groundwater microbial communities from Rifle, Colorado - Rifle CSP2_plank lowO2_0.1 (SPAdes) (version 2) | ecosystem: Environmental > Aquatic > Deep subsurface > Groundwater | place... | reverse complement strand
CAAGCAAACAACCAATTGTCCATGCAAACCCGCGTTCAACTTCTGCAAGAAAGTTCAAAGAAATAGCTGCCACCATTGCTGGTTTACAGGAGAGGAAGGATGCGAAGATCAGGATCCCTGAACACTCCCCTATTTTTAGCTGGCTGAAGAAATAGCGCGATAAGAATAAAAAGCTTATTCTCCAATTAAAGAAATTCTATTACTTATGCCAACATATAGTTTTGCATCTGAATCTGTAACAAGAGGCCATCCTGACAAAGTCGCTGACCAAATTTCTGATGCTTTTGTTGACGAGATTTTATGTGATGGAACACATACTTCTAGAGCGGCTGTAGAAGTTTTTGTCAAAGGTGCTATAGATAATCCTGACATGGATCTGTTGGCAAAATCTTATGGTTCTGAAAATGCAGAACGGGTTGCACGGCTTGGTGTAGTGACTATTGGCGGCGAGGCAAAAACAACTAGGGGGTTAGATTTTAGTAGCATAGTTAGAAGGGTTATAAGAAATATTGGATATGAAGCAGAAGACGGTTTCGATGAACACTGTCATATTGCTGTTGCCCTAAGTGAACAATCACCAAATATAGCCATGGGTGTAGACAGGGGTTCTTTGAAAGATCAGGGCGCCGGAGATCAAGGAATGATGTTTGGCTACGCTACAGATGAAACGCCTGAACTTATGCCATTGCCAATTATGTTAGCGCATAGGCTTGTTGGTGGATTAGAAGCAGCTAGAACTGAAGGAATACTAGATTGGTTGAGACCAGATGGAAAGTCTCAGGTTACTGTAGTATATAATGAAAATCATAAACCATTATATGTGTCACGTGTGACTGTTTCTGCTCATCATAGCCCATGGGTTAGTAATGCTGATATAGAAGAAGGGGTAAGGGAAGAGGTTATAAAACCAGCCATCGGAGATAGAATGAGAGATGATACTGTAATTCTAATCAATCCAACAGGAAGGTTTGAGGTTGGTGGTCCTAAAGGTGACAGTGGTCTTACCGGAAGAAAAATAATAGTTGACACATACGGCGGAGCAGCACCACATGGCGGTGGCGCATTCTCTGGAAAGGATCCTTCAAAAGTAGATAGATCAGCCGCATATGCTGCAAGATGGGTTGCTAAAAACATTGTTGCTGCCGACCTGGCAGAAAAGGCATTGGTACAGCTTGCATATAGTATAGGTAGAAAGGATCCGGATTGTGTATATGTCGAAACGTTTGGTACAGGTAGACTATCTCCTGGAAGATTGTCTCAAGTTATTAGGGATGTGTTTCCGCTTGTTCCTGGTGAGTTCATATGGGCTCTACAATTAACAGGGTCCAACAGACCTGCTTATAGGAGCACAGCACATGGGGGTCACTTTGGTCGAGATGGATTTAGTTGGGAAAGGCTAGATAAGGTTGATGAGTTAAGGGGTAGAGCAAAGGTTTATCTCTAAAATAATTTTTCTATATCCAATTCAAATCCCACAACCGGTTTTTCCAAATTCCAATTGTTTAAAACTTGCGGATGGATCTCCCCTATTATTCCTATTAATCTGTTTTCAATAAAAACTTCTGCAACCCTTCCTGAAATAAATGACGGGTGGTTTGTTTTTTTCAGGGTGAGTTTTTTGCCTAACACAGACAAGAAAGCGGCCAACACAGATGACGCATCTTCATATCCAACTTGTGTGTTTGTTAGTGTGACTGCCATCCTCCCTTTATTGCTTACACCAGTCTCCTTGTTCAATGGATCAAACAAAACAATATCGCCAACCTCAAAGATGTTTTGTGGGTATTCTTGGTTCTTGTTATAGGCCAAAAACTCCAGTAAATTTGGTAACAACTTGTCCCTGAACACAGACCAATTTGAGCTTACTGGATTTTCTATTTCCACGATCTTACCTTCAGGCAAATTCATTTTCTTGAACATTGACTCTTTGTTTGTTAGGACAAATGTTAGAACCTCTTGCAGGCCCAAACCAACACACACCTCCCTTATCACATTCGTGAAGTCTTCTAACCTGTCCCTGGAACCAACTGTTGGCAATGTTGGTATTTGCGGCTCAATGTCATTGTAACCAAAACCAATAGCCACATCCTCCACAAGATCCCTTTGATGCATGATGTCCTGCCTGTATGCTGGATATTCAACATGGATTTTTTTCTGGTCAAGCCTTGCATTATATCTCCCTTCTTTCAGCAACTTTATCATCTCTGCATCCGAAACCTCCAGACCAAGGATTTTTCTACAGTAATCAGGGTCTATGTGAGCTGTTTTTGGCGTGAAATCTGGAGTGATTATTTTCTTGTCCTTGTATGCTATCTCAACTTCCTCAACCTGCCCGCCCCTCTCTATCAGCGCCGACACTAGCACGTTGATTGCTGTGTGCAGACTTTTTATATCATCACCAGAACACTCCAGGAAAATGTCCTTTGTCTCTGTTGTGACATTTCCGGCGATGCTCGAGTTAATAATTGGCTCCATTGCCAAAATAGAACTGCTTGCATCCAACCAAACATTGTATTTTTTAGAGTCTTTTAGAAGGTGGCCATATTGCTTCCCCTTTTCATGGTTTTGTAAGATTTCCTTTGCTGTCATTTCTTTGTCATGACCTAAAGGCTTGAATTTTATTTTTTCCGGAAGCATGCCAATATACTTCACAGGGAATTTTATTTTGCTCAAATCATATGCGCCCATTGACATTGCTTTCCTGTTCCTTCCAAATGTGCCGCCGACCTTTTCCTGCAACTGAATCATCTGAGAAAGGATATGTTGGTCTATCTTCACATTCCTGACAACTGCGGCTGTAACTAAAGGATGGAAATCATCTGGAGATTCTACTACAACTTTCCAGCTAGCTTTTTTCACAGAATATTTCGGCAGACCTTCTTCTATTTTGAAATGACCTTTCAGCTCGCGCGCGATGCCTTCAACTGACCATAAATCCGGCCTATTAGTGTCCTTCACATCAACTTTCAGCGTGTCGCCATCATGCCCATCCAGTTCCGTCTTCGCAAAAAGCAAAGCATCTTCTAACTCTTTTATTGTAAATTTCCTTCCAACCAACTTCTCCAAATCTGTTTTACTTATCTCGAATTTTGGCATGCTATCCTCTAGTTTGCAAAGTTTTTATGTTTTCATAAACTAATCTCTCCAATTTTTCTACATCCCCTAATTTATGGGTTTCAGAAATACAAACAAATATCTCTCCAGTATTCTCATTTTCTATTGTTACCTTAAACAATGGAGATTTATCATTGAATTTACATTGGGGAGTGAAATAGTGATTATGCCACTTTATTTTATTTTTATTCAACTCTTCTCCAAGTTCTAATAATTTTTTAAATGATACTTCTTTCATACAACCATCTCTGCTTCTCTCAACCATTTCAAATCAGTTGAGAACAATTGTCTAATATCATTAATCCCAAGCTTGAACATGGCCAATCTGTCTATGCCCAGTCCCCATGCAATAACAGGAACATCTACACCTAAGGGCTTTGTCAACTCTTCCCTAAACATGCCGGCTCCACCAAGCTCAACCCACCCTAAATCAGGATGCTTCGCAGACATCTGAACACCAGGCTCGACAAAAGGATAGTAATCTGGAAGGAACTTGACTTGTGTGGCGCCTGCAACTTCTTTTGCAAACATCTCGAGAAGCCCAAGGAGATTTCTGAATGTAAGATCTCCAACAACAATGCCTTCACAATGATTGAACTCAATGCCATGTGTTGCGTCTATTACATCTGGCCTAAAATTTCTTCCGATAATAAAATATTTTCCAGGGATATTTGGTTTTTTTGAGAGTGTCCTTGCAGAACATGCTGTTGTATGCGCTCTTGGCATGAGGTGCGCGGCTTTTGCAGGATTCCACTTATATCCCCAACCAGTTGACCCAGTTTTCCATCCATTTTCATGCGCTTCTTTTACTCTTTCAACTAATTTTGGATCTGGCAGATTTCCCTGTTTAGGATATTTCAAAGTATAAACATCTGTCCAATCCCTTGATGGATGTCCCTGTGGTTGATAAAGCGCATCAAAATTCCAGAACTCTGACTCTATATAATTTCCTTTCATCTCCTTGAATCCAAGTTCAACTAACTTTGATCTTGTTTTTTCCAAAAACTGGTTGTAAGGCTGCCTCTTTCCAGGATAAACTTTCCTACCAACAAACTCGACATTATATGGTTTTATTTTTGTCTGTTTCCAAAGACCTGTTTTCACAAGCTCCGGCGTCAGCTTGTCTATTTCTTTACCAACAAATTGTTGAGCCTTTGTAAGCTCGTCTTCCCTTTCCTCCTTTACAAGCTTCCTGAAAATCAAAATTTTTATTAGATCTTCTGGAGCCCTTTCAATATTCTCCAGCGCGCTCTGTAGTTTGGTGTCTGGTTGTTTTGCCAGAACTAGCCTACCTTCTTTGATTTCTACCCAACCGTTTTTCTTGGCCCATTGCAAAGCTATCTGGAAGTTTTCTATTTTCTTTCCAGCTTCTTCAAATGAAAGGCTCCCTTTTTTTAGAAGATTAATCAAATTTACTTCGGGCAAACCTTTTTTCAGATAGTTCTGGCCCTCTTCTGTTATTTTTAATTTAACCATATCAAACTATTGCAACCAACCATTCAAATATTGACATTGTGTATCTAAATCTGTTTGTTTTGTTAATGTACATATAAATAAGGTGGGCAGGATAACTTGGCCGACCTCATACATATTTTATTTGGTGATTTGTATTTGTCGAGTTGCGACGAAATGTACCAACACATATATTAAAGTGAGATCCCATTATTGTGTATGGAACCGCAACAAGAAACATTTGTAAGGACAAGGCTGCCAAGGGGCAGAGAAGTGTTTGGCCAAGTTGAAGAAGTTTTGGGCGGTAGCAGGTTTAGGGTCAATTGTAAAGACGATAAAATCAGGATTTGCAAGATCCCTGGCAAGTCAAAAAGGGATTTTTGGGTAAACATCGGCGACTTTGTCCTCATCGAGCCTTGGGAAATAGAGCCAAACGAAAAGGGTGATATTATTTTTAGATACACAAGGACACAAGTTGAGTGGCTAAGGAGAAAGGGTATTATAAAACAATAGTTTCCTGTTATGTTTAGTGTCAGTATTCCGGAAGAAAGAAGGCCGATATTGATTGGAAAAAATGGCGCGACAAAAAGGTTTATTGAGAAAAAAACAAACACAAGGATAAAAGTTGGTTTGGATATTGAAATAGAAGGTGAGAACGAACTGCTCACTGGTGAAATAGTAAAGGCTATTGGTAGGGGATTCTCGCCTCACCGCGCGCTAAGGCTGACAGACTCAAATTGTCTTTTAGATGTCATACAAATAAAAGGGACCACAAACAAAATAAAAAGATTGATGTCAAGGGTCATTGGAAGGTACGGAAATTCCAGAAGAATTATAGAAGAGTCGACTGGCGCCTTTGTTTCCGTGTATGGAAGGACCATCTCGATTATCGGTACGTACAAAGAAGCTGAACACGCGAGGAAAGCGATTGAAATGCTTCTCACTGGCAGCAAACACACAACCGTGTATAAATATTTGTCAAAACTAGAACTAGAGTAATATATGGCCGAATTGAAAACTGATGTGAAATCTGCAGAGGAGCTGGCGAAAACGCAGAAAGGCGTCTCTGTATCTGAATTTTTTGAGAAGAATCGCCACCTTTTGGGTTACGACAACAAGATCAAGGCGCTGCTGATTATTGTGAAGGAAGGTGTTGACAACAGCTTGGATGCGTGCGAAGAGGCTCGCATACTTCCAGACATCTATGTCAAGATGGAGGAGGTCAGCACAGAAAAATACAAGATCGTGATCAGGGATAATGGTCCTGGAATCATAAAACAAAATATCCCAAAAGTTTTTGGCTCGCTTTTGTATGGATCCAAATTCCATAGATTGAGACAAAACAGGGGTGCACAGGGCTTGGGTATTTCTTGCGCTGTCATGTATTCGCAGCTTACTACTGGCGAACCGGTTGAAGTCCTTTCCTCAACAGGCGATGGGAAGACTCATAGATATAAAATGAAGATTGATGTGAAAAACAATGTGGCGCAGATTCTGGAAGAAGAGACGCTAACAGGAAAAGAGTGGCACGGAGTGCAAATCACTTTTGTTTGTGAGGGTATATACAGGGAGCACAAGCAATCTGTTTTAGAATATATCAAGCAGACAGCGATCGCGAACCCATTTGCAAATGTGGTTTATGAAGGACCAACGGGCCGCTTCGAGTTCAAAAGGACGATAAACGAGTTGCCAAAAGAGCCAAAGGAAATACCACCGCATATAGAGGGTGTTGAGTATGGTGTTTTTGAGAGGATGTTGCGAGCCACCACTGCAAGATCTGTCGCCTCCTTTTTAACAACAGAATTTTCAAGGTTGGGAAAGACAACTGCAGATGAGATTTGCAAGGTTGCAGGGATTGATTCTAAAATCTCTCCGAGAAGGGTCGAGGACAAGGATATAGGGAAACTAGTTCAAGCAGCAAAACAAGTAAAGTTGATCGCGCCGCCGACAGATGTTCTATCTCCTTTAGGCGACAAGCTGGTTGAAGAAGGATTGAAGAAAGAATTGAACCCGGAGTTTGTTGCAACTGTATCAAGGTCTCCTGCGGTTTACAGAGGATTTCCATTCCAAGTTGAGGTCGGCATTGCTTACGGCCAATCGATAACAGAGTTCAAGATAATCAGGCTTGCAAACAGGGTTCCGCTACTTTACCAACAAGGCGACTGCGCGATCACGAAGTCAGCGATGGAGGTTGACTGGAAAAGGTACAAATTGCAAGCAGACAAACTTCCAACAGAGCCAATGGTTTTGTTTGTGCACATCTGTTCGGTTTGGGTCCCGTTCACATCAGAATCCAAAGAGGCCATCGCATCTTACCCTGAAATAATGAAGGAAATAAAGCTCGCGATGCAGGAGGCTGCAAGGAAAGTGTCTTTGTACTTGTCTGGTATTAGAAAGGCAGAGTACATGGCCGAAAGAAGGAAGACATTTGAGAAATATGCAGAGGAAACCGCACAGGCGCTTTCAGAGTTGACAGGCGATAATGCGAAAAAAATAAAGGAGTTGATAGAGAAGGTTGTTGCAGAAAAGGCTGGCGAATTTGAGGATACCGGAGAAGAGGAAGAAAATGGCGTTGATAAAAAGAAGAAAGAAAAAGATGAAGAGGAAGGCGGTGAAGAGGAATAGTTTATGGTGAAAGAAAGGATAAAGGATCCAAGGGAAGGGTTGCAGGGGTTTGCCAGGGATATAATTAAACAACTGGAGAAGATACAGAATCCGGATATGACTTTGCCTGTCAGGAATTTGTCGAACATTTATTTCGATGACAAGAGCAAGCTGATCATGCTTGGCGACAAGGTTAGTCATAGAACATATCTTAATGTCGCGCACACAAGGAAGTTCATGCAAACTGCTATGGTTGCGTCTGGGTGTAAAAAACTTCTAGAGCAAGGTGTCACAACCTCAATCAGGGATTTGTTCTACAACATGAAGCGCACGATCCCTAAATTTAATGAGGAGACATTTGACACACAGGACGAATCCGATCCCTTAATCGAGGATATTGAAGCATCTCTAAACACGCTAAGGGAGAACTTACACTTACACGCAGAGCAAAAGGGATCATTGGTCGGGCCGATAACAATTAGGGAGCCGAATTTTGACACTGAAAACGACTGTGCAAAGATGGGCGCGTCTGGTTACGGTATCCCTTCTATCTGCGAACCTGATACCGTACAGTTTAGGGATTGTAAGGCGGATTTTGTTATAATAGTTGAGAAAGACGCTATCTGGCAAAGGCTCAATGAGGACAGGTTCTGGAAAAAACATAATTGTCTTGTCATGACAGGAAAGGGTCAACCAGATAGAGGAACAAGAAGGATGATAAACCGTTTACACAGTGAGCTTAAACTACCAATCTATGTTTGCGCGGATGCTGATGTTTGGGGATTTTATATTTACTCGGTTATCAAACAAGGATCGATTAATTTGTCCTTTGTCTCCGATAGGCTTGGAACCCCTAACGCCAGGTATCTCGGTCTAACAACACAAGATGTTGAAAAATTTGGTATACCAAAAAACGTCACGATCAAACTAAATGAAGGTGACAAGAAAAGGGCACAGGAGCTTTTGAATTATGTGTGGTTCAAGAAAAAGGAATGGGAACATGAGATCAAACACATGCTACAAGTTGGTTACAAGCTGGAGCTGGAGGCTTTATCCTCAAAGGATATCAGGTTCATCACAGAAAAATATCTCCCACAAAAAATCAAGGAAGAAGACTTCTTGCCATAGTGAGCTTTTTATAGCTTATTCTATTATTTTATAGATGCCAAAACCAACACTCTACGTTGTCAGAACAAACTATGATTGGCCTACCAATGTAACTGAAAGATTTGCTGAGGTTCCTGACACGGCTGAACAAGAACTCGTAGAAGAGCTTGGAGAAATACCCACTTTTGATATATTGGGCGACGCTTTCGATAGATTTGGTGGGGAAGAACTTGAAACAGGTATTCAAGCCCACCATCAAGGATCAATATACCCTAACTTAGAGCTTACAGAAGGAGGTATTGTAGTTCATATAAATCGTCCGGTATATCCAATACCTGGTTATGGCCTATCGATAGCAGATAATATAACATATGAACTTTTAAGAGATATAATATTGATAAGATATACACCGGTTGCAGATAGATTCATAACCGATAGGCTTCCTGAAGGATTTACTTATTTTGACCTGTTATTTGACTTCATAAGTAACAAGGGACACTATAAAGATATTTTAGCACAATTGCGGGAAGATTTTGATGTCAGAGAACTAGAAGTAATGAGGCCAAGATTTGGCAGATAGTAGTAGAGCGGTAAGCGCGTCTTTTACCCAGCTATAATCCATATCCCAACAATCATTAAAGCGAACAGCAAAAGCTTTTTCTCGATATTTTTAAGATCGATCTTTTCTCTAAATACTTTTGGGAAAAACTTTGTGAGAAGGATTGCATAAATTAACACAAATAATGGTTGTATAGAGTCTACGCCTTTGATGAAGGTAACTGGAGCTATGGACACAGCAAATGTTAGAGCTGCCGCTCCTCCAAAACTAAGCAACTCGTTTGAGACAAAAAGGTGAATTTTTCTTTCAAACTTTTTAATTTGTAGTTTAATGGATATTCTATGGTGTCTAAATAGAAGCATTGGCAAAACAATTAAAAAAGAAAATATCAAAGCCCAAGAAAAACCTGTGCTCCAGCTCACGTTTTCAAATACATATTTGTAAATAACCCCTTCAAAAGCGAGCAAAAGTGAGCACAAAGCCATATACAAAAAAGACTTGTTCAGCCGAAATTTCCCATGGTGGTGTAGAGTTAATAAAAGGCTGCTCAGCAAGACAAGCACAAAACCAAAATACTGCGTCACTGTCAAAACCTCTCCCACAATCAGAAAGGCCAAAAACGGCACAAACATTTTATCTATGGCGAACAAAGAGACTACAACAGACGTCTCGTCTGACTCCAGCGCTTTATAGTAAGGATATAGGTAAACCACATCAACCAGCCCGAGGAAAATGAAAAAAGGTAGAAGGTTTAAGGGTGGTATACCAGGGACTTGAATAAGAAAGATTAATGGAAGAAATATCAGATTTATTAAAGTGGTGAAAAATAAAAGTGTTGACGGTTTTCTAAAAAGCCTGTTTGCTAGATAACTATCAAATACATTGGATAAGCCATATAACATTGTTCCAGCAACCACCAACCACAACCACAATAGACTCATAATGTATTTATTGTCTGGAATTTTATTAAAACCGGTTTATTCCATCGCCTTCTTTTTCATTTGTAAAGGCATCTTCTCAATCGCATACCTCAAAGCTGCCCTAGTCATCCTGTTTTTGTTCTTCATAACATACTCAAAAACTTCTTTCTGGAAACTTTTTGAGGCTTCTTTCAACATCCATCCGTATCCTTTCTGGACTAAATCTTCCTTGTCGTTCATCAACGTGTCTGCTGTTTTGAAAGCTTGGTCGAGATATTTCCCTTTTCTAAGAGAAGAGATCAAACAGACAGCCGCAGCCCTTCTAAACCACATATTTTTACTTTTTATCCATGTAAAAACATTTGGGAGAAGCTCTGGAAATTGGAACACTAATTCACCTAAAGGACCAGCGCACAAATCGTCACAACGTCCCCATTCATTAACATATTTCTCTAACCAATTCTCAAAAACTTCAAAATCAGATTTTTCAAAATCTTTCCTGCAGTTAGCTGCCCATTGGAAAGCGATAGTTATAGGCTCATTTGTCTTGGACGATAATAAAACTTCGCACAATTTGAAAATTTCTTTCTTTTCCTTGTTTTTTATTTCTCTCCAATATTTTGAAGCTAATTTCCTGACAATTGGTGTTCTAACACCGTATGGCTCACTGGGTCTAAAACCATCTTTGTAAAACCTAACAGAATCGGCTTTGTATTTTTCGTCTATGCTTTTCTTGAGCTCTTGGTGGATTTGAGAAATTATGTCCATATCACAAAAGCTGTCTCATTATCTCGTAATATGTTATATCGTTTTCATTGTCCACAATTGCCCAGAGCATGGTTGCCCTGATTGAATGTGCAAGCCTGACAGCACGGGAAAGCTCTTGAAAGCTACAAGTATAATCCTCTGGCACGCAGTAAACAATCCATCTTGTGTGTTCAGTTGGTGCTTTCGGACCGCGCTTAACCAACACACCGCGCTTGTAAACCCTAAAATCGCAGCCGAATTTGAAACCTGTTTTTACAACCAAACCGCGGCCTCTCAAATCCTTGTAAACAGTATATCTTTCATGGAGCCTCTTGTCGAATTTTAGGCCAAGTTCCATCAAGTCCTTGAAGCCGACCTTTTTCTTGCTTTTCTTAACAACGATTTTCCTTCTCTCCACCAAATATAGCGCTTCAACAAAGGACAGCTCTAACCTATCTTCTATCCTTTTACCATAGCTTCTCTGCTCCAGGCTGTCAAAGCTCTTATTCAAAAAAAGCTTGTTTTCGAGAAGCGTAGCCTCTGGGACAGGTGTTTTTTCTTCTGACATATCAGCTATAGAATTATTATATTTATAACCTATATACCCTAATTCTATAAGATGCCTCGGTAGCTCAGAACCCTTTTTCGGAGCATAAATCAAAAAAGCGTTCACGGAAAAAGGCGAGCAGCAGGTAGAGCAACCGACTGTTAATCGGTAGGTCAGAGGTTCGAGTCCTCTCCGAGGCGCTGAAGGGTTGAAATTGATCTACAAATCAGTTCCATCTTTCATGAGGCTGTAGCTCAGTGGGAGAGCACACGAGATTTAATCTGTGAAGCTGAAGACTCCTATTGGGACTGGAACCGTGGAGAGGGGTGTAGAAATACATTCTTCATGGATTGTCGGGTGTAGTATAAACGGAGACGTTTTTACTCTCGAATTCGATCCACCCCAGCCTCACTTTATTATTTTATGAAAAACCATATCAAATCAGAAGAGGTTGAAGCTAACAACTTGGGAAATATAATAGTCCAAAACTTGCTTAACAGTGAGTCTTTTAATAAACTTTCGATTTCTAGGGTTAAACTCCAAGGCGACCAAAAATTCGGTATTGATAAAAAGTCAGATATTTTTTACTATATTCTTGAAGGTAATGGTAAATTCTTTATTGAAGATAAAACTATTCGTGTTAAAACCGGTGATCTTATCCACATACCCAGGAATACGAAATACAAAGATGAGGGCAATTTAACGCTTTTGGCAATTTCTTTCCCAAGATTTGATCCTAAAAACCATAAATATTTTGATAGATAACCATGAAACAAATAACCACGTTACCACAAAAGCACATTTTTGTCTGCGTGAATACAAGGGAACAAGGCGCATGTTGCCTCAAGGTCAGTGGAATGGATGTGTTCCAGAAAATAAAGGCTTATGTTTTGTCGCACGAATTGGCTGGCCGCGTTTGGGTCACCAAGACTGGGTGCCAGGGCTTCTGCAATGACGTTGGGACGACGGTGACAGTTTACCCAGAGAAGAAAATTTATACAGAGGTAAAGGTGGAAGAGGTTGACAGTGTTTTGGAAGCTGTTTTGAGTGGGGTCTGAACAAGGTATTTATATTAGCCAACCAATATTGTCATAGGTTTGCGGTATATAGTTATGGGCGCGATTAAGACATCTGAAGTAAAAAACTTGGCTGAAGACTTGATTAGGGAGCACGGCGACAGGTTCAGTGAGAGTTTTGAAGATAATAAAAAAGTTCTGCACGAAATCAAGCCTATAAAATCAAAGAAGGTAAGGAACGTTGTAGCAGGCTACTTAACAACCAGGATGAAGCAGATACAGAAAAGCGGCATCTAATTTTTCGGCACAACAAACTCGGAATCGTCAACTTCTGTGGAAAAGCTTTTTGCAGTCGTGTTTATCCTGCTTATTACGGAGCCTAGAACAGTCTCTGCGTAGCTTGATAGGGTTACACCGCTCTCTTTGTCCATGCACATTTTGTAAGGGTTATTATATTGGCCTTCACTTATCTCAAAGTTAAAACATTGCCTTCCAACAACAAAACCGTCTTGGGTTAAATTCACAATCACTTGGCCGGATTTTATGGCATTGTCTATGGTTACCAAAGATTTTGATTGGTCGAGAAGGTCTGTTATGCTGTTATTGACAACATCTGTTTTTGTGCAGTTGTCCAGGGCACATTCATAAATAACCCCGGGAAGTATGTAGACAATTGTCTCTGTTCCATTGGTTTTTTCCAACCCTTCTGAGGTCAGCAGGCTGTCGGTTTTTGTCACGATCTTCATGTTCTTGCCCCTTTTGTATTGGGTGATGGAACCAATTGTCCTGATCGTTTGGAAATTCTCCAACTCATCAAATGCCCCAATATCAACAATAAAATCGTAATCAACTTTGTACGAGGCTTGTGAAGATTTGTTTATGCTGTCCTTCAGCAATTGTGTTGGGTCTTGGTTGGCCTGTTGTGCGCAACCAGAAATAAGGATGATGGTTAGGACAAGCAAAAAATAATATTTCATAAAAAGGTTAGAATTACAATATTTAAATAGGACCCCGCTCATATCATATTATGAACCTGCAAAGCGTCGCTGAACAACCACTTGTTTTTAGTTCTGGTGAAAAATTGTCTAAAGTAGTGGCTGGGATGCATGACAGCAAGGCTTATGAGGCATTTATTGTTGATGGTAAGGAACTGAAAGGGGTTGTTTCTGCATCAGACATAATCAAGAAGAATGTTGGGGATTTGGACAAGGCGAAAATTTCCAGTTTGTCGATTATAAGGAAGGTAAAGGCGTTGCCAACTGAAGTTGAGTTCAAGGACGTTTTGAATTCGTTTGTTGTGAACAGCTACAGGTCTGTCCCAGTTACAGGTGACCAAGGGCTGTTAAATCTGACAAAGACTGGGTTGCTAAAACTGATTCCGAAAAACGTTTTCCAGGGCAAGACAGCAGAGCAGGTCATGTTTTTTCCTGAGTGTGTGAGTGCTGATGACAGCATCAGCGTTGTTAAATCGATTTTGAAGGCCTCGCATGTTTATAGGGTCGCTGTTTTGAAAGGTAACAGTGTTGAAGGTGTAGTTGACGAACTAAGCATGCTCAAAACCATGATAAGCAAGGCCAAACGGCCTGGTTGGGAAAGGGGTGGAGAGAAAATAAAAGAAGGTGATGTACCTGTTTCCAGCGCCCTGTTCATGGGCGAATTTGCTAGGGCGGCGCCAGGTACAGAATTAAAATATATTGTGAATACCATGATAGAGAAGGGTGTTAACACTGTTGTTGTTGAAGAAGGTGGTAAGTTTTTGGGTTTGGTCACCCCAAGGGAGATAATAAAACTTTTAGGCGCAGAGATAGCTGGTGTTTATGTCACTGTTTCCGGCCTCCAGAATGAGGACGCGTTCATACAGACTGTTGTCGATTCTGAAATAAGGACACGGGTAAAAAAAATTGGAAAGCTTTTGCACATCCATTATATGACAATACATGTTAAGAAATTCAAGACAACTGGAAAACGCACTAATTTTGTTGTGCGCGGAAAGCTTGTGACAAACAAAGGTTTGTTTATCGCTGACCACGATTCTTGGGACTTGACGAAGTCTGTTAGGGACATGTTGAAAAGGATGGAAAAGGAAGTTGAGAAAAGGATAGTCAAGGAGAGGGACGCTGAGAGGGGTGTAATGGAAGAAGATGAGACAGTTTTGTAGGCTTACTTCTTTTTCAAAGTATAAGTAATATTTACTTTTTGGTCTTTTCCATTTAGAAAACAGTCAATGTTTTTGTCCACAACTTCATAATCAACTACTTTATTGGTGTTTTGATGTACGTGAACAATTTCCCCTTTAGATAGGGGTATTCCACCAACCAATTCTTCTGTGCTTTGGTTTTTATTGTCCTGAAGTATGATTTTCGTGTTTTTCTTTATCATAACAATTTCCAGAACATCAATATTTAAACATCTTTAACAGCTATCATGCTTATTTCTACTCTTGCCCCAAGCGGCAAGTCTTTTACACAGACTGTCTCTCTTGCAGGAAACGGATCGCTCATGTAACTTCCATAAACCCCATTCATTTTTCCGTAGAGACTCATATCAGTTACAAAAATTGTTGTTTTAACAACATCTTTGAAAGAATAACCGGCTTCTTCAAGCACTGCTTTTAGATTTTTCATGACTTGATGAGTTTCTTCTTCAATTTCTCCTTTCAACAGTTTTCCTTCTGGTGTTAAGTGGATTTGGCCTCCTGTAAACAACATATTTCCAATTTGTATCGCCTGAGAAAATGGTCCCGTGGCCTTTGGCGCATTGATTGTATCAATTTTATTTTTCATAATTTCCCCAACTTCTCCAACTCTTCTCCGCCCAAAAACTTCCTCAAAATTTGCGGCAAGTCTTTTATTTTTACCCGGATCTGCTTCATTGAATCCCTATCCCTGATTGTCACGTCGTCTTGTTTTAGCGAATCGTAATCAATTGTTAGGCCTGCCGCGACACCAATTTCATCTATTCTTCTGTAACGCCTGCCTATGGAACCGCCTTCGTCATAAAACACAACAAAACCGTGGTCTTCCAAAACTTGCTGGACTTCTTTTGCTTTCTCTTGCAAGCCGTCTTTATTCACAAGAGGGAATATACCGGCATCAAAAGGTGACACAACGCGTGGGAATTTCAAGACAGTCCTTTCCTTCTCTTCTGTATAAGCCAATTCCAATAAAGCGTACAGGTTTCTGTCAACACCAAAAGAAAGCTCCAAAATATTTGGCAGGACTTTTTTGCCTTCCAAGCTCACTTCCATCGATTGGCTTGAAATTTTTTGGTGGCTAGACAAGTCATGTGAAGCGCGGAAGTGAACACCGCCCAACTCCACCCAACCTCTGAGACTCTCCGAATTAATTTCTATGTCCCAGTGGAATTTGTTGTAGAACGCTTTTTCTTCGTCTGAAAGTTGTTTGAACCTGAATTTTTCTTTTGGAAGTTTTAGAATGTCCAAATAAAACTGTTGCACTTTCGCAAGATAGTAGACATAGAATTCTGGGAGTTTTAATTTTTCCAAAACTTGCTTGCATGTTAGCTCTTCTGTTTTGTTTGATTGGCGGTTGGAAAATGGGAATAGATTAAGCTTGTAATTTTCCACTGATCCAAAATCTGGGTGCTCGCCAATCGTGTCGGGGTCAAAAAATATCTGCAGTTCAGCTTGTGTCAGCTCACGCATCCTGATTAAAGCGTTCCTTGGCGCGATTTCGTTCCTGAAAGCCTTTCCGATAATCGCTAGACCAAGAGGTAACCTTTTCCGGCACACCTCAAACATCTGTTTGAAGTTTACATAGGCACCTTGTGCTGTTTCTCCAGTAAGGTAGCCTGTTTTCTCCTGCTTGCCAACACCCAATTTAAGGGGAAACATCATGTTAAATTGTGAGACCTCTTTTATCTCACCCTTGCACTTGTCGCATTTTATCCCGTGTTTTTTAATCAGTTTTAAGAGGTCTTCTGGCGAGACGCCTTCAAATGTTTCCTTTAAATGGACTTCAACAATATGGTCGGCGCGTTCTGCATTTCCGCACTTACCACATTTTACAATCGGATCTGCAAAAGATTCCAGATGGCCTGAAGCGCGGAAGACGTTTTCGTGCATTATAAGCGATGGCTGGATTTCATAGTAGTTTTCATCCAAGCCCAGAAAATATTTTCTCCACAAATTCTCCCACCGCCTTTTCAGGAATACACCAAGATGCGCGTAATCGTAAAAACCTGCAAGGCCTCCATAGATTGCAGAGCCTTGCCAAAAGAAACCTCTTCGCTTCGCGATTTCAATAAGTTGTTCTGAAGTGACCATAAGGTATGTTGTGTGAAGAGGAATAAAAACATCAAATATAACGGCGTTATTGGCTTAGATAACAAAATATAAAACCAACACTATCATATAATTATGGTAGTCATCATTTCTGCATTCATAGCCCTAAGCGTATTGTTTGTGGCGCTTTCTGTAAGGGCGGATAGAAGGATTAATTCTATCCCACTGAAAAAACAGTCCTCTTACCCTCTCATCTCTATCATAATACCTTCATATAAAACAGGAAAAAGACTTGAAAGGACGTTGAAAAGCGTCAGGGCTTCTGATTATCCAAAAAAAGAATTGGTTGTTGTAAATGACGGTTTCGACTCTCATATAAAATCGATATGTAGTAGGTTTGACGCGAAGCTCATCCAAAACAAAAAAAGGCTTGGCAAAGGCTTATCTTTAAACAAAGGTGTCAAGCATGCGAAAGGCGACTTTTTCCTTTTCTTAGACTCTGACACAACATTGAACAAGAAGACACTATCAACACTCTTCCATTCTTACAAGGCTTACCAGGCAACTGATGAAAAAATAGGGATGATATCCCCTGCTTACACTGCAAGAAATAAAAAAAATGTGTTTTCAAGGTTTGTGGATTTCGAGCAGAAGCTTCATCTTAACATTATAAAACTTCAGACAAATTTCAAGACTATAATGTCCATAAGGGGCTGTTGTTTATTGGTTACAAGAGAAGCCTTTTCAAAGACACAAGGTTTTGGGCAGACATTAATAGAGGATGGGGACTTCGCAGCAAAAGTGATTAGAGGAGGTTACAACATAAAGTATGAGCCGCGGGCACTTGTTGAAACAAGCGAACCGGAGAGCTTCAAATCATTGATTAGGACTAAAAGAAGGTACGGCAAGGGAACTGTACAATGTCTTATCAGTAACAGGAAACCTTTCTTAACTTCGTTCCAGACAGCAATATGTTTTTATCCAACCGCAATTTTACTGCTCGCATTTGTAGGCACATACTTGCTCCAGAATTTTGTTTACAGCGTGCCATTGGTTCTGTTCCTTACAACAATATCAGTTAATGGAGCGTACAGCTTCTTTTACACGGCAATAGCCATTGTTGCTGTTTCTGTAATAGGTTCGCTATTAAATGGTGTGGTATCTTCAAATGTTTCCTCAGCATCGCTCTCATCACAAATAGTGTCATTTGCAATTTTCTCAGTGCTTATAATACCGGTTACATATGCGTATCTGAGGGGCGGCTTCTCTGGAATTAAGGATAAACTACAGAAGAAGCCTGAGCTTATTTTCAGCGATTGGTGATCAATTTATTTTCTACAACTTCTTTGTACAGGGTTTCTAGGCGTATGCCCACATTTTCTATTGTGTGGTTTTCTATTGCTTTTACACAATTTGCAGAAATGGTTTTGTCCTTTGAGTAATTCTTTATTAAATCAGCTGCTGCCTCTAACCCCGTTGGAGGAAACAAAAATCCTGTTTCTGAGTTTTTTATTATTTCAGGTATTGCACCTGCATCTGCCCCGATAACAGGTGTGCCGGAGGCCAAGGACTCTAGCAAAACAATGCCTTGGGTTTCAACTGTCGAACTTGTTAAAAACACATCTGCTGTCGCATAATATTTTGGCAGGTCCTCATTGTTCACATGGCCGGTGAAAATAAGACTGTCCTGGATACCAAGGCTGGCAGACAATATAACCAATTTCCTGAACACCGGGCCCTTTCCAATTATCACAAGTTTGAACTTCACTTTTTGTTTTTTGAGTTTTTCCGCTATGTGTAAAAGGGTCTCGACGTTTTTTTCCTTCGTTATTCTACCAACGTGAAGTATTAGCAACTCGTCGTTTGGGCAAAGCTTTTGTTTTAGTTTTTTATCAAGCTTTTTTGGGTTAAACCTTTTTGTGTCAACACCGTTGCTTAACACTTCTATCCTTGTCTTGAACCCGCATTCAATCAGTTGGTTTTTTGTCACGTTTGATGGGACAGTCAGAAGATCACAGTTGTCATAATAATATCTCAGCCACCGCTTGGCTAAACCTGTTAACATGTATTCTGTTGGCTGTATGGAACCGAAGATGGGGACATAGTGTATGTAGTCTGTTATTGGTGTGTCAAAGGTCCCGATAATAGGTATTCCCATCTTTTTGGACAATTGTTTAGCCATTACACCTAGTGGGAACGGTGTCCTTGTGTGGATAATATCCAAAGGTTGGTTAACCAACATGGCCCATTGTGCATGGTTTGGCAACAGGAATTTGTATTCTGGATATGGCTTGAATGTGGCGCCGGCAAACCTGTATATTGTGTAGCCGTCAACCCTTGTTGGCCCTTCACCAACCGTGAAAATCGAGACGTTATGACCGCGTCCAGTCAAAACCTTGTTTATGTTGCAGATTGAAGTGACTACCCCATTCACCTGCGGCAAAAACGTTTCTGTAAATAATCCTATGTTCATAATGACCAACTTCTTTAGTATATGTTTTCTTTTGGGTACTGTATACTTTTCTTTTTTGAAAAGAAAAGGATAGCTATTTTATTTTAAACCTCAAAAAGGCGCCGACACCACCCATCTGCAAGAACTGCTCACCTAAGACATGGTCGCCTGTGATTATGTTAACTTTGCCGGAAAGCTTTTCAACCTGCTCCATCAGTTTCTCCAGCTCCTTGGTTTTTTCCGATGAGACCAACAAGATTTCAACAGCACCAAGATCTATTGCTTCCTCGGTTTCTTTTTTCCCGTACACAACAAGACCACCTGTTGATATCCTCTTCAAAAACTCTTCAACCAAAAACCCTTCTTCTGAGACTCTTGTTTCTTTTAGTATTTTGTTGGCTGATTTTTTTAGCACTTCTTGTACGCCGGCCTTCCCTGTGTCTGAACAGTGCTCTAAGAATATTTTTTTTGCAAGGTCGGTGTTCTCCTGTTTTAGGAACTTGAGCAAATTCTCCCTTTCAAAACCGGGGCCCGCAACCACAATCGTTTGGTAATCTTTTTTGCTTTCAAGATATTTTTGGATTTCTTTGTAGTAATCCTGCCTATCTATATCTTCCGGTGATTTTGGATTTATGGATGCCAGCATCTCTATACCAACTTCGCTGAGGTTTGCAAAATCAGCTTGCTCCCTGTCTAAAACACATATCAACAACAGTTTTTTCCTGATTTTGGCTTTGTTCAGCCTATCAAGCTGGTATTTCTTCCACTGGTGCTTTTGTATCGTCAAAACACTTCCAGGCTCAACATGCAGTGTGTGATGAGCGTGCTCGATGTTCTCTGGACCTTCAACTATTTTTCCAGAAACATTTAGCCGGTTTTCTGCTAAAACCATTTTTTCAACCAAAACAGTAAGCGTCATTGTCTCCCTTTTACCTTCCACAACTTCGCTGCCCCTTTTCACAACCACTTTCCTTGTTGTCTGCATCCTTACTTTATCATCTAACTCTATCACGTGCTTCAGGTGCCAGAGGTCGTCCATGTTATTGGTTTTCACCAGGATTTCCCCTTCTTTTGGGTTGGATTTTAGGATTTCCATATATAACAGCGTTATCTATTCCAAGTTACCATTACATAGATATTAAAGCCTTACCATAATAAAATTAGTATTGGATTAGCTTAGATAAGTATACCGGTTCCAAGATACATATGGACGAGTTTATTATTGTATTGATAATCGCGTTTGTGCTTTTGATAGGCCTTGGCATGTTCTTCAATTTTGGCCCGTCAACCGCGCCACCACCAGAACCGGTGATAAAGGATGTCTCAATTGACAGGTTTTCTTTGGGCACAATAGGCTTTAGCGGGTCAACAGCGTCCTCATCATTCTCAATCGAGCCGTTTGTGGCCGGCGCAACTCAAGTTGAAACAGCCAAGACAGTCAGCGATTTTGAGGCTTCAGCACACATAATTTTTGGCGGCACACCGCAATCATTTACAATAAACACTGAACCAGAAATCTTGCGTTCAGTGGAAGCTGCAGCCATAGAGTTTGATATCGATGATACGAACAAATATGAAAAACTTATTGTCAAATGGAATGGTGAAGAGGTCTTGAAAAAAGAAATTGACAAAGGACGCCAGAAGTTAAGGATTGCAAGGGAGAAGATCAAGGATATCAACACATTGGAATTTACAACAATTGGCAGCTGGAGGTTCTGGGCGAACACGGTTTACAAGATCAAGAATTTGAGGGTTGACCATGAATACGGGCAAGCAAAAGTCACACAGTTTGCATTGTCGCAGAGGGAATTGGAAAGCTTGGACAGGGTAGAAGTCAGCTTTTCAGGCAGGCCAATCACTCAAGGCAAGCTTCTTGTCAAGGCAAATGGGTTTATTGTTTTCGAGAAAGGTTATACAGGCGGACAGGAGAAGTTTAATTTCAACCACCTCACAATCCCACTAAGCACCGGCAATAATGCTGTAAGTTTTGTGGCGCAGGATGGTGGTTTATTTAATATAGACACTGCAAAAATAGAAGTGTTTTCCTCTTCCACCGCAGTTGAGAAGAGACGCTCATTCACAGTCACAGAGTCCCATTACAGGCTCCTCAACAGGACAGATGGTGTTGTCAATATCAATGTCAGCAATGTTTTGAAGCCTGGCTCTTTGACAGTCCAAATAAACAATAGGACAGTGCAAATAAACCCTCAAACTGGCATCAACCCAGTAAGCTTCAGCAAGGCAGATGTTGTTGTCGGGGAAAACAACCTAAAATTCACCGCAACCGGGAACTTGGAAATCCCAGATGTCAGGATTAAGATATTGTAATCGTTGTCCTTTGTTACCCCTAAAACACAATCTAAGCTTTCTTCACAACCTTTTCCAAATCCTCCAAATCCCACACAAGGAACCCCTCTACCCTCAGGCTTTCTTTTCCTGCAATCTTTTTTCCAAACAACCCGAAACGCTCCTTTTTCCTTTTCCAATCCACAAATTTCGACTTCTCATTCAGTTCAGCTAAAACCTTTCTAGCTTCTTTTTCTTTTAAATCCGCCCACTTGCACTCAATAAACAGCGCTTCTTTCCCGTTTTCATCCAAACAGACAACATCTATTTCCTTGTCTTTATGCCACCATCTGCCAATTTTGTTGAATTTTATAGGTATATCGAGATCAAAAATAACTTCCATACAAACTTTTTCAAAAATACGCGAGACATAAAGCTCTAGGTCTGTCCGAATAGAGTTAACTACATCTTTCTGCCTGTGCTCCTCTATGAAAGTCTTGTTGGGGTATACAAACCTAAACCAAAAATTGAAATAGTTGTCCTCAAAAACATAGGAAGCATTCCTAGCCTCTATATTTTGTGTAATCGGAAAATCCTTTTTTATTATGTGCAATGTCAGCAGATTGTCGAGGTATTTTGAAACGGTTGTTTTGTCAAGGCCGGTGAAGTTTGATATTTCCCCAAATTTGTTCCGCCCAAAACCAATGGCTTTCAATATCAGAAAATATTTTGCGGGTTCTCGGAGCTCCTGTTTTAATAGGTTCTCGGCTTCCTGGTATAAAAATTTACCGACTTGCATCACGTTCTCCCGGATGTTCTCGGTGAAGCTGGCTTTTGGGTCCAGTTTAAGCGCATATAACGGTATGCCATCTACAATAGAATAAAACCTTATAACGTCTTCAATGTCCCTTCCAGGAAAAAACTTTTCAAGGTATTTCAGTTTTAGCGGCCTGAGCTCAACCTGGCCGGAACGCCTGCCGTATAATGGTGCCTGATATGAAAGTGTGTGCCTCTCCATCATGCTTATGCTAGACCCCAATAAAATAAGGCACACATTCTTTTTCGAAAGGTTGGTATCCCATATTTTCTGGAAAATTGAGGGGATTGCATTGTTTGATTTTATTAGGTATGGAAACTCGTCTATTATAATAGCGGCCTTTTCATTTATTTTCTTTGAAAACTCTTCAAAGAGCTCAACCCAGTCTTTAATGGCAGCCTTTCCAAAAAGCGGGTCTTGAAGGAACCGGGCAAATGATTCCTGAAGCCCCTTCAAGTTTTCCATGTCTGTCCTCTCGTCAGCAAGAAAATATATGGAGGGCTTGCCATTGGCAAAGTGTGTGGCCAACTCTGTTTTTCCTACCCTTCTCCTCCCATATAATATGACAAGGCTCGACTTATTGTTTTTGTAAATGCCCTCCAGAAACTTCAATTCATACTCCCTATCCAAAAAGTGTTCACTCATGATTATAATAATCTAAATTCAACTATTTAAAGCTTTGGCTTCCAACAGTATGCCCATCCAAAGCCACATCCGCCCTTTTATTTGTGCTAAACTAAATATAGGAATATGGCAAGGTTGTGTCCTAATTGTCGTCAAGTAGCTGTAGATGAATTTGCTGGTGGAGGTTATGTTTGTGCTAATTGTGGTGAGCAATGGGATACTTTGCAAGCGTTAGCTACTCGAACACGCGAAGCTGGTCTACATAGAAGGGGTAGCGCGGCTGGCCGCCTTGAGGAAAGAAGGAGAAGGGAGGAGGAGGCGGCAAGGGCTAGAGAGCTGGCTGAAGCAGAGGAAGAGGAAGGAGAACAAGCAGCTAGGGAGGCAGGGGAGGCAACAAGATGGCCTGGAAGGATCAGAAATAGGAGAGAGGCAGAAAGACAGGCGCGGGAAGAGGAGGCCAGAAGGAGAGAACAGAGAAGGATAGGAGCAGAAGACGTTAGAGCTCGATCAAGATTAGCTGAGAGGCGCGCCAGAGGAGAACGTCAAGCAAGAGAGCACATTCCCGGGTTTATCACAGATGCTAGAGGAATGGGGCTTATTGCTCAGGGCCTTGGCTGGTTTATAGGTGGATTGATCATATCTGCCTTGTTGGGAAGCGTATTGCTTTTCATTGCATTCCTTTGTTGGGCAGTTAATTCTATCATAAGGATGCCTGCAGACCCAATTAGACAGAGGATGGATAGAATTAGAAACCGTTATAATCAGCTATTGCAGAGGGCTACATCAGAGCGTGGGAGGGAATTTATTTTAAGGCAAATGCGTAATGAGACGCAAATAGAAGCTGTGATGGCACAAATAGTAAGGGCAAGGGCAAACAATCCTGCCGAGGCCGAAGAAATGAACCGCCAATGGCAGCGAACCTTTAAGGCTGGGCTTAATGTTTTGGCATTTGCATTTTTGGTTATTGGTGTGGTTTTTACTGGGATGCCGGGAGCCGGTATCTTTGGCCTTATAATTTCATTTGTTGCATACTTCGTTTTAGGCGGAAGGCAGGAGGGAAGGCCTCAATGAAAAACAAACTTGATTTAGTTGGGATGATTGAAAAAAGGGTTTTGGCTAGACTGCCGATTAACCAGGCACCGCCAGCACAGGGAGCTGCCTGGTGGTATCATAGGTTACATCAGCATGCAAGCCATTGGGCACAGGCGCTCTTTGGTATTTTTATAGTCTGGTTGATGTTCTATGTGTTTTCTTCCATGTTCTTAGCGTTGTTGAGCCTGGCGTTCTTTGTATTCATTCCGGGCCAAGGTGTTGAAAGGGTTAATAATATTGTTTTCAGGGTTATAATGTTCTTACTGCTTGCCCTAGCCTTTATCAACGCACCAATGCTTGGGATAGGTTTGGATGTTGGCCAAGGATTTTTGCCTTGGCAATGGGACAGCACAACAATAGTGTTCGTAGCAATCTGGGCAATTGGATTAATTGCTGGCTGGAGCACTGTTGAGAACAGACACGCAATAGGTGTCATAATAGTCATAGTATCGTTTGTCATCTTCACCATGGGTGTCGGCACGCAAACAGTTGGCAAGGCTGCATTCGGTTCATGGTGGCCAACAGTCTACAAGTTCGGCTCCAATATCTTCGGGCCGCTGTTTGATGGTTTGAGCTCATTCTTCTCAACAATGGGAAGGGGCTTTGAATTAATATCAAACCCAGTTGGCGTTGCGAACAAGATAGCGTCTGGAAATTATGTAGGCGACCCCACAACTGGGGCGAAGGGTGCGCTGGGCCTGAAGATAGACCGTGTTGATGTCTCACCAATATTCCCATACCAACCATTCCAAGTGACAGTCAAGCTGAAGAATGAAGGTGGTGTAGACGCTGAAAATGTTGAAGTCGCTTTGGAAGTTGGTGAGGAGGCGCCAACTGGTGGCATAGAAACAAGCAACATTTACAAGGCGATAAGGAAAGGTGAAAGCTTCCAGAAATTTTTAACAGTAAAAGATTTGGGTTTTGACAACACAACACAAAAAGCTGGCGACCCACCAGGTCATTTTGAGAAGGCTCATGTAGATGAGGTGTTCTTCTTTACAGGTGGAGAAGGCCTGACATGTGGTGTGATGAATAATTTTGGTGTGAGGAGCCAATATATACCGATTGCTGCCACTGTGAAATATGATTACAAGGTTGAGTCTAGCCTGCCATTGGAAGTTGTGAGCAGGGAGGAATGGGCCAGGAGAGCTGTTGAGGGCTTGGACGACCGGCAGAAAAAGGTGGCTGCTTCTTTATCCAACTCGCCAATAAAATTGAACCTGGATGCGCCTGAACAGCCGATAAGGTATGGAAGGCCGATATTCGTTGCGATGTCTTTGGAATCTGCGCAGAAAACTGGGCAAATAGACTTTATAAAAAAGATAAAGCTAAGCTATCCAGAGGAATTGGTGATGACAAAATGTACACTACAACCAACATCCAACACCAACAACCAGATCGTGTGGGATGGTGTAAAAGGAATAAATGTGATATTCTGCGATTTCATCATTCCAAAAGAGCTGGCAGAGCCGACCCAAAGCTTCTTGATCAGGGCTGAGGCTGAGTTTACATACAAATCAATAAAGAGCGCGATTGCAACAATGGAGTTTGGCGGCGGCTGTTGTTCAGATAGTGAATGTTCTTCTGGACAAACAGAAAGCCAATGCAACAACATAACAACAG
>Ga0209541_10004340_pt1 | contig 25203 bp, 22 predicted proteins | sample RifCSPlowO2_01_FD_184027 | JGI IMG/M metagenome (GOLD analysis project Ga0209541, IMG submission 184027) | Groundwater microbial communities from Rifle, Colorado - Rifle CSP2_plank lowO2_0.1 (SPAdes) (version 2) | ecosystem: Environmental > Aquatic > Deep subsurface > Groundwater | place... | reverse complement strand
ATTTTAACAGTCAAAAGGACGAAACGGCCAAAGATATTCTTGACCGCAATATTTTAGAATTCGGCCCGGGCTTGGAAGAAGGCGACCGGGACTTTATGTATTCTTTGGTTGATTCAGTGCTTAAAAAAAGAAGCATCATTGATGAAATAATCGAGCGGGCGGCGCCGGAGTGGCCGATCGACAAGATTTCCATAGTTGACCGCAATGTCCTGCGCCTCGGCCTGACCGAGCTTCTTTTCGGCGACCGCGCGCAAGTTCCGCCCAAAGTGGCCATCAATGAATCAATTGAAATAGCCAAAACTTTCGGCGGAGAATCAAGCGGCCGTTTCATTAACGGCGTCTTAGGCACGGTTTATAAAGAAATCGGCGAGCCCGGCAAAGAAGAAACCAGCAAGAAGAAAGTTAAGGAAGAAGTTGATATTTCGAAATTGCCATTGGAGAAATTGGGCGGCGCGGTCATTTATGCCAAGCATGGCGGCGAAATATATCTTGCTTTGGTTCACGATATTTTCGGCTACTGGACGCTCTCTAAAGGCGGCATTGAAGAAAATGAAGATTGCAAGACTGACGAGGCTTGCACGGCCAGAGAGATAAAGGAAGAGCTTGGCCTCGAGGTCAAGGTCATGGACAAGCTTGGAGAAAATGAGTATGTGGCCACTCATCCGGAAAAGGGCAAGCATCGCAAGCACGTTGCTTATTTTCTGGCCGAAGCTCCTTATCAAGAGCTCCGATTAGGAGAGACAAAGGGCTTAGATGATGCGCGCTGGTTTAAGTTTGGAGAGATCTCCGATCTTAAAATTTATAATGATATCGTGCCCTTGATTACCAAGGCGATTGAAATTATTACAAGTAAATAAAGTAAATTAAGTAAATCAAGTAAATTAAGTAAATTAAGCTTGTCTTGCTTGATTTACTTGACTCGCTTGATTCACTTCTGAATTATATGGTTGATTTTCCCGAGTTTGAAAAAAAAGTAAAGATAACTTTCAAAAACAAAGACTTGCTCAAGCAGGCCTTTGTCCACAGGTCCTATTTAAACGAGAACCCTCAATTAGGCATCGGCCACAATGAGCGCCTGGAGTTTTTAGGCGACGCGGTTTTGGAATTGATTGTGACTAATTATCTGTATAATCGCTATCCAAGCGAGACAGAAGGGGCAATGACTTCCTATCGCTCGGCCTTGGTCAATGCTTTGATATTGTCCGAAATAGCTGCCAAACTCGGAATAAGTGATTATTTGATGCTTTCCCGAGGCGAGACTCGCGATACCGGCCGGGCCAGGCAGTACATCCTGGCCAATACTTTCGAAGCACTGATAGGAGCAATTTATCTCGATCAGGGCTACGAGACAGCCGAAGATTTTATTTCTAGATATCTTTTGGTTCGAGTTAATGAAGTTGTTTCCGGGAAACTCTGGCAAGATTCGAAAAGTTATGTTCAAGAAATGGCCCAGGAACATTTTGGCTTGACCCCGGCTTATAAAGTTTTGTCTGAAACCGGCCCCGATCATGACAAACAATTTACTGTCGGAATTTATTTCGGCAATGAACTTATCACCAAGGGCAAAGGCAAATCTAAGCAAGAGGCTGAACAGCAAGCCGCCGAGAAGGCTCTTAAATTTAAAAATTGGCAAATCTAGCATGCTTAAACGTCTAGAATTAACGGGCTTTAAATCATTTGCTAAGAAAAGCGTTTTGGAGCTTCAAGGCCAGATTACTTCCATTGTCGGCCCGAACGGTTCCGGCAAATCAAATATTGTCGAGTCTATTCGTTTTGTCCTAGGCGAGCAATCAATGAAGTCGCTTCGCGGATCATCCGGCGCGGATTTTATTTTTCAGGGATCGAAAACTTTGTCAAAACAAAATCGGGCCAGTGTTTCAGTTTATTTTGATAATGCAAAAAGGACTTTCAAGATTGATTCTTTAGGCAAAGAAATTAATTTGGATTTCGATGAGATTTATATTACCCGCGAAGTTTACAGAGACGGCGCCAATCGCTATCTAATCAACGCCGCGGAGACGCGCCTAAAAGACATCGTAGAGATGCTTGCTTCGGTCAATATCAGCAGTTCCGGCCACCACATTATCTCCCAAGGCGAGGCGGACAGAATTTTAAACGCCTCGCCGAAGGAGCGCCGCGAGATGATAGAAGACGCTCTCGGCCTTAAAATATACCGGTATCGCATGCGTGAGAGCATCCGCAAAATAGACAGGACTAAAGATAATATTAAGGAGATCGGCATACTGCGCCGCGAGATTGCTCCGCATCTTAATTTTTTAAAAAAACAAGTGGAAAAAATTGAGAAAGCCGCGGAGCTTAAGAGCGAGCTCGGCAGTCTTTATGAGGAGTATTTGAAAAGGGAAGAAATTTATTTGGCTGGCGAAAAAAAAGAAGTGCATCTCCAAAAATCGGCCCTAGAAGGCAAGCTCGGCGAGATTGAGAAAGGCTTTTCAGAAATCAGCGCCGTCGGTGAAAGGACTGAAAGCGCTGTTCAAAAAAATCTTTTTGCTGAAGAGCGTGAGGTGGCCGAATTTCGCGGGACTAAAGACGGTCTTTCCCGGAAACTCGGCCGGATCGAGGGTCTTTTGGAGCTTAAAGAAAGCAAGATTAAAATGTCCGGCAAGTGTCCGGTTTGCGGCGCAGCGATTGTTAAAAGAGAAGAAGATGTTGAGGAATTGGCGGAACTGAAAGCCGGCAAAGATAAAATTATTTCTGAATTAGCCAGCCTGACAGAAAAGGAAGGCGCGGCTCTGAATAAAATCAGAGAATTTCAGGCCATGATCGAGAAAGAGAAAGAAGATCGGGCAGCGGGCGACGTGCGGAAATTGGAACTGCAGATGGAAAAAAATAAAATTCTGTCAGAATTGAATTTGATTAAAATCAGGTCAGAAAACTTCAATCGAATCGAGAGCGATTTTTTGAATGAAATAAAAGAAGGAAGCGTCCTTGTTGGTCCAGCCATCATGCAATATAAGTCGAATATCAGTGCCGCGCCCCTCCGTAGCCCCGATTTATCGGGGCGAAGGGGGGTTGATCAGTCTTCTGCCGGTGCTGATCGAATTCATCAGGAAGAAAGGAGAAAAAAAATAGAGAAGATAAAAATTCGCCTGGAAGACATGGGCGAGGGCGGCGGGGAAGAGACTTTGAAAGAGTATGACGAGACGTCTCTACGAGACCGGTTTTTGGCCAAAGAATTAGAAGATTTAAATAAGACGATCCAGTCGCTCGAAGAAATATTGGTAGAATTGAAGGCCAAGATCGAGACTGAATTCATGTCCGGCATTGAAAAGATCAATAAGCAATTTCAGGAATTTTTCCAGCTGATGTTTGGCGGCGGCTCTGCTTCGATTTCGGTTATTGAAATTGGCAAAAAAGTAAAAGAAGAGCTTGCCCTGCAAAGTCTTGCTCGCCCGGCGGAGCCTTGGCGAAGCGGGGACGAAGCGCTGGAGAGTGATCTAGATGAAGACGAGCTTGCGGAAAATGAAGATGAAGAGAAAGAGTCAGAAATTGGTATTTTAATTAATGTATCTTTGCCCCAAAAGAAAGTTAAGGCGTTACAAGCGCTCTCCGGAGGAGAGCGGTCACTCACCTCGATCGCCCTTCTATTTGCCACATCGCAGGTCAATCCGCCGCCATTTCTCGTCTTAGACGAGACAGATGCGGCGCTTGATGAGGCTAATTCAAAGAAATACGGCGATATGCTGGAGAGGCTGGCTAAATACTCCCAGCTTATTTTAGTCACTCACAACCGCGAGACAATGTCGCGGGCCGGAGTTCTCTATGGCGTCACCATCGGCTCCGACGGCGCCTCAAAACTTCTTTCCATCAAACTCGAAGAAGCCGTCGTGATCGCCAAATAAATTGGTTTGCATTTTTTGAAAAAGTATGCTAGTATGGCGGATGTGAGTGTTTAAGTGGGCTAATTAATTATATTAAACCAACAAAAATGCCGAAGAAAGGCCCTCCATGCGGGGGCTTTTCTTCGTTTTATGCTTAGGTTGTTTTATTTTTTACATATAATATACTTTAGTTGTAAGTCTCTATCCATGGCAGGCGCTGCACTCACAAAGGCATTTTTGTTGGAGCTCGCACCGCCTGCCTTGAATGGAGAGTTATTAAAAAAACGCCGCATGGCGTTTTTTTTAATGTCTAATTTCTAATTATTTTAAGTTCACAAAGAATTTTTATAATTTTTAATTTTGTAATTTTTTCAGCCGGAGGCTGATCCGCCTTCGGCGGAAAATAATTATCTAATGTTTTAATTTTTCGTAATTTCGTACAAATTTGTATTTCGTAGAGATTTCAAGTTATCCACAGTTATCTTGAAAAAAATATTGCGCAATCTTTCTTAATATAAGATAATTAAGGCAGAAGCAATAATTTTTTATCTGACAAAATTATTGTTTAAAATTTTTTTGATCAGAGGTCGATTATTGCACTCTCTTATAATTAAGCTTTGAATTTTTAGATCGGAGTTGGTCTAGAGATTTAAATTTAAATTATGGCAAAGAAAAAAAAGGCAGTGAAGAAAGCCAAGAAGGCGGCTCCTAAAAGAAAGGCCAAGAAAGCGGCAAAAAAGCGCAGGAGATAGGCTCTTCAAACCCCGTTCCGACCTAGGTCGGAACGGGGTTTTGTGTTAAGATGGCTGGTATGGCGAATTTTTTGACTAAAATTTTCAGTGGAAGCGACAGCAGCTTTTTAAATAAAGTAAAACCAACCATAAGTAAAATTAATTTTTTAGAGGGAGAATTCGAGAAGCTATCTTTAGAGGATTTTCCTAAGAAGACAAGCCTACTGCAAGAGCGTCTTAAAAACGGCGAAACCTTGGATGATATTCTACCGGAGGCTTTTGCCGCCGCGCGCGAGGCCGCAAAAAGAACTTTAGGTCAGCGGCACTACGATGTTCAGCTTATCGGCGGCATTGTCTTGCACGAGCGTAAAATCGCCGAGATGAAAACCGGCGAAGGTAAAACGCTTGTTGCAACTCTGCCCGTGTACTTGAACGCTCTAACTGGCCGCGGAGTGCATGTGGTTACCGTCAATGACTATCTCTCTCGCCGCGACGCCGTCTGGATGGGGCAGATTTACAATCTTTTAGGCCTCTCTGTCGGCGTCATTAATGATCTCAATGCCTCATATTTATATGATCCGGCTCATCAAGAAAAGGACAAAGAAAGAGATCAAGTTGCCGCTTTCAAGGTGGTTTATGAATTTCTCCGGCCATGCTCGCGTAAAGAGGCCTACGCCGCCGATATTACTTATGGTACCAATCATCAATTCGGATTTGATTACTTGAGAGACAACTTAGCCGCTTCTTTGGAAAATGTCGTTCAGCGGGAGCACCATTACGCCATCGTCGACGAAGTTGACTCTATTTTAATAGACGAGTCTAGGACGCCGCTCATTATTTCTTCCGAGCGCGAGGAGTCGGAAGATTTGTATAAAAAGTTTACGCAGATTTCCGGAGCGCTCGAGAAAGAGACTCACTATGCCGTGGATGAGAAACTTCGCGCCATTACTCTGAATGACGCCGGCATTATGCGCGCCGAGGAGATTTTGGGCATTTCAAATATTTATACCGAGAAAGGCATAAAATATGTTCACCACTTGGAAACTGCCGTGCGGGCCAAGGCTCTTTTTCAGCGTGACAAGGATTATGTCGTCAAAGACGGCGAGATAATCATTGTTGATCCCTTTACCGGCCGCCTCCAGCCCGGCCGCCGCTGGTCCGAAGGGCTCCACCAAGCCATTGAGGCGAAAGAGGGCGTTAAAATTCAGAAAGAAACAAAGGCCGTTGCCTCCATTACTTTCCAGAATTATTTTCGGATGTACGAAAAAATTGCCGGCATGACCGGTACGGCCAAAACCTCGGAAGAAGAGTTTTTCAAAGTTTATAATTTGCCGGTAATTTCCGTCCCGACAAACAAACCAATGGCCCGGGCGGACAACAATGATCTTATTTTCCAGACAGAGAAAGGAAAATGGGCCGCCATTGTCCGCAAAGTGGAGGAACTTCAAAAGGCCGGACAGCCGGCGCTCATCGGCACGGTTTCAATTGAAAGGAATGAGATGCTCTCGGCTTATTTGACCCAAGCTGGCGTCAGGCACACAGTTTTGAACGCCAAGAACCACGAGCGCGAAGGCGAAATTATCGCCGAAGCTGGCAAGAAAGGCGCCGTGACGATTGCCACCAACATGGCTGGCCGAGGCGTGGACATTAAATTGGGCGGGCCCTTGGCCACGGAAGCTCTGGCCGAGGAGATTAAAAGCGCTGGCGGGCTTTTCGTTATCGGCACGGAGCGGCATGAAGCGCGCCGCATAGACAATCAGCTCCGAGGCCGCGCCGGCCGCCAGGGCGACCGCGGCGGAACGCAGTTTTATGTTTCCTTGGAAGACGAGCTGATGCGCGTTTTCGGGGGAGAAGGTCTTAAGAAGATGATGGGCCGTTTCGGCATCCCGGAAGATCAGCCGATTGAAAACCGTTTTGTCTCAAGAGCGATTGAGAGCGCTCAAGAAAAAATCGAGGGCTTTCATTTCGATGCCCGTAAGTACACTCTGGAATATGACAATGTTATGAATCATCAGAGAGGGATTGTTTACGGCCGCCGCCGCAAAATGCTTGAAGGAGATAAGGCCGAAGCGGAGAGGATTTTGAAAGCATTCTTAAGTGACGATGAAGAAAATACAAAAATCATTGAAGAGAAGAAAAAAGCGGTTGGGGCAAAAATCTTTTTTGAGCTTGTCCGCCGGATTATTCTCCATGTCAATGATATTCTTTGGACCGAGCACATTGAAACGATGGAATATCTGCGCTCTTCAGTCAATCTGCGCGCCTATGGCCAGCGCGACCCTCTGGTTGAATACAAAAAAGAAGGCCTCCGGCTTTTCCGCGAGCTGGAAGTGTCCCTCCGCGAACAGGTACTTGAGCTTATTAAAACGATAGACGTTAAAGCTGTGCCGAAAATCGAAAAAGAAGAAGTGAAAGAAATTCACAAGGAACAAGGCCAATTTGCAGATCAAAAAGTAGGCAGAAACGACCCTTGTCCTTGCAATTCCGGCAAAAAGTATAAAAAATGCCACGGGAAATAATTGTGGTATAATATAATTATGTTGGAGAATATTGAGAAAATAAAAAAAAGGGGGAAAATTGAACCTGGATTCATCGGCATATATTACCAGTATGAGGAAGATTACATTTCCAATTTTGCCTTGGCGAACAAGGAGTTGATAGAAAGCTGGAAAAAAGAAAACAAGGAACAGCAACCGGGTGTTGTCTCCACTCTCTCCATTCTTCATTCCATTTATGGCGAGAAGTTGACGGGATTAAAGATATTAGATATGGGTTGCGGACTTAATGCGCCGGTTGACCGGATTTTAAAAAAAGGAGGCGCCAATATAATCGGTTGCGATCCGGAACCCGGCATTTATGAGAAATTTTTGACCAAAAAATTAAGACATCCTGAAAGACCGCCAGTGTCGAAAGAATTATCTTTTCCTGTCTATAAAAATCTTGGAGAAATTCCGCAAAAGGATAAACTTTTTGATTCTGTGATCAGTTTAAGATTTTTCGGCTTTCCTTTGCTTTGGAAAGATGGGGAAAAAGCCAATTATAGTGAAGCCCAAGGAGAGAAATATTTAGAATGGCTTAATAAATATGATTTTGAACAGACTAGACAAGAATATTTGAAACAGCTCGCGAATATTTCTGAAGTTACAAAGGATAAGGGAATTATTATTATATTTTTTCAGCCTAATCCGGATTTCACTATCAGTTCCGAAGGAGATATCTGGAGTTCGCTGATGATTACAAAAGATGATTTATCTAAACTAGGCCTTTATCTTGTCAGAGATAGACCTTCTGGAAGAGTGGAATTCTATGGCAGTGACGATTTTTTGAAAAGTATTTCCCGGGATCTGGCGTCAGAATTCAGAGAGACTGTAATCTTGCAAAGAGATTATGATCTTGCAAAAAATAGAATAATTTAAATAAAAATCTCGAGTCAAATGAAAGAAATTTGATTTTATTAATTTTTTTTATATAATAAATAATTATGAGTATAAATCTAGGAAAAGAGATTATTATTGATACTGGTAAAAAAGCCAAGGATCCGACAAAGACGGAGATTGAGTTTCGCAAAATAAGGAATTTGAATATTATATCTTAGAGATTAATTTACTGGCATCAAAAAAGCAAAAAATTCAAGATAAACTGATCACTGATTATGGATTGAAAATTGAAGAATTAGAACAATAAAGTTGGTTTTATTATTAATTAATTTTTAAATTATTATGATGAATATGATGGGTTTTGGTTATGGTTATAGTCCTATGATGTATGGCGGCTGGGGAGGCTTCGGAATTTTCACCATCTTAGATTTTCTGACCTGGATTGTTGTTTTAGTCGTCGGCATTTTTCTCGCCATCTACCTTTGGCAAAAAATAAATAAAAAATAGGATGTTCATCAAAGTCAAAGTCGAAGCAGGAGCGAAAAGGGAGGAGATAAAAAAGATTTCAGATGATAGATTTGAGATTAGAGTGAAAGAAAAAGCCCGAGCCAACGCCGCCAATTACAGAGTTCTTCAACTCATAGCCCTCCATTTTCGCCTGCCTTTCAATAAGGTAAGATTAATTAGCGGCCATCAAAAGCCCAATAAAATTTTGGAAATATTAATTTCATGATCCAAAACGAGGCTCTTGAAATTCTCAAAATCGCAGATCCATATGAAAAAGATAAAAGAAAACAAGCAAATAGTGATTTATCAGGCGAAATCAGGAGCTATTGAACTTCGGGGCGATTTTTCACATGAGACCATTTGGGCAAATCTTAACCAGATAGCTGATCTTTTTGATGTGCAAAAAGCAGCAATTTCTAAGCATCTCAAGAATATCTTTGAATCGGAGGAACTTTCTAAAATAGCAACTGTTTCCAAAATGGAAACAGTTCAAATTGAAGGCAAAAGAGCAATAAGGCGTCCTATTGAAATGTATAATCTGGATGCAATTATTGCTGTTGGTTATCGGGTTAATTCCAAAAAGGCGACTCAATTTCGCGTTTGGGCAACTAAGACTTTAAGAGAGCACTTGCTAAAGGGCTATACCATAAACCGCAAACGCATCGCTCAAAATTATGATGCGTTTATGAAAGCGGTTGCTGATATTCAGGTGCTTCTGCCCGAACATATCACGCTTGATCCCAAAGCCGTTCTTGAACTTATAAAAGAATTTGCCAGCACTTGGGTTTCGCTTGACGCTTACGATAAAGAGACACTTGAAATCATCGGCACGACAAAAAAAGCGGTAAAACTCGCCGGGCAAGAACTAACTGGTGTAATAGGGGACCTGCGAGCCGAGCTTGTCAAAAAGGGCGAAGCAACAGAATTGTTCGCTCAAGAAAGAAAACAGGGAAGTGTTGAAGGTATCGCGGGTAATGTCATGCAGTCATTCGGTGGCCAACCACTATATCCGAGCCTGGAAGAAAAAGCTGCGCACCTTCTCTACTTTATGGTGAAAAATCATCCTTTCACGGACGGCAACAAACGCTCCGGCGCTTTTGCTTTTGTCTGGTTTCTGCGTAAATACCGAGCCAAAAGGAGCCGAAACATCAATCCGGCAAGCTTGACCGCGCTCACGCTTCTTATCGCTGAAAGCAATCCCGGAAAAAAAGAACAAATGGTGGCGCTAGTAACGCAGTTGTTAAAGTAAAAAGAAATTTCGCAGGTCACTACCGGCCCAACAAAATTTTAGAAATTAAAGAATAATATGCATCACGTAGCCATAATGAAAAAGTCGTGGGGTTTGATTCCTAAAATTCTCTCTAAGGAAAAGATTATTGAGTCGAGGTGGTATAAAGTGAAATATAAACCCTGGAATTTGATAAAAGCCGGAGAGACTATTTATTTTAAGAATTCCGGCGAGCCAGTGAAACTGAAAGCCGAGGTGAAAAAAGTGATGCAATTCTCAGGTCTCGATCCGAAAAAAATTAGAGAAATTTTAAATAAATACGGTAAAGCTGACGGCATTGAGAAAAATCAAATCAATAGATTTTATAAATTATTTAAAGGCAAAAAATACTGCCTGCTTATCTTTTTGAAAAAATCCAAAAAGGTAAAGCCGTTTGACATCGACAAAACCGGTTTCGGCGCCATGTCATCGTGGCTAACTGTCAGCAATATTGCTAAAATAAAAAAATGCAAACAGTTTTGATTACTGGAATAGGTAAGGGAATAGGCCGGGCTTTGGCCGAGAAATTTCTGGCCGAAGGATATTTTGTCATCGGCACTTTTTTGTCGTCTCCGCCGGAATTTTCAAATGAAAATTTAGTTGTTTTTCCACTGGACCTTAGTTCGGCCGAAAGCATAAAAAATTGCGCCGCGGAAATATCAAAAACCGGCAAGAAAATAGATATTTTGATCAATAATGCCGGCGTGCTCTTGGACGACGAAGAGACAAAAGTTGTCATTCCCAAATTAAGGAAAACGCTTGAAGTAAATTTAATCGGTACGATTGATTTTACGGAGCAGATTATTCCTCTTATAAACAAAGGCGGCCATATTATAAATATTTCCTCGACGGCCGGCTCTTTAACCATGGCCGCCGATCCGTCTTTGAGCCATTTTCCGCTTCATTACCCGTGCTACAAAATTTCCAAAACCGCCCTTAATATGTTTACAAGAACTCTTTCCTTTCGTTTGAAGGATTCTGAAATTACAGTTTCATCTGTTCATCCGGGCTGGGTCAAAACTGACATGGGCGGGCCGGAAGCCGAAATAACGCCGCGAGAAGCGGCGGAAGGAATCTACGGAGTCGCTGTCTCTCGGCCAAAAACCGGCGGGTTCTGGTTCCAAAACGAGCAAGTGCCGTGGTAGAAATAAAACAATGGTAAAAATTTTAAGGAAAAAGTTTTTTGAGAGGTCGGCGACGGCGGTGGCGCGGGAGCTTTTGGGTAAATTTTTGGTGAGAAGAATCGGTTCTAAAGAAACAGCTATGATGATTATCGAAACGGAAGCTTATGATGGTTTTAAAGATAAGGCAAGCCATGCTCATCGCGGCAGGACGGAAAGAAACAAACCGATGTTTGGTGTTGCTGGAGTTTGGTATGTTTATTTTGTTTACGGCAATCACTTCATGTTAAATATTGTTACCGGCAAAAAAAATTATCCGGCCGCAGTTCTGATTCGAGGAGCAGAAGAGATAATCAACGAACAACGAACTAGTTACGAACATACGAACAGAAGAACTTTAGATGGGCCTGGAAAACTGACTAAATTTTTAAAAATTGATAAGAAATTGAATGATGCTGTCGCCAGCCGGCGTGCTGGCCTTTGGTTTGAAGATAGGGGAGTAAAAATAAAGAAAAAGAATATAAAAAGGACGCCAAGAATTGGCGTCCATTATGCCGGCAATTGGGCAAAAAAACTTTTTCGGTTTATTTTAGTCCGGAAATTAATCCGAAAAAAGTAAGATTCTCATCTGCTTGCTTGCATTTTTTAACTTTTCGCTTCTCCTACCCGGCGGATCTTTGACCGTCCGGTTCGGTATTTTTTTTTTGCTCAGCTTCTCTTATGACTTTGTTTTTCTTGAGATTTTCCCTGACGTCTTTCATTTCAAGGAGAAAATTCGCAAGTGAACAATGCTCTGAACGATAAATTGACCAATAAGATTCTACAATATTTTCCCAAAGTTTTCGCAGGTCTTGCTTTGGTTTTTTATGTTTAGCCAAAAAGTAATCCACGCAGATTGCTCGGCAAAGATCATTATCTCCTGGTTTTCCACTCTTGAAATTGTGCATATTTTTTATTTTTAAGGTTCAACAATTGAATTATATAATGAAAGATTTAAAAAGTCAACCCCATTAGAGATAAGCCCCGCATAGGCGTTGCCTATGCGGGGCCGGTTTGGGCTAAAAAGAAATATCGTTATTTGATTACATAACCGGATTTTTTTTGCCGACTTTGTTCCAAATGAAAGCAAAGACCCAGCCGACGATATAGCCGCAGATAAAGGCGCTAATGATGCCGACAATGGCAAGTCCTAAACTTGAGCTGACAACAGTCTTGGCGACGCTGATGAAATGGTAAGACAATGTCCAATCCAAAAGCGCCTGTCCTATGCCAATGGCGACGGCTATGACCCAAAGCAGATGACCCAAGGCTGAAATTAGACCCAAAGTCAAACCAGCCTGATTTTTATTCAATTGCATATTTTTTAAAAATTAACTTGTAATCTTCATATTATATCCCAAGCAATTCTCCTAGCAAATTATGTTGCCAGAGCTGGACCTGGTCCTCCTCTGGCAACACAAAGATTTCCCCCATTTTTCCACAGGTTTTTGCACTTGCCAGCGAGGCAGGCCCGTAATACATTATTTCTTGACTTTTGTAAAGAAATAATGTAGTATTTTGTTACTTAAATTATTAAATAATAAAGGCATATTTGCACGTTTTTATGAACAATTTTTTGAATTTAAAGGATCAGCTTTCGGAAAATAATTTAGAAACCAAACCTAACCCGCATAAGAAGCGTTGGCCATCTCGGCATATTTTTTTGACTTCTGTTTTGTTAATTTCTATCGCCTTTTCAGCTGGCAAAATATCCGGCGCCGCCGGTGCGCCTGACCCCGGCCACCTTTGGTCCGAGATCGAACAAGTTGCGCTTTCCATAGGGCAAGGCGGAACCGGTTTGGAAATTCTGGGCACAACCGGTCAGTTACTGATTGTGAATGGGGCTGGCGATGCTTTGGAATATCAAACTTTGGATACGGCAATTGTTCCAGAGAACGGCAATCTATATTACACGACCGCCAGACATGATGCCGATTTTGACACGCGGCTTGCAATTAAAACCACTTCTGATCTCGCTGAAGGCTCTAATCTTTATTACACTGACGGGCGTTTTGATTCCCGCTTAGCTCTCAAAACAACCGATGATTTAACTGAAGGCGCCAATCTTTACTACACCGATCTGCGCGCCCGCGGATCTCTTTCAGCAAGCTCGCCAATTTTGTATGACAATGTCACTGGCGCTTTTTCACTTGATACAGTGCCGACATCATTTGGCGGTACCGGTTTAATTTCTTACAACGCTGGCGATATTTTATACGCTTCGGCGGCCAATACTCTTTCTGCCTTAGCCAAAGGCGCGACTAATCAGCTTTTGGGCATGAGTGCCGGCGCGACGGGGCCTGAATATAAGACGCTCTCTGGCACGGCCAACCAAATTACAATCACCAACGGCGCTGGTACTATTACTCTTGCCGCTCCTCAAAATATTCATACGGCGGCTCTGCCGACATTTACGGGACTCACTTTAAGCGGCTTGGGGACTGGCATCGTCCACGCTAATGCTTCAGGAGTTTTTTCATCTTCGGCTGTTAATCTTGCCTCATCTGATGTGACTGGCATTTTGCCGATTGGAAGCGGCGGCACGGGTCAAACTACGGCTAATGCCGCTTTCAATGCTCTGGCGCCAAGTCAGGCGGGCCAAGCTAATAAATTCTTGCAAACCAATGGCGCCAATACTTCTTGGACCACGATTGATAAAACCTTCATCGGCCTTTCAAATGTTGAAAACATCGCTCTTTCAACTTGGCCCGGCGGCGCCAATATTGTTAATTTGGGAACGATTGTTACTGGCGCTTGGCAGGCCACTCCGATTGCCGATACTTACATCGCTTCCTCTGCCGCCTGGAATGCGAAAGAACCGGCAATTGCTCTCGGAAACGCTCTCCAATATTTCCGCGGCGACAAGACATGGCAGACTCTCGATACTTCCGTTGTTCCGGAGAACGGCAATCTTTATTACACCGACGCCCGTTTTGATTCTCGCTTAGCCGGCAAAACAACCGATGATATGGCGGAAGGTTCTAATCTTTATTACACTACGGGGAGACACGATGCTGATTTCGATATTCGTTTAGCCGCTAACACAACTGATAATCTCGCCGAAGGTCTGACAAATCTTTATTACACCGACCTGCGCGCTGACGCGCGAATTGCCGCCGCGGCAGGAGTTAGCATTGCTGAACTTATTGCCGGAAAAATTCCAAGTTCTTATCTGCCGGCGCTCGCCATCACCGACACTTATGTCGTAGCCGACGAGCCTTCGATGCTTGCCTTGCCCGCGCAAACCGGCGATGTGGCCGTCAGAACAGATTTGAATAAAAGTCTCATTTTAGCCGGCGCTGATCCCGCTTCAATTAGCGATTGGCAAGAACTTTTGACGCCGACTGATACTGTCTTGGCTGTAAACGGCCAGACTGGTGTAGTTTCTCTGACCACGGATGATATTTCGGAAAGCGCCAATCTTTACTATACTGACGCCCGTTTTGATTCGGGTTTTGCGGCCAAAACGACGGATGATCTGGCCCCAGGCGCAGTCAATAAATATTACAACATGACGATTTATGAAGTTGCTGATGACGCCGAGCGCGATGCCTTAGTCGGAATGAAAAAGGGAGACATAGTTACCTATACTGATGAAAGCAAAGCTTATATTTATGACGGCCTTGCTTGGAAGAAATTGTCAGGCGTGTAATTTATGAAAAAAAATTTACTGAAAATCCTTATATTGTCTTTATTTTTTTTCGGCGCCTTTGGCGTTTCAAAAGCCGAGGCCGGTCTTTCTTGCTACACGGACACAGACAAGAGAAATTCCGGTGATGTGGCGATTTTAGGTCTCTCGGCGTCGGGCAATGCCCACGCCGCCCTGCCCGGCGCCTCAACTTACGCTAATTCAATTTACTGCGGCGGCGTTTCCGGAATCGGAAATTCCTGTTCCGGCAATTTTAAAACTTTTGCCAAGTTATCTTCTGCCACCAACGCTCATGTCCGCTCGGCAAGTGAAGCAGATTATCCGGGAAGCAATAATACTTGTCTCTCAAATTCTAATTCAAAAGCAACAATCGCGGTAGATTATAAAGACGACAACTGCAGCGGCTTTGACACTGCGATTGCTTCGCTTGCCAAATTTCCGACCAATGCCCATATCGGAGATGCCAACGCCTATCCTAAAAAAATCTGCGCTTCAATGTCGGTGCCGAGAACTAGCAGCGGCGGAAAAATTGGAGGCGGAGGCGGTTTCTTTTCTTCAGTTATTGAAACTATAACTACGGCAGTTATTTCTGCCATTAATAATGTTACCGAAGTTGTTCAGGAAACAGGGAAGAAAGGAATTGCCGCGGCCGGGAAAATAGAAAAAACTCTTGCCTCAAAAGAAACTTATTCTTCCCCGACGCTTCTGGCCGGGATCCCGACTCTTTCAGACGTCGGGACTTCTTTGCCTCTTAAAGAGATACAAACTAGCAATCAATTGGCCGTATCGGCCGAAGATCTACTGGCCTCCCCGCTCTCTTCCAAAACAAAATTTCCTCAAAATGTTTTGGCCTTAATTAGCGCGGTTTTGGCCTTATTTGCTCTGATTTTCGTCGGCCGGAAAATATTTGTCCAACCCCTTTCCTAAAGGCGGATTTTTTGGTACAATATTGACAATAAGTTAATTTTGTTTTTAATCTATGGTTAAACATCTGCACAAAATCCGTCATAAAACGACCCTTTCCTGGCATAATAGCTTATGCCGGCATTTTGGCTGGTATCACCACTGGCATGCACATCCCTATCATCGCCATTTTCATGTTGCAATACTTTTAGTTTTCTTACTAAAGATGGCGATTATAATCAGCCCTTACTTTTATTTTGATCAAATACTTGCCCAAAATCAGCAAGCCGCGGTTAGGCAGTCACAAAGCCAAGGTCAAAGTCAAGCACAAGGTCAAGGTCAAGAACAAAGTCAAGGTCAAAGTCAGGGCCAAGGTCAAGAACAAAGCCAAGCACAAGGCCAAGGCCAAGAACAAAGTCAAGGTCAAAGTCAGGGCCAAGGTCAAGAACAAAGCCAAGCACAAGGCCAAGGCCAAGAACAAAGCCAAGCACGAGGACAAGGTCAATCAGCTCAACAAACCGAAACCCCGCCAGCCGAACAAGCCGAACAAGCCGAACAAGCTCAACCAGCTCAACAACCAGCGCCTTCAAGAGGAGGCGGTGGCCCCTCGACTTCGCTCGGGGCAAGCGGCGGCGGCGGAGGAGGCGGATCGTCAGTCTCCCAACCCGCCTCTTCGTCCACCCCTACGTCATCTTCAGATGCAGAGACTTCACCATCTACAAGTATTTCTGACAGTCAGGTAGTCGAAGAAACTTCTTCTTCTTTAGATACGGAAACCCCGACGGAGATTACAAATGCCATAGCAGAGACAGCTCCTACATTCACTCGTAATCTTAGATACGGTAGTTTAGGCACTGATGTCAAAGCCCTGCAGACATTTTTGAATCAAAACGGTTTTATTCTTGCGGCATCCGGTTATGGCTCACCAGGCAATGAAACTGAATTTTTCGGTCCGCGAACCCGCGCCGCCCTCATTAAGTTTCAAGAAGCCCATCAGGATAAAATTTTAGCCCCCTTGGATCTCACAGAAGGGACTGGCTTTTTGGGCGATTATACAATGGAGTACATTGACTCTATTTTAGAGGCTGAAGCGGTAGAGCTGGCGTTAGAGGCCGAAGAAGAGATAAAAATATTTAATGAGGGAGCAACCCATACTTGTAAAATTACTCCATTTTCACAAAAAATAGCTCGCGGCGGTTCTCAAAGTCGCTTCATCAAACTGCAGGGATCAACTTTGCCGTTTGAATTAGGCACAGGAAAGTTACCAGATGGCTTGAGCCTTTCTTTTGATGCGGCAAGCGGCCAAGGAGAGGCTGAAGTGGGCATTAATCTGGCGGCAACACAAGACGCGGATAAAGGTTCGTTTAACACCGTGGTCATATACGACATTATGGAAGGCAGTAACACAAAAATACGTAATTTCTGCCAATTGAATGTCGTTGTGGAGTAGTCATATAAAAAAGAAAATGGAAAACAGCAAAAAAAATAAAAAATTAATGAAACTTACAGTCATCGCCGCCATAACTGGTTTGGTATTTTCTGTTTTCTTATTTATTTTTAAAATCAATCCGGCTTTTGCCGTCATAGAAACGCTGCAGCCAAATGCAACCGAAGGAAAGGATAGTTATCTAACCGGAGCTAATCCTACTGAGAACAACGGGGCAAATGCGTTTATTACAGTCGGAAAGACGCCAGGGAACGGAGAAAAGAGAAATCGTGGCTTGCTCCTGTTTAACATATCAGGTATACCTGCTAATTCTATTATTAATTCGGCTCAACTTATTTTAACGATGAATTCTCCGACTGGACAGATTATTAATATTCATAGAGTTACGCGTGGTTGGGTAGAAGGAACTGGTGTAAACGCAATAACGAATGACGGAGCAACTTGGAACACTTATGACGGAACTAATGCATGGACAACAGCGGGTGGAGATTTTGATTCTTTCATTTTTGCTAGCAACTCCACAACCGTCATAGATGGGACCTTAGAGTTTGATATTAAAAACCTGGTAGAGGGGTGGGTCAATGGCACTTGGCCCAATTATGGTGTCCTATTAAAACATAATAATGAGACTGTTAATGGGAACGATCTGATTTACAGTTCTGACTATGTTACAGACCCAACTAAAAGGCCAAAGCTTACTGTTACTTATTCAACTTTAACATTTGAGCAATCTACCTATCGATTATTTAACAATGCCGATTCAACAGATGTTGGCTCTGCTCTAGCTCTGCAGGATACAGCGGCCTCACTTTCTTCAAATGGCGTTGCTTTTCGTTTGAGACAGCTACTGCATGTTGGCGGGGTTAATCTTGGGATAAGTGGTGAAACATTTAAACTGCAGTTTGCTCAAAAGTCTGGAACGTGTGACACCAGTTTTACAGGAGAAACATATGCTGATGTTACGGGAGCGACAGCCATTGCATATAAAGACAATACAGTACCTCTTGACGGGGCGGCGCTAACTGCGAATGCAAATGATCCAAACCATGCCGGCCATACTACAGTTAATCAAATATATGAAGAATTAAACAATTTTACTAATTCCCAAGCAGTGATTAATTTAGGCCAAGATGGCCAGTGGGATTTTGCTTTAATTGATAATAATGGCGCTCCCTCCAATACTTACTGTCTTCGCGTGGTTAAGTCAAACGGATCAACACTAGACACTTATAGCGCTATTCCGGAAATTACAACTTTCGGCACCGACATCACACCGCCAGCAGTCACCGAAGTCACCCCTGTTGCAACGCCGACAAATGATTCCACGCCGAACTATACCTTTAACACCGACGAAGCCGGCAGTATCACCTATGGCGGCGATTGCTCGTCTTCGGCTACTTCAGCCGCCGCCGGCAACAATACCATTACTTTCAACTCTCTTTTAGACGGCACTCATTCTAACTGCACGATTACCGTCACAGACGCGGCCAGCAATGTAAGCACGCCGCTTGCCGTCACTTCATTTACGATTGATACTACGGCCCCATCTGTCTCCCTTACCTCTGGAGCTCCTGATCCAACAAATACCTCGCCCATTCCCGTGGCCGCCACTTTTTCTGAGTCGGTAACCGGCTTTGCTCTAAGTGATATCACTGTCGGCAATGGTACCGCGTCTAATCTACTGGGAAGTGGAACGGCCTACACGTTCGATGTGACGCCAACCGCTAATGGAGCAGTTACAGTTGATGTGGGTGGAGGTGCCGCAGCTGATTCTGCCGGCAATGGCAACACTGCGGCCAGTCAATTCTCAATTGTATACGATGGCACGCCGCCAACTGTCTCTTCTATCACTCGCGCCAATTCAACGCCCACCAACGCCGAGAGTATTAATTTCACCGTTACTTTCTCCGAATCAGTTTCCGGCATTGCAACCAACGACTTTTCTTTGACGACCACGGGAGTCTCCGGTGCCTCTATCACTTCCGTTAGCGCTCCTTCAGGCTCTTCTGTTACGGTTGCTGTCAATACCGGCATGGGCAATGGCACGATTCGTCTTGATGTTCCAAACACCGCCACGATAACTGATGCGGCGAGCAATAATTTGTCTAATGTTCCGTTTGCAAGCGGGGAAGTTTATGACATAAATAAAACCGCGCTTACTTTAAATATAACAGCGCCGAGTCTCACAAATACCGCTCCAATACTGGTCGGAGTCACGTTCAGCGCAAGCGTTGCTGACTTTGCTTCAACCGATGTAACTCTTAGCTCCGGAAGTGTGACAACTTTTGCCGGCAGCGGAACAAGTTATACCTTCAATATCACTGCTCCCAGCGAGGGCTCGATTACAATAACTATTCCGGCGGCTGTCGCGCATGATGATGCCGGCAATGCAAACCTGCTCACCACCTTGAATATAATTTATGACATAACTATCCCACAGTTAACGGAAGTTACCGCTGTTCCGGCTCTCTCCAATGACACAACCCCAAGCTATACTTTCAGTTCGACTGAAGCTGGAAATATTACCTACGGTGGTTCTTGCGGAACGGCTTTGCCAAGTACCGCTTCAGTGGGAAATAATACTGTGACCTATGGTACTCTCGCCGATGGAACTTATTCTAACTGCACCATCAAGGTCACTGATGGCGCCGACAACGACAGCAGTACGTTAAACGTCCTCGCCTTTGCCGTCGATACAACGCCGCCGCCATCACCATCACCATCACGATCAACCAGCGGCAGCTATATCCTTCTATCGGCCACTGCCCCAGTTATCTCACCACCCCTCTTCTCTCCAATTCAAACTGAAACATCAACTCTGTTTCTGGCCGCAAGCAGTGGCGAGGAGCAAAATGGATCAGGCCAAGTTTTTGCTGTCACATCGCAGTTAATCACGCAGGGCGCCAGAGGCGATCAGGTCCGAGATCTTCAAATTCTCCTTTTGAGCCAGGGCTTTAATCCAGGGCCCATTGACGGCATTTTCGGGCCGAAGACGTGTAGCTCTCTCAAACAATTCCAAAGCGCCAACAGCCTTATTGCCGACTGTATCGTTGGTCCTAAAACCCAAAAGGTGCTTGCTGACCGCAAGAGTGAAGAAAGCGAGTATTCTCAAGAAAAAATAAAAGAGTTTCAGCGAAATTTAGGATTCGGCGACAGCGGGCCTGATGTCCAAAATCTTCAAAAGTTTTTGAATCAGCAAGGATTTGCGGTGGCCGAGGAAGGCCCCGGCGCCTCTGGCCAAGAAACCAAACTGTTCGGTCAAAGGACCGAATCCGCCTTGCGCCGTTTTCAGGAATTCATTGCCGAGCAAAACCCGGCAGTCGTTGGGCAAGTTGTCAGCTCCGGTTTTCTTGACTTTTTAACCCGAGCCTACATAAACCGCCTTCTCGGCGAATTTTAGCCCGAATTTTAGCCAAAAAACCCCGTCAAGGAGGCTCCTTGACGGGGTTTTTTAGAGAGCATATAATTATTGGATGCAAAGATATATCGCTTTTATTGAAAATGAATACTATCATATATACAGCCGGGGCACAGAAAAAAGAAAAACATTCATGAATAGCAATGACTATTTTAGATTTAGTCTACTTCTTTATTTATGTAACTCTACAGAAAATATTCACCTCTCAAAACTTTTTCGTTCTCTGGAACTTAAGGCCCGAATGGCTGGCAAAACTTCCCGTCAAGGAGGCTCCTTGACGGGAAAGATAAGCAAGAAAGATCTTTATAAATTATTCGAAATTCCTACAAAAAATAAACTGGTCTCAATAATTTCCTATTGTCTGATGCCGAATCATTTTCATTTGATTTTAAAAGAGATCCGGCCGGGAGGAATATCAATTTTTATGAAAAAATTGCTAACCGCATATTCAATGCATTTTAATAAAAAATATGAACGGAGCGGAGCTTTATTTACAAGACCATTTAAGTCGGAACATATAAATGATGATAATTATTTTAGGTACCTCTTTGCTTACATTCATCTCAATCCAGTTAAGCTTATTGATTCAAAGTGGAAAGAAAATGGGATAAAAGATCTCAAAAAAACCAAAGAGTTTTTAAGTAGTTATGAATATTCAAGCTTTTTAGATTTCTTAAGAAAGAACAGACCTGAGAGAAAAATACTGGCATTCGATGATATTCCTGATTATTTCAGCGAAGTAAGTGATTTTAAAGATTTTATCGAGTATTTTCTAGAAAATACCCCCGTCAAGGAGGCTCCTTGACGGGGGAGACTAGGCGCTTTTGACTTTTTCGATGATGAGACTTTTTTCGCCGTTTCGGAGGGAGACGCGGCCTTTCACAATAACAGGTTTATTTATTTGAAGCACGCCGCTTGCTTCTTTGAGGACGCGCGGGAAGGCGACTGTCTCGATTGACCCGGTCATATCGGAGCATTTTATAAAGGCCATCCCCTCGTTATTTTTGGTAATGATGTGTTTTATTTCTTCAATAATACAGAGGATTGAAACTTCCATGTTGTTCCCGAAAGAATCTTTTATTTTTTTTATGCTGATATTGCTTTTATCCAAAACATCTTTCCACTTGTCCAAGGGATGGCCGGAAATATAAAGGCCCAAGAGCTCGCGCTCCCAAGCTAATTTTTGCTCCATAGTCGCCCCCGGCGCTTCCTTTAATCTAAGGGCCGGCAGATTTGTCTCACCAAGCGCGCCGAAAAGCGAAACTTGATTATCGCTCTGCCGCGTTATATTTTTATTGTATTCCAAAAACTCTTCGATGTTTAGAGTGAGGGTGCCGCGTTCGCCGAAGTCGTCCATCGCTCCGGACATAATTAACGCTTCGAGCGATTTTTTATTCAGATTTTTATGCCTCACTCTTTCTAAAAAATCAGCCACGGATTTAAACCGTCCTTTTTGCTTGCGCTCTCGGATAATTGCCTTACCAATCTCTTCACCGAGGTTTTTAATGCTGCGTAATCCAAAGCGGATTTTGCCTCGGCTCGCCGATCTGTCCGCCAAAGCTTTAGCGTCGGAGGAAGCCTTTGGCGAAGGCGGCTTTGTAATTTTTTCATCCTCGCGCACAACCGTGAAATCCGAGAAGCTTTCGTTGACATCAGGCGGCAGAACTTGAAAGCCCATGCGCTTGCACTCGGCGACGAGCTCGGCTGTTTTTTCCATATCGCCGTATTCAGTGGTTAAGACTGCGGTCATGTATTCGGCCGGGTAATTAGCTTTGAAATAAGCCGTTTGATAAGCAACGTTGCCGTAGCTCACAGCATGGGCCTTGCCGAAGCCGTAAGCGGCAAAGGGCTCAATCCAAGTCCAAAGTTCTGTCGCTTTTTTCCAGCTCCAATTGTTTGTTTCAACACAGCTCTTTATGAAGCGCTCTTTCTGCTTTTCCATTTCTTTAGGAATTTTTTTGCCGACCGCTTTTCTTAATTTGTCAGCTTCGATCCAGCTATAGCCGGCTAGCTCCCGGGCAATCATTAAGAGATCGTCCTGGTAAACAAGGATCCCGTAAGTTGACTCAAGAATTTTTTCAAGGGCCGGATCAAGGTATTTGATCAATTTTGGATTATGTTTGCGGCGAATATATTCCGGAATGAATTGCATTGGGCCGGGACGGTATAGAGCCACCATCGCGTTGATGTCATGGATAGTACTCGGCTTAAGATCCTTGAGGTAGCTCCGCATACCGGAACTACCAAGCTGGAAAATTGCTTCTGTCTCCCCGCGCGAAACAAGCTCGAAAGTTTTTTTATCGTCCAAGGGCAGTTTTTGGAGATCGATCTTAATCCCGCGGATTTTATGAATTCGGTCGATCGTTTCTTCGAGGCTTGTCAAGTTGCGGATGCCGAGGAAATCCATTTTAAGAAGCCCGACCGAATCTCCGGCAACGTTCGGATCAAGCGCGTACATATCGTATTGAGTGATGATCTTGCCGCCCTTCGGATCGTGCTGGAGAGGAGTGTAGTTATAAAGAGGTTCCGGCGCGATGACTATGCCGGCGGCGTGGACCGAGATGTGCCGCGCCGCGCCTTCCAGTTTTTTGGCCAGATCAATGATTCTTTTCGTATCGGCTTCTTTTTCATAAATTTCTTTCAGTTCCGGAACAAGCTTCATGGCGTGATCAATGGTCATTGGAAATCCTTGCGAGCCCGCGGGGATCATTTTTGAAAGCCGGTCGCCGACGGCGTACGGATAGCCGAGCGCGCGCGCCACGTCGCGGACGGCCCCGCGGGCCATCATGGTGCCGAAGGTTCCAATCTGGGCGACCTTGTCTTCGCCATATTTTTTTTTAGCGTACTCAATAACTTCTTCCCGGCGGTTGTCGGCAAAGTCTACATCAATATCCGGCGGCGAAGGGCGTTCTGGATTCATGAAGCGTTCGAAAGGTAGCTTGAATTTCATCGGATCGACAGTCGTAATGTAGAGGAGATAAGAGACGAGCGAGCCGGCCGCCGAGCCTCGAGTATTAGAAAGAATCCTGTTTTCACGGGCGAATGCAAGCAGGTCTTCCACGACCAAAAAGTAAGGAGCAAAACCTTTTTCTTTAATAACACCGAGCTCGTAATCTATTCGGGCCAAGTTTTCTTTTGTCTTTGGCAAGTCTCTTTGCTCCAAGCCCCGATAGGCCTTCTTTTTTAATTCGTCGTCATAATTTGCTCCAGCTGGAATTTCGTATTTGGGGAAAATCCATTGATTGAGCGGTATGTCTATATCTACCAGATCAGCCACTTTCAGAGTATTCTCCAAAATCTCCGGCATGTCTCCAAACGCTTCCAGAGCTTTTTGTGGGCTGATGAAAGAATAATCTTCTTTACCGAAAGTGAATTTCTTTTCCCTTTCTTGAGCGCCGGTGTTGACCATGAGAAGCGTTTCATGCGCTTCTTTATCATCCTCGTGGAGATAATGGGAATCTTGAGTGGCGACGATCGGAATATTGAATTCTTTTGAGAGAGCCAGAACGCCTTTTTTGACATTTTCCGAGCCCGGGACGGAATCTTTGGACATAAGTTCAAGAAAATAATTTTCTTTCCCGAATATTTCTTGATGTTCCTTGACGACCTCTTTCGCTTTTTCGTAATTATTGTTCTCTAGCGTCCTTGCCAGTTCTCCGGCCGGACAGCCGGACAGGCAGATTATGCCCTCGTGATAAGTTTTCAGAATTTCCTTGTCCATCCTCGGCTTGTAATAGAATCCTTCAAGGTGCGAGATAGTGACAAGCCGCATCAAGTTTTTGTAACCGGTATAATTTTTGGCCAAAAGAGTGAGGTGACAGCGCTTCGAGTCGAGTCCCGGATCTTTATCAAGCCGGCTTCGCGGCGCTATGTAAGCCTCCACTCCGATAATCGGCTTAATGCTCGCCGCTTTGCAGGCTTTGTAGAATTCTATGGCCCCGTACATATTGCCATGATCGGTCAAGGCGAGCGCCGGCATATCGTATTCTTTGGCTGTTTTGACTAGTTGGTCTATGCGCGAAAGCCCGTCGAGGAGGGAATAGTGCGAATGAGTATGAAGGTGGACAAAATTGTTCATAATAGTAAATCAAGTAAATTAAGTGAATCAAGTAAAGCAAGCTTGATTTACTTGCCTTGCTTACCTTGCTTGATTTACTGACTTAGCCATTATAGCAGACGTCATGATAAGATAAAATTATGTTAAAAAAAGTAAAATCTCAATTCATGGTTGGTATCGACGAGGTCGGCCGCGGTCCTTTGGCTGGACCGATAACTCTGGCAAGCATCTGCTTGCCAGATAATTTTCAATTTTCAATTTTCAATTTTCTAATAAAAGACTCGAAGAAGTTAAGTAAAGAGAGAAGGAATGAAGTTTTTAAAATTTGTCAAAAACTCAAAAAAGAAGGCAAGATTTATTACGCCGTGTCTTCCATAAGACATTCATCAATTGATAAATACGGCCTGGCCAAATGCATCAAAAAGGGAATAGAGCGATGCTTAAACAAAATGCAGTCAACCCCGACCTGGGTCGGGGTTGACTGCGCCTTAAGTCAAGCCTTGATTTTGCTTGACGGCGGACTTAAGGCGCCGGCAAAATACAAAGACCAAAAAACAATAATTAAGGGCGATGAAAAAGTGAAAATTATCGCCCTGGCTTCAATTATTGCCAAAGTCTCGCGCGATCGGCATATGCGCCGGCTCGCTAAAAAATTCCCGGATTATGGTTTTGAAATTCACAAGGGCTACGGCACTAAGCTGCATCTGGATATGATAAAAAAGCATGGCCCTTGCGAAATTCACCGCAAAACCTTTGGGTCAAGACCATAGCTGTCCGGGAAAAATTCTCTTTTTGGGGGTCGCTGTCTCTGCCTGCTGGCAGAGCGCTGCCTCTCGGCCCGTCGGCCT
>Ga0209541_10004336_pt1 | contig 25227 bp, 36 predicted proteins | sample RifCSPlowO2_01_FD_184027 | JGI IMG/M metagenome (GOLD analysis project Ga0209541, IMG submission 184027) | Groundwater microbial communities from Rifle, Colorado - Rifle CSP2_plank lowO2_0.1 (SPAdes) (version 2) | ecosystem: Environmental > Aquatic > Deep subsurface > Groundwater | place... | reverse complement strand
CTGCGTGCAATTGTAATTGATCTATTGCTGCTGCCCTAAATGTATCTGCTGCAGCCATAACAACGCTTAACTTATTATCTTGCAACATTTTAGCAACTTTGGCAATGGTTGTTGTTTTTCCACTGCCATTTATTCCAACAAAACAAATAACAAAAGGCTGTTTAGACTTGCAAGCATTAACTAAATCAATAGGCTCTGCACTTAAAACATTATCAAGAGATTTTTTTAGTGTAGAAATTATTACTTCTTCAGTTTTACCTCTAGTAATTGGCTTTTCAACGATCTCGTGAATAAGATCGTCCTTGATTTTATGAATAACCTCAACAGCAACATTATTCTCAAGCATTGCAAGCTCTAAATCCCAGAATAATTCTTCAAATTTTTCTTCAGAAATCTTTGTTGTAGTTATCTTTTCAGTCAGTCTTTTGAAAAATCCTTTTTTCTCTTCAACTTTTGGAGTTTCAACATCGAGCTCTTTTTTAACTTCTGTAACTTTTTTAATCTCTTGAGTCTTTTGAACTTCTGCTGGTTTAATCTCGACTTTTTCAATCTCTACTTTTGGAGCTTCTTTGATAACCTTTAGCTCTTCTTTTTTAACTTCAACTTGTTTCTCAATAACTTTTTTAGCTTCAGGTTTTTGTTCTTCTTTCTTTTGCTTAACCTCGGGCTTTTTTTCTAAGATAACTTTCTTCTCTTCAACTGGAGCCACTGTTTCTATTTCTAACTCTTGAAGAATTTCTTTTGTCTCTACTTTTTCAACAGGAGCTTCTTCTACCTTTTTTGTAAACTTTGAAATTGCTCCTTTAAGCTTGTCTTTTAAGAAACTGAACATTTTATTTTAAATCTTGAACAATACCTTTAAGTTCTTCTTCTGTTTTTTCAGCATGCTCTATAATTTTCTTCAATTGAGCAATAAGCTGATCGTGAACTTCTCTTATTTCTAATGATTGCACTTCTAATAATTTTTTTGTTTCATCAATTGTTTTAACAACAACAGTATTACCGCCAACATTTACTTTAAGATTATTATTTTCTTTAATCTCTGCTTTTAAAAATATCCCATTAGCAACAGGAACAAGCACTTCACTGCCAACTTTTATCTGCTTGATCTCATCTAGATTATTAAGTATGTTATCAACCTCGCCAACTTGGTTTTCTAGGCCTTGAATTTGTTTTTGCAATTCTTTGGCTTGATTATTAATCATTTGTAATTCCATATATTTTTGTTGAGCTTCTTGCTGTTTTTGTTCTTTATTATCTGCTTTGGGCATCGTCATTACCTCCACTAACTAATTTCACCTCTATTTCACCAAAATGTTGCTCTTGATAAAGTTCAACCTTTTTTTGATTAGAAAGATGAAGTAAGGGAATAAATGTATAGATCTTGTCAAGCTTAGTGCTTCCAGTAACTAGTTGGTTAAATGTTAGTTTTGATTTATACTGGCCAAAAAAACCAGTAATCTTATCATACAAATTCTTGATTGCTAAGCTAATGTCAATCTTTTTCTCAGGAATTTTCATCTCAACTTCAGGATTTCTCATAAATCGCCGATTCTTAACCTCAAGAGCTTTTTCAAGGGCTTTTACTAAGTCATAAACAGAAACCTTTCTTTTTCTTGGTTGAGGAGTTCTTGGAACAAGCTCATAATTATGCTCAATAGCTATTTTTTCTCCAGCTGATAATTCTTGTTCAAGAGAGTCATAAAATTCTCCTTCAGAAACCTCATTAGTTGCAATCAAACGATCAAACTCATTAAGATCCTCGCCAACAAGACGTTTTGATTTAATACTTAATAAAATTGCTGCAGCCAACAGAACTTTACCACTTACTTTTAGCTCAATATTTTTATACTTATTTAATCGCTCAATAAATTTATCAACAAGCAAACTAATATTAACATTCCAAGGATCCATGCCTTCTGTTGTAACAATATCATGAATCATAGACTTCCAACTAATCTCATTTTGGTCAACAAGCATTTGAATAAGCCGCTCTTCCATAAGTCATAAATTGAATTAAATAGTATATAAAGGTTTGCCAGAAGCATCACTTAACTCTGTTCCTCTTTGTCAAGAATTACACGTAAAATAAACATAATGTAATTCTTGAGCATACTCAAAAACTGCTTGCAGTTTTTAATATGTCAAAATTTTCACTAAAAAGTTTTATCATTATTAATCTATAATATGATTTTATGACATTAGATGAAAAACTAAAACATGAACGAATTAAGAGATTTCTACTTCCAGGAGATATTCAAAACATTCTGAAGTATGGACTAACAAGAGATGAGTTAGTAATCCTGGGAATGAGGTCGCCTCATTTTTCTCAAATAAAACCAGCAGGATTAAGAAAAGCAACCCTTAGAAGTATGGCCAACAACAAAATTGATGGAATGTCTGCTGAAGTAACAGCTCTTGAATCATTAACATTGATGTTGAGCGGAGAAATATATAATCAACAAATAGGAACAATTAGCAGTATTGTTGGAACCGATGATGGACCTATAGACGTATTTGGAATAATAACACCAAATGATTATGAAGTTTTTACAAAAGATATAATAAAATTATTAGATCAAGTAAACCAAAGATATATTTCTGAAGTTGAGCAAAGCACTTATGCTGCATTAAAAAGAAAACTAACCAGAATAAAAAAAGAAACACCTAAAGAAATACACAGATGGGTTTATGCACTTGCTACTTCTGAGAAACTTATAAAAAACATGTTGGCTGTTGAATTTACTGAGTTTAAACTTGCTAAAGAGCCAGTAATACAATTTACTCAAGAAGAATATAGCTTATTAATCAAAGAATTAGCAACAGAAGCACAATCATTAGATCGACAAAGAGAAGAATTAAGTCAACAAATAAATGAACTAAATAAAAAGATAGACACTCAAGCAAAAAACACACAAAGTTCAGAGTCTGAAAGAAACAGATTAAAAGCAGAATATGAAAGATTACAACGAGATTATAAATCATTAGACGAGAATAAAAAATCTATTGAAGCAAAGGTTAAAGATATAGAATCAAGGCCAAAAGGAAATGTTGAAGAACTAAGTGCAAGAATACAATCTCTTGAAACAGAAAAAGATGATTATCAAAGACAAGCCAAAGAAAATCTAGAACTCGCAGAGTCTTACGATGCAGAAAATAGAAGATTAAAAGCAAGAGTAATAGGATTAAATAGATTATTAGCTGCATACCAAGAAACAAGCGAAGAAGAAGTTGCAAGACAACCAACACTTGAAGAAAAATTTGTAGATGCAGACTTAGATTATGAATTAATAGATGCAATAGTTGTTGGAGGCTCTCAAAAATTAACTCGTGTTGGTAATATAACATTAACAAGAACAAACTGGAGAAAGAATACTTTAGGAAAATTAGGAGATAAAAGCAAAATAAATATGTTTGAAGAAACAATTGATATGTTAATCAGAAAAGGCATAATAATGGTTAACCCTAGCCAAAGAGGAACAATAAGCGTAAATCCCCGTGTAAATGAAATAGAAGATAATTTACTAAAAGAATATCTAAGTGAAGCTCTTAATAATTATAAATAAACAAAAGCTTTTTATTTAATCACTAGAAATAAACAAATATGGGTGACGAATCAATAATAAAAATATTACATGATAAATTAAAGACTCCTGAAATATTTAAAGAATTTAAAATAGAAAACAGTAGTGTTTACATAGCAGTAACAGACACAACATCAGGACCATCACTTGGCGGAGTAAGATGGAACTCTTATTTTTCAGAAGAAGAAGCAAAAAGTGATTGCCTAAATCTTTCTCTAGGAATGCACTATAAATGGATTGCATTAAGACAATTAATTGGAGATAAAAAGCTTTTCACTGGAGGAAAAGCAGTAATAAATGATCCATTAATATTTAAGACAATAAAAAAAGATATAAATAAAAACCAAATCATTGATGCTAGAAGACTAAACATATTATTTGAAAAATTCGGAGAACTAGTTAATTCTATAAACGGCAAATATTATACTGCTCCAGACATGAATACAGATGTTGATATCATGAGCATAATCAAAAGAAAAACAGACTTTGTAAGATGCTTGCCAGGAGAAACAGGAGATCCATCACCAACAACAGCAAAAGGAGTTTTTATAGGAATAAAAGAACTATCAAAACAAGTATTAAACAAAGAACTTGATGACTTAACTATATTGATTCAAGGAGCTGGCAAAGTTGGCTCTAACCTTATAAATTTTATCAGACAAGAAAGCGAAAAAACAAAGATATACATAACTGAATCAGATAAAGAAAGAGCAAAATCAGTTGCAACCAAATTTAATTGCATTCTTGTTGAAGAAAAAGAGATACCCTTTAAAAAAATAAATATATTCTCGCCAAATGCAAAAGGAGGAACTGTAAATAAAGAACTACTAAAGAAATTAAACAGAAATACATTAATAGCAGGAGGAGCAAATAATCAAATACAAACAAATGAAGAAGAAATAATTTTTAAATTATTAAAAGAAAAAAATATAACTTATACTCCTGACTATTACATAAACATGGGCGGCATATGCAATGTAGTTTTCGGAAAAGAAAAACACAGACAAAATCCAGCAATGAAACTAATAGAGGGCGTTGGAAAATTATTAATTAAAATAGTTCAAGAATCAAAAATAAAAGAAGTTCCAACAGCAATAATAGCAAATAATATATGCGATGAATATCATTTAAAAGAACTAAAAAATAAAAGACCTGAAGTTTATGAAAAATTATTAGAAAACTAATAATATTTATAAACACAAACAAATAATTCTACACACAAGGGCCCGTGGTCTAGCGGTATGACGTCACCTTTACACGGTGAAGGTCACCAGTTCAAAGAAATTAAAGAAACAAATCTTTAATTAAGAAAATCTGGTCGGGCCCATTATTATCGCAAGGAGTTAAAAAAATGCCTGCTGAAAAAATAAGCATAGAACAAGCTAAAAAAGACAAATTGTTTTACTTTGTTGCAAACGTTGTAGTATTTAGAGATTCTGACAATAAATGCCTCATCCTAAGAAGAGATGAAAGAGAAAAAGTTCATCCAGGAAAATACGCAGTGCCTGGAGGCAAGTTAGAATGGCAAAATCTAGATATCTCAAAACCCACTAGATTAAATGGTGACGTGCTTGATTTTGAAAATGCTGTTGAGGATTTATTAAAAAGAGAAGTAGAGGAAGAAGCTGGAATAAAAATAGATGACCAAATTACATATATAAACAGCGTTGCATTTGTTAGACCTGACGGAATACCTGTAGTTCTAGTAAAATTTGCAGCAAGATACAAATCAGGAAATGTAGTTTTAGAAAAAGGAGCATTTACAGACTTTGCATGGGTTGATGAAAAAGAAGTTAATAATTATCAATGCATCAAAGGAATAAAAGAAGAAATATCACAAACAATTAAAATATTATCAAGAAAATGAAAATAGAAAAAACAGAACTAGATGGAGTTTTAATAATAACTCCAGATGTATTTCCCGATAATAGAGGATACTTTTTTGAATCATATAACTTACAAAAATATGTTAATATTCCTAGATTTGTTCAAGATAATGAATCTAAATCAGTCAAAGGAGTTTTAAGAGGAATGCATTACCAAATGCCACCATTTGCACAAGGCAAACTAATAAGAATTATTCTTGGCAAAGTATTAGATGTTATTGTAGATATAAGATATGACTCACCAACTTTTGGAAAACATTTTAAGATAGAATTAAGTGGAGAGAACAAGAAACAATTATACATTCCTCCTGGATTTGCGCACGGATTTGCAACTTTATCTGAAGAAGTAATTTTTGAATATAAATGCACTAACTTTTACAACAAAGAAAGTAAAAGAGGAATAATGCTAAATGATAAAGATTTAAATATTGATTGGGGAGATATAAACAATATAACAATATCAGACCAAGACAAATTAAATAAAAGTTTCAAAGAACTAACTGAAGAACTAAAACTAATAAAATCACAAGACTGGAATAAAATTTTAGAATAAACCAAAATGCGCCAATGGTTAAATGGTATAATACGACCTTGCCAAGGTTGAGTTCCGGGTTCGATTCCCGGTTGGCGCAGTGTGGGCCTGTAGCTCAGCCTGGTTAGAGCGACGGTCTTATAAGACCGCTTACGGTACAATTTAAGAAAGCCGTAGGTCGTGAGTTCAAATCTCATCAGGCCCACTTTTCCATTTTTGAACCGATATAGAGAAATCTATTGTTTTAGGGCTTTTAAGCTTGAAATTTCGTGTTTTTAACATTTTGATTTTTTCACCAAAAATCTGTTTTTGTTCAATTTTTGGCACTTCAACGTCCGAACAACACTTAATTGAATTTGAACTGTTGTACTTATCGTCTATAATTCTTTTATGTCTTTTTAAATTTTCCTATGACAAAAACGATTTGAACCGCTGAGAAAGAGATAATATTTAAGGAATTATATTAAAAACTCTTCTTGATTCTTACTTGAAGATTTCTCAATTTTGATATTATAATTGGATTTGTTTTTCATTATTTCTTTATATAATTCATTAAATTTTCTTTCAAACACCATATCTTTTTCTAGTGCAAGTTTTCTAATATATTCTGAGATTGTTTTATGGCCTTTGGCTTGAGCATTAATGACTATTCTTTCAAACTGAGGTAGTGTTACTCTTATTTGAATGAATTTTGTACTTTTCATTTTTCCTCATATAAATATAGAAATATTGGCATTCCTTGCTTTTTTGATAATATTTCATCAATTCTTTGTTTAAAAAGGTCGTAATCGTTTCTAAAGCATTCCAAACGATATTTTACAATGTTGTACTTTCCTGAAAGGCTTGAGAACTCATCTCTAATATTTTTCTTAAGAATAATTATACTTCTGCTTCTGTGCCTTTCATTATAAATAACTTTACCTTCACAAAATATTGGCTTAGTAACAGGTTGAAGAATGTTAATGTTGGATAAAAAATCTTGACTGCTCATGTAATGTTACCATTGATCACCTCTGCATTGTTTTAGAAAGTGTGTAGATATATTAATGTCGCTTTGTGTGCTTTTTTTGTACACGCAGTGAAAAGTTGTCTTACTGTATGTACGCTTTTGCAACATGAAGTGTGACATAGATAAGAAATTTATTATTTTTGATGCTTTTTTAGGTTGTTTCTTATGTTTTTTATTTGATCTTCATTTATTTTTGGTTTTGATGTAGAAGTCATATGAGTTATTTTTAGCACTAAATAGTATAAAGAGTAATAGTATGTGGAATTTTTATTAAAATCTGACGAAACATTTATATATTAATAGATATGATATTTTGTTATTAGTTAATAACTAAGGAGGTAAAGAAATATGGCTGTGGCTGAAACTTTTAGTCTGTCTGAAACAGATAGTCAAGAAATAAGCGCTTTGATTAAAGCAGGATTTTACACTTCAAGGTCTGATCTTGCAAAGGATGCTTTAAGGTGTTTGTTTGAGCATAAACCAGAGTTAAAGGTTAATGCAGCAATACAATTATACACTGAAGGAATTGTGAGTTTAGGTAGAGCTGCTGAGGTTGCTGGAATGAACATTATAGACTTTAGAGAAGTTCTTGTAGATAGAGGAGCATTAAAAACTCCAAAAACCAGTAAAAGCGATTTAAGCAAGGGTTTGGCTTTAGTTAAGAGGCTTAGAAAACAATGAATGTTGTTTTTGACACAAATATTTTAAGCACTTTTGCAAAAATAAATAGATTAGACTTATTAGTCAAGCTTTTTGATAAACAAAAATTGTTGATTCCTACAATGGTTTTTAAGGAATTGCAGGATAGCAAGCAAGAATTTACGCAAACTGTTCTGGACAACAAAAGTTTTGAAAAGGTAAATTCCACAAAAGAAGAAAAAGATTTGATTTTAAGCTTAAGAACTAGATTAGGTATTGGAGAAAAGGAATGCATAGCTATATGCAAAAATAGAAGCTATATTTTTGTCACAAATGATGAAATAGCCATCAAAGAAGCTGAAAAACAAGGAATAGAATGGTTAAATCTGGAAATAATACTCACAGCATTAAAACAAGAAAAAATCATTAACGAAAAAGAATTAGAAAAGCTAATAGAAAGAAATAGAAACAAAAGACAAAATAAAGATAAGAAACAAAGAAGATTTTATCGTCTAACTTTGATTCAAAGTTGTTTAGTGGCTTCAATTCGAAATTCTGGTGTTAAAATTTCTGTAGTATGTTGTGGTGGCTGTCCAAATCTTGCTTTCTTTAACGTTTGCTAATACTTTTATTGATTCTTCAGCCATTTTCAAGTAAGAATCAGACATGTTATTGTTAGGCTCTATTAGTTCAAGACCGTCTTTTTTGTTCAAGCACCATTTAATCGTGACCATAGTGATACCTCCAAATTAGGTTAATGAATTTTTCAGTATTTAAAATCATGACGTGATCTTTTACAATTTCTTTAATTAAGTTATTTTTTTCTTTAAGCAATGTTTTCAATTCTTTTTCTGAAAAGTATTTAGTGCTTACGTTAATGTTGAATATTTTTCCTATTTTATCGTAATCCTCTGATGCTTCATCTCCTACAATAAACACGTCTAGATCAGAGTCTTTTTTTTCAGTACCTCTTGCATAACTTCCGAAAATTCCAACAATCCTAGAAGGATCGTCTTTTTTGAAGATATTTGCGATTTTTAAGTGATTTTCTAAAAAGCGTATTTTATTCAAAACCTCAACAATAAATAAGACGTCTTTTATTGTTTTATTTGTTAAGTTTAGCTTGTAATACTTTATGTTAGCTACTTTTCTGGAATTTAGAATTCCTTTTTTTTCTAGTTCTTCTAGTGTTAAGGCAATGTTTTTTTGGCTTAAACTTACTTTTTTTGTAAGTTCTCTGCCGTAAATCTCTTTGCTGTAATCTTCTGAATATTGTTTCAATATTTCAAAAAACTTATTGTGTAACATATTACTCAATTGAGTAAATATTTACTAATATAAAAAGCTTTCGAAAAAAACTTTATTTTCTATCCCAAAATATTGTGTACCTTCTTCTCGGATAGACTTTTCTTATTCTCCAGAAGATTGTTTTTCCGTTGTTTATTATTACTGGATCGTATATTTGGCAGTCTTTTGGAACAGACCCGCCATTTATCTTAATCTTAATGCTTTCAGCATCTAACTCATAATTCTTTGGTAGATTATAGCGTAGCATGAATTCTTTAACCATGCTCTTTTTACTGTCGTAATCATAATGCCAGTTCTTTTCTTCTTTTAAGTATGCGTTTCTCCAGTTAAATTTGAACCATAATTCTATGTATTCTCCTTTTTTTAATGGTTTTGCAAAGTTAAGCTTGAACTTCTTAATATTGTCCTCATCTAATGTTATTTCGTAATTTTTGATGCTTTCTGAGTGAGTTATTTCAAAAATTCCTTTGTATTTTTCTTTGCTATTAGTAATTGTATTTTCTATAAAATTAAGGTTTTTTGTGCTTAAATTTCTTATTCCTTGATTAACTGTTATGAAAAAGTTCAAGTCTTCATCAACATTAACTTCTCTATAAACGTACTCGTATATTTTTCCACCGTCTTCAACAACTTGGTCCTCAATAGGTTCGTAAGTGTCAAGAAATTGTAGTAAGCTCTGCCATGCAGCTTCTCCAATGCTTGTTTTTTTGTAAATTCCTCTGCTTTCTTCTTTTATAAGTCTTGCTTTGATTAAACTGTCAATAATTTTTATCTTGCTAGTTCTTGCATTGATATTGTCAAATTCTTCAATGTGCCTTGCCATGTTTCTATCGCTTAAGTCAAGAATTTCAACGCTTATTATTTTAGAAAAAAGCTTTACACGTTGTATTTTGGCGTTTTTTTCAGCAGTTGTAGGGAAAAGAGTGCTGAATTTCTCACTCAAGAAATCAGCTCTCATACAAATACGGTTATGATCGTTTTCTCTTCTTAGTTCTGACTCAACCATTTTAATTTTACCTCAAACCACTTTATAAAAAATTTATGTCCAACTAGATAAGCCACCGCCATCGTTACCACCATCGCATGTTGCAATAGTGTAGTTTTGAAATCCTTTATTTGGTGGATTAGTTTCAAATCCAGTTGTCCAATCATTGTCTTTTGGTTCTTTGCTTTTCATTTTCGTGTTTTTCCCCCTAAAATTTTTAAACACATCTGCATTGAACCTCTTTTAATCATTTAATACTTGCAAGATATGTTAGTATATTAATGTCGCTTCGTGTACACTTTTCCGACACGCAGTGAGACAAAGCATTTTTCAGGCAGTTACCTCTCGTTTATACTCGTCCCTTAATAAGCCATAAATTAATCCATCAATCCATTTACCATTTTTTAATATTGCATTTCTCATTCTTCCTTCTTGTTTAAAACCAAATTTTTCCACAAGATTTACTGAAGTAGTATTAAGATGCATTATTTTGGCTGAAATTCTAAACAATATAAGTCTTTTAAAACCAAAATTCAGAACAAGCTTTAATGCTTCTTTACTATAACCATTATTCTGATATTCTTTACCAATCCAGAAACCAACTTCACAATTCTTGTTGATTTTATTAATGTTCATTAATCTAATAACGCCAACCAATAATTTATTATTTTTAAGAAATATCCCGAAATCATAACTAGAATTGTTCTTTAGACCTTTTTGAGCATTACTGACTAAAGCTCTTGCATGCTTTAAAGCAAAAGGACAGTGCAAGCTCATAAACTTTAATGTATCATTATCATTAGTGATTCTAATAAGACTAGAAGTATCAGATTTTCTAAGAATTCTTAAAAAGACATTTTGCCCTTCAATTTTAAAGCTCATAAAATATCAATAAATCAATTAAACTATTTAAAATCTTGTCTTATTTTACTACTATTTAATGGTTAAAAAACGAAAGGTTTAAATACTAGTTATTTATTATGTATAAATAACTTTGAATATAATATATTTTAGTCAAAGTTATTTTAGAGGAATTTGACAATTATATGATTAATCAAATTCATCTATATAATATCATTTTTTTGGAAGGGAGTTTGTTTATGACTGATGAGTTTGTTATTACAAAAAAACTTGCAAAGCATGGAAAACAATGTGTTCTAGTTATTCCTAACTATTTGCAAAGCGCTTTGAAAGCAGGAAGCGTTGTTGAAGTTAGAATAAAAACTTTACAGATGGTGGAACAAAAATGAGTCTTGATACTATTCCATTGCTTGATGCTAGTGGAAATCCTTTAAGTGTTAGGCAAGGAGATCATGTTAGAAGATTTAACGAATTAAATAGAATAATGGCTGGAATGCCTGACTTGTATGAAGCAGGTAAAACTACAAGTCCTGAGGTTCTTGAAAGTTTAAGAAAGGATTTTCAGGATACTTGGATTATTTCCAGCACAAGAATTCATTATGAAAAAACCAGTCTTGAAGCTACAATTACTCATTACTTTAACAACACAGTCATTAGTCCTAATGAGATCAAGGTTTTGGTTCCTGATTATTCAGGTGTAGTATCACTTGATAAAGTGTTAAAAGATGAACAAGGCTTAAAATATTTACAGGCTTTATTTAATACTCTTGATAGTGCAGAAACTATTAAGACAACTTTGGAAAATTTAAGCAATAAGAAAAGTAAAGATATTAGGGTTTGGACTCCAGAACAAAACCTCAGAAAAGAAGCTCAAGATAGGGCGGCTGGTTTGGGCTACAGCAGTGGTCTATTCCTTGTTGATGGTAGTAACAACATCAGCAGCGATGGTCGTTCTCGTGGGGTGTTAGTCAGTCCGCGCTAGCGGATGCGCTCGACTTTATTTACAGACAGTACCTATCTATATGTTTTTTAGAGATTCCTCAAAATCTTTCATTGTTAGATTGCTTTCCACTCCTTTTTTATTCATTAATTCAAGGAAGTCTCCAATGTACATTTCTGCAAACCTTGCAGTCCCTTCAAGAGAAAGTTTGCCGTTCACATAAAGCTCTCATTGCTTTTTCCTTTTTATCATTTTCTATGCCTTTCTGTAATATAATTCTAAATGCAGTTGATTTATCTCTTATGGCAATGCCTCTAACTCTTTTTTCTATCCAATCATCAGAATAGCCTTTGGCTTTGTAAATTTCCTTCATGCATTTTTGCGCCAGTTCTGGGTTCTCTATTTCTTGTACTCTCTCATAGCCTACTTGGGCGAGCCATTGTTTGAATGGTTCAGCTTTTGGCAATGGAATAGATTGAATTATTCTAAAAATGTTCTTTGTATTTGCACAGTCTGTAACCCTCCATTTACCATCTTCTGCCATTAATTTTAACTGTCCGATTTTCTCGGACACTTCAAGACCTTCTTCTATAAGTTTAGTTTTCAAGTCAGACCAATATTTTCTAGCTCTATCACTTTCTGTTAATACTCCAACAATATCAACTACAGAAAACCACCATTCATCATTAAACCAAGTTCTCCTAATGTTTTTACCTTGAAAAACAATTAATCCTTTTTGTGATTCATCTACCATGCTACAGGCTTAAAAAGATCGCTAATTTAAATACTTTTTTAAAGTCAATCTGACAATTTTTTTTATTAATCTGATTTCAAGGTTTTAATATTAGTTGAATTATCATTTTATTAAAAAAAAAATTTCGCAAACATTTTTAAATTATTCTTTGGTTTTTGAGTTTTGTCCTGACATGCTTGTCGGGGCCACACGTCCATCCATCAAGACAGTGATTAGTAAATACTGTTATGAAATACAGCAGAAACACTGAGTAAACTCATAAAAATTTTTGTGGTTTGAAATCGTGAATCTGCAGTGCTTTTGAATGATGAGTTGGGCTAATAGCGTAGGGCGGCTGGTTTGAACTACAACAACAATGGTCAATTCCATGTTAATGGTAATAACAACATCAACAACAATGGTCGTTCTCGTGGAATGGCTCTGGCAAACAGTTCAGGACATTATTTTGTTATGAAATCTTACAGTAATTTATATGATAAAGTTTGTGATTTTGAGAATATTAAGCTTGCTTGGAAGGAAGCAAGGAAAAGAAAAACGTTAAAAAGTTATGTTATTGAGTTTGATAAATATTTTAAGGAGAACTTGTTACAATTAAGTGTTGATTTAATTTTTCATTCTTATAGGCCTTTGCCTTTGAACTCTTTTGTTATTCGTGATCCTAAAACTAGAAAGATTAGCGTGAGTGATTTTCGTGATAGAATAGTTCATCATGCAATTTGTAATATTATTGAGCCCTTATTTGATAAATGTTTTATTTTTGATAATTATGCTAATCGTAAAGGCAAAGGCACTCTGGCAGCGATTAAGCGCTTGAATTATTTTATGAGAAAGGTTAGTCATAATGGAAGTATTGTTAAAAGATCAAAGAATAAAGTAAGGGGTTTCTTTCTTAAAGGAGATATTAAACATTATTTTGAAACAGTTAATCATAATAAGCTTATTGAGCTTATTTGTGGAAAGATTAAAGACCGTGAACTGTTATTTTTGATAAACAATATTCTGAAAAATTACAGTCCAAAACAGGAGGGTGTTGGTATGCCTTTAGGAAACTTGACTAGCCAGTTCTTTGCTAATGTTTACTTGAATGAGCTTGACCAGTTCGTAAAGCATGAATTAAAAACTAAATATTATATTCGTTACGTTGATGATTTTGTCATACTTCATAATGATAAAAGCTTATTATATTATTATAAAGATAGAATTAATGAGTTTTTAAAAACCAAATTATTAATAGAGCTTAGCTTAAACAAATCAAAAATAAAGCCACTCAATAGAGGAATTGAATTCTTAGGATTTAGAAATTTTTATTATCATAAAATTTTAAGAGAAAGAAACATAAGAAAGATATACAGAAAACTTTGCAACCTTAAAAATAATTATGATCATAAGATTATAGATTATGATAGAGTTTGCGAGGTTTTTCAAGGCTGGATGGCCTATGCCAGAAACGCAAATACTTACAAACTAAGACAAAAAATAATCAAGATCGTAGAACAAAACTTTCCAAACGAAATATCAACCATAGAGTTCAACCAAATAGTAAAATTAGTGAAAGCTAGAAGAAAATGACTTTTTCATAAGTCTTTTTCGTAGACTGTTTTTCTGCTGTTGTTTTTTGCTCTTTTGATTGCTTTGTTGATTAATTGTTCTATTTCTTGGTTGAGTGCTGTTATGAATGTGTTTCCTAAGCTTGTTTTGTTCTTTTAATTGTTGTTTGACTTGGTTTTCTTTAATGTATTCTTTCATTTGGCTTGCACCTCTTGATTGTTAAATATTTTGGTTTTAAAAGCATTTAGTTCGAATGTATTTTGGAATATCGAAAAGTTTATAAATGTAGTATTTTTTTACTACATTTTATGGTAAATCTTTATGAAACGAATATTTTGGATTTTTTTGTTTATTATCCTATGAAGCAGTTTGGTGTTCGAGAATTAGGAAGATTAGTTAAGATAAATACTAAGACTGTTATGAAGTATTTGAATTATCTTGTTAAGAAAAATATTGTTATTAAGGTTAAGAAACCACATTCTTTTGTTTATTATGAAGCTAATAGGTTGTCAAAGTCTTACAAGTTAATTAAGAGTAATTTATTGCTTAATAAGATTGCAGAAACTGGCTTGATTGATTTTTTAGAAAAAGAATTAAATCCTAAAGCTATTGTTTTATTTGGTAGTGTTCAAAAAGGCATTTACACAAAAAATAGTGATATTGACTTGTTCATTCAAGGTGAAGAAAAAGATATCAATATCTCAGAATTTGAAAAGAAATTAAAACGCAAAATACAATTGTTTTTTTCAAAAAATTTAAGTAAACTAAGTGATGGTTTAAGAAATAACATAATTAATGGATATACTATTAGTGGAGGTTTGGAATTATGAATTTTAAAGAATGTATTGAGAGAAACCAGCTTATAGAGACTGGTGATAAAGACATTAATAAAGTTAAAGAGATTGTTAGTTTAGCAAAGCACAGGCTTGATTTTTGGAAAGAAGTGAGAGAAAAAAATAAGAAGTATACTTCACTTTTTTTAGAAGGCTATTATGAAATTATTAAAGAATTAGCGACTGCAATATTATTGCTTGACGGCTGGAAATCTGAAAATCATGATTGTTTATTCCAATATTTAATTGAGAAAAAACAAGATTTAGAAATTGACTTTGATTTTTTAACACTTTTAAGAAAAACCAGAAACAAAATTGATTATGATGGTGTTAAGGTTAGTTATGATGTTTGGCAGAAAAACGAGTTAAGACTGGAATTAACTATCAAAAGAATGATAGAATACATTCAACAATAAAATAGTTTGAACTCAACTAAAAATTTTTCTGACATTAAATTATGGAAATCTAGTTATTGACTCTGGCTCGTTAAGTTTGCCTGGAACGAATTGTAGTTTTAGCTGAAACTTTTTTTTATTTAAATGTCTCTTTTTAGTAATGTTTTTCTGTTGTCTTGTTTGGCTCGGTTAATGCATTTGTTGATAGTGTTTGTTATTTCTTGGTTTAGTTCGTGAATGAATTCTTGGGTTATTTTCATTTCTGTTGGTTTTACTAGTTCTTTGAGTTGTGATACTTTAATTAGGTCTATCATCATGTTTTTTTGCCTCCTTCAAAATTTTGCATAGAGATAGGCTTCAAGTTATTGAAACCTTGTTTTTTTGTGTTTTCGAAGCATACTGGTTTGGCGTTAATAGAGGGAGTGTGTTCTCCCTCTATTTCTTTGATTTTTTGGGTTAGCATGCTTCGATTCAACACTTTACCATATTTTTTGTAAAAATAATTATATCTTTGATCTAGAACTACAAAATACCACTTATCTTCATATTCTTTGTTTAATCTTTCACTTTTTTCTTGAATTCTTTTATGATGACTTATTGACATTCCTGTTTCTATTTCCAAAGCATACTTGTTACCTTTAATTTGAAATACTATGTCTGGTTGTACACTTTCATAAGTCCAAACTTGAGGAGTAAATTGTTTTAAGTAGTCAGATATATGATGTACGTAGAATGTGTGTTGTGGACTTTCTCGACTTGTTTTTTTGACCAAGAATTTTTGGCTTTTGATCTTGTTTATTGGAATCACATCACAGATGACGTAACCTATTTTGTCTGTTAAATAAAGTATTTCTTCATTGCTTAAGTCTTTGTAAGCGTAATAAAAATTGTCGTATCTTTTGTCAGGAATATTTGACTCTTCTTTTTTATTAACTGTTTTTAACTCATTAAGTTCGTGTTCTTCTGAACTTGCTGTTATCGTGACTTGTTCTCTTTCGTTGTTAAAAATCATTATTCCACTGCCAACACTAGAATTTAGCAAGATATATTTTTCTTGTTCATTAAGGTTGAAAACTTCTTTTAACTGGTTTATCACGTTAGGCTTTTGACGTAATAAAATATTTGTTGAACTGTTAGTTAGTAAACTTCTTCCAGCTTTATTGCTTAGTAGGTCTTCTGCTTCTTGTGTGATGAGAAATACACCCATATTATGTTTACGGCAGGTTTTTATTATTCTGAACAAAAGACTGTTCTCGTTGGTTTTTGTTAGTACAGTCCATGCTTCATCAATAAAGAGCATTTTTTTGCCTTCAACATTCTTCATTTGGTTATACAAAAAGTCCATGATTAAGTAAGTCATTACTGGCTCAAGAATTGATGGTAAGTTGTTCAAGTGAAAGCAGATCAAGTTGTTTTTAACTTCAATGTTTGTTTGATTGTTTAAGAAATTAAAGCTTCCAGTAACATAAATGCTTAAACGATATAAAAGTACAGAGTATACATTCATTTCAATGAAATAAGGGGTTGTGACCCCTTATGATCCCCTTTCGCCTTCGCTTCTCGTCAAGTCCTCGCATGCTCGGACGTTGACGTATCTCGCTCGGCGATTGTGATTTAATACATGCTTAGTTTCTTTTGTGTGTCATCGACAACTTTGATGTTGTGATGGTTTTTTTGGTCGAGAATGTATTCTGTTGATTCGTTGAAATCTTTTCTTCCTGTGCTTTCGTGGTGTTCGTATCCGCTCCAAAAACTTCCTTTTGGATATCTTTTTCTAAAGCCCGTGTGTTTTTCGAACATTCTTTTTGCTGAAAGTGATTTCAGCATTATTTCAGCAACGTTTACACCATATTTCTTTGGAACATCAACTTGAAAATGCACATGGTTTCCGGCGAAACCAAATGTTCCAAATTTGAAGCCGAAAGCTTCGAGTTCTTGAAAAGCATCACGACAAGTGTTAATATGTGATTGCTTCAAAAAACAGTTATATCTGCACTTAGTCACAAACATTAAAGTCAACCAATTATTTCTAGTATCAATTGTTTTTGTCATAAAAAAATCACCTCATAAAAATTTTTAGAAAATTATTATAGCTAAAGCTATAACGAAAAGTTTTTATTCGAAGACAACTATCGATACTTCACTACGTTGTGTTTTTGCCTTCAGCCCTTTACAAAAAGGGCCCTGAAGGCGCATCATTTTTCAGACTTGCAGTCATCACGTTTTAAGTAGCCTTCAAAGATTTATTATAGAACTAAAATAAAAAACTTTACCCGCACGCCAATTCACCAGTCAGGTCTTACGCCACTGCTCCAGACCTGACGAACTCTTGGCGTCTTATAAGAATCACCAACCTTCTCCTTTTTCTCAATTAAATAATCATACAAATCTTTCAATACAGGGCTTGGAATGTTAGAGTAAACATGATTTACTGCTTGATCTAAAATGCTTTTTTGCAAATCACTCATGTCAGGAAACATTATAGAAAACAATTCAATTAAGCTCAATTTTTTGTTTTTCAAATCATGTCCCATTAGGTCTAAAGGATTAATAACGTTTGTTTCATTTAAGCCAATGTTGATTACTTGTCCTGTTAAGGCTTTTGTTAGTGTTGTGTATTCTCCTTCAGGATCTATAATAAAAGTCTTAACTCCTTGTCTGGCATATCTTTGAATTAACAGTTTTGTTAGATAGCTCTTGCCTCCCCCACTCATTGAAAGAATTACACCATTATGGTTTGGTAGTAAGAATATGTTTTTTATTATTGGGCTTTTGTTCTCGTTAATTCCGAAAAGTATTCCGTTGATGTCTTGGTTGTAGAACTTGCTTGTGAAAGGAAAAAAAGCTGACAATGGTTTTGTTGTAATATTTCTTTTGTTTTCTAAAAGGTTTTGGCAAAGTGGCAAACAACTTTTCAAAGCTTGAGCTTGCAATCTTTTTGGAACTTCAGAAATCATCAAGATACTGTTAAGCTCTGTAATAACTGTTTGTGATAGTTTGTCTAGTTCTTCTTTGCTTTTTGATTTGCACATGACGTAAAAGCTTATTAGGAATAGTTTTTCTTCACCTTTTTGCAATTCTTCAAGAACATGCTTTGTATCATTATGCTTTATTTCCAAAATAGGATTAGTGCTTCCCTTCTGGCTAATACTGTATAAGTCTGCTCTTTGCTTTTGCAACTCTCTATTCAAACGAATAGTTAGTTTTTCTATGCTGAAAGGCTCAACATGAATGCTTACTGTGATGTTGTTTTGTACTTTGATGATTTTATCAAGAAAGCCAAAATTGACTGTTCTAGGATAACCAATAACAGATATAACTCTTGAAAAAACATTGTCAAAATACAAATAATCTTTGTTGTTTTCTATTCTTGATGGGCTGACAAGGTAATGGATGAAATCTTTTTTTAACTCTTGAAAATCAACATCGTCATTTTGTTTGTTTGGGAAGTAATTGTTGAATAACTCAACAATTTCATAACTGTTGAGCTTTTTTGCTTCAAGACCTAAACTTTTTATTTCTTTCAAAACAAGGCTTGTTTGAATGCTTAAATCATACTTTTCAGGAATAATTACGTAAAACCTTTTGTAAAAAATCTTATCATTCTCAACACTTGTTATCAAGAACTGTGTTGGGAAGTCAAAGCTGTTCAAGAATTTCTGAAAACCATAACTAATAGCATCCCTCTCATCCTGACTCTTCATTAAAATATTTGTTGGCTCAACTTGAATAATACTTAATTTATTGCTTTGATTAAAATTCTTATTTTTCAAAATTATAGTATTTTCATTAATATCTTTAATGTTGAGAAAAGTTTTCATCTTTTTACTATTACTAGCTACATTAGAGAACTTTTTGTACTCAATAAATGATTTTATCCTTTTATCAAAGTCTAAGAACATAAAACCAACACCAATTAATATTATTAAGATAATTATCACGTAATTTGTTGTTGATTTAAAGTTTTGAGAAATCAGTATCATGCAAGGAATTAGTGTTATTGTTGCTATTAATAATTGCTTCCAAGTAAGGTTAAAGATTATTATTTCTTTATGCTGAATTTCTTGAGGCACCTCGTAACCCATTATAAAAACCTCGTCAAGAAACTAACACTTTCAACACCATGAACACTAGCTTTAATCACAACAAAAAACATCATTACTAAAAGAATAGTGTCAGTTATTAACAACCCTGAAATGCTAAAAATAACTTGATAATTCTCAAAAATTTGTACGCTTGAAAGCATAGAGACAATAATTAATATTAGGCTTGTTATGAATCCTGCAAAAATATTGCTCAACAAAAAATTAATTATCAAAACACCATAACTCTTCAAACAATCAATATAGTACATAAAAATTCCCAGAGGAAACAACACAACACCAACGCTTAGAATAAAATATCTCAATACAAGAATTATGTCAGTAATTATCAAGATTACAATGTAAAAAAGGTATAATAACAAGTTTAGAATACTTGAAGTTATATTGTCAAACTTGACTTCAAAAAATGAAGTGTTTATGTTTTGAATAAAGTTATTAGTTAATAAAGAATTAAAAACTAAAAGCATTGTGTAGATGTAGTAGCTTAAAGGCAACAATACAGCAATAATGACAATGTTTTTGAGTCCTTCTTTAGCTTGATGCCTTTTAAGCGGATACTCAGCATACATCACCAACTTAATCACATTAAAAATAATAAAAATCATTGATGCCAAACTGCAAAATAAAACTATTACACCCCATACGGGTTTGAAAATGTCTGGACTAGCACTAGAAACAATTAATTCTTTAAACAAGTCTATTAATGGTTTTAGTGGTGCATTAAAAAAACTTTCAAGAAAACCAGTAAAGCACGCTGAAAGATTAGTAAAACCACAACTATTATCTTCTTCACTATTAGAACTAGCAAAAACTATATTGCTTGAAAATATTAAAGCTACCACTACTAAAAAAGTTATTTTATTCATTCACTTCACCTTCTATTATGTTAGGAACATGAATTGCATAAAGTAAGGTATTCCCCAAATTATCATCATTCCCAAAACAGCAAAACTAAGTTTTTGCTTAGCAGTTTCTCTTTTCTTAAAATCGTCTCCAGCGGTCATTAAATTAACAGCACCCCATGATAAATAAACTCCAGCAACAATACTTGCCAGAAACTTTATCATGTTGAATAAGGATAGTAGTGGCTTGAACATTTGCTTAAACAATTCCTTTTCCTGTTCGCTTACTGGTTGGTCAAAATCTCCTGCCCTAACACTATTTATTGGTATGTTTATGATGAAAAACATGCACAAAACTTTAACTAACAAACTCACCCACTCTCTCTTTATTTTCTTCAATTTTACCACCTCCCTCTCCCACGCTTTTGTTTCTTTCAAAAAAATTATCAACCACCTGTTCTTCTCCAGCAACCAAACTTTCAGGAATTTCCTCATCATCATTGTAGACAATAATTTCTGGTTTTCTAATTGTTATTTTGTTAGTTATTCTTTCTGTAACATCAAAAACTAGCAAAAAAATCAATAAAATCGAAAAGATCAATCCAATAACTAATAACTCTAAAAAAATAACTTCTAAATTTAAGAAATAATTTATTAAATAACTGATTCCTAAGTAAGTTGTTAAATAAAAAATTGTAAAAAACAAAATTGTTTTAGGCTTCATTTTGCACCACCACTTTTGTAGTTTATCGTGTTGGGCTTTGTTGGATCACTACATTTCTTGAAATAGTTTTTGACTGCGTTTGTTAGGTAAGTGTTTGGTTTTAGGCTGAAAAGTCTTAAAGAATACATTTCTGCAAAAAAATCCATATCTCCTGAATAAATGAATCCTTGATTGTTTGTTAAGTCTTTTTCGATTAGTTGGTCTATTGTTTTTGCTGTAACTTCTGCATTAACTCTTGAACTTTTCAAACTGTAACCTAGACCGAATCCTAAAGCAGTCATACTTGTTGCTAAAAATAAAGAGGGAAGGATGTCCTTCCATCCTCCCTCAACATTTTTTTGCTTTTTTTCCGAAGCCAGCCTGACATTCGGAAAACTCTCAATCACAGTTTTACTGTTTATTGCTCTAACGTTAGAATTATGCATTTCATTAGCGACTTCAACAGCAGTGTTCTCGTACTGTTCCAGCTTTTTATCAGAGTCTATCATTTTGCCTCACCACCATTCTCTAAAAGTTTTTGATTTCTTACATAAGTGTCAAAGTCTCCTCTTTCTAAAAGTCTTAAATCTGTAACGCTAGCTTTTGCAATAGTTATTGCTCCGATAACTTCAGTACCAACTTTGTCGTACTGTTCAAAGTTGTTAGCTTTTCTAGCTTCTTCTAAACCTGCATAACTTGTTTGAACAACTTTATCTTTGTCTCCAACAACAAACTTTTGCTGCTCAACAACCCTAACCCTCAACTTATTAACGATCTCATCAAGAGTCTTTCTCAAGTTTCCAACACCAACAGCAATTGTATTAACTTGTGTTGAAGGATTCATTCCTTCTAAAGGCTCAACAAGCCTATCATAAACTCTCTGAGCCGCAAATGCATGCGGATCAAACCTTTTTATTTCATTAACCATTTTAGACTACCTCCATGATTCTTTTGTAAAAATTTTTATTTCCACCAATCCGGATCAATTCTATCACCTTGATTCTCCTCTAATCTTATTTTGTAACAAATTTTGCAAATCCAACAATCAAAACTTCTGGAAAAAGAAATTCTTAAATTTTTATGATAAATTCCGCAAATCTCACAAGGAACTTTAAAATCATCATAGCTAATGCCAAGATATTTTTTCTTTGATTTTTTATTCTTAAATTTCATAATATTCTATAAAGATAAGAAAAAATAAATATCAAGGCGAAGAAAAAAGATTATACAAAAAGCATTACAAAAAGCAATTACTTAAATTTTTAAAAAATCAAACACTCATTGGTGTTTGAAGTATTCCAACAATTTTCTTAAACTCTCTAGAACTTATCTCTCCAAATGCTAAACGTCTTTTAGCAATTTCTAAAGGATCATTATGTATTTGACGTATTATTGGCTGTACTGTTTTTTGTTGTATTAATTTTGTTGTATTGTTTTCTGGTAGTATTTCTTGATATATTGGTGTTTGATCTACTTCTTCCACCATTTGATTTAACTCTATGTTAAGAATCCAAGTATAAGTCATTGTAGTGTTAATATCGTCGTGTCTCATAAAATATTGTACTTTTTGTATGGGAACTCCATTACTAAGTAAATGAGTGCATCTAGAGTGTCTTAATGTATGAAATTTATACTGATGTTGCTGATTTCCATCTACATTTTTTTCTGTTGGAATATCAAGTCCTGCTTTGGCTAACGCTTTTTTGAAAGCTTTAAGTAAAGAGCTTTGCTTAAAGTGATATTCATAATTTCCTTCTGAAGGTAAAAAGTATTCTTCATTTGGATTCATCATTCTCCATTTATTAAGTATAGGTATACAAACACTACTTATTGGTATGTAACCGTCTTTGTGATTTTTGCCATCAACTACTTTTAATCTTTTGTTTTCTAAATCAATATCTTTCCATTTAAGCTTACACATTTCACTCATTCTCAGAGCACAGAAAAATGTGAGAAAAGAAGCAATCATTATCTTAGGCTCTTCAATATTTTCAAAAACTGCTGTAATTTCTTTCTTAAAAAAGACATTAGGATATTTCTTTCTTTTTCTTTTCTTGTTTTGTGTTTGGCTTAATTCATTTTTAGTGTTGTATTTAGTCCTTTCCATTCTAACCTCCGAATCACAACCATAATATCAGTCATGATTTCTTTACCATTTTTTGTTCCAATCATACGCTTATAAGCAAAAGCTCTAGACTGAGCATTTTTACGCCCAATTCTTTTTTCTTCAAGCTGCTTCTTAATATGCTCAGGAACATCTAAAAGCAAAAACCATTCATATAAAGTTTTAGGTTTCAAATCATGCTTCAAAAGAAAATCATAAAACTCTTTTTCCTCTCCTACTAATTCTTTCTTTCGACCCATCTTATAATAAACACAATGACAAAGAATTCTCTTAATATCCTTATTATTCTTATCTTCAATTAAAGGCTTTAAAATTTCTTTAACAGATTCAATCTTCTCAAAAACATTTTTTTCTTTATAATTCATAAACCACCACCTACTTCAACTAATTCAAATAAGAATAAAAATTTTGTAAAGAAAAAAACAATACAAAAAGACCAAATTGTTAAAAAAGAAAATTGTATTGAAAAGAAAATGAAAAAATATTTAAGCAAACATAAAATAATAAGAACAAGACAGAGATGCCCACTTTTTATTTTTGTAGGTTTATCCTATAGCAAGTTGATAAGGGTTTTACAAAGTAAAACTCTTATGTGAAAATCGTTTAGGCTCACTTATTTTTTGTAATTCTCGAGCGAGATTGTGAAGCTGAAATATTATTCGCTGAACAACGAGCGAGTGTCTCTTTGCCAAAGGCAACCAAATGTGAAAAATATTATTTAAAATAATAAAACAAAAACATTAATAAACCCTGCATAATTTTAAAAATTAAATACTTTGCTCTGGTAGTCTAGTCCGGTCAAGGATACGGCACTTTCGATGCTGTGACCCGGGTTCAAATCCCGGCCAGAGCATTTTTAAAAACAAAACATTTATAAGATAAACAAAAAAATAATTAATCAAAATGAAGCGAAGTTCAAGACGTTGGAAAAAAAAGAGACAAATGAGATGGAAGTGGCAGCGTAAGAGAATTAAGAAAGAAAAACGTAAGAGAGCTGCTAAGAAAGCATAATAATTAAATGACATAATTTTCAATTAGAAAGATTTTTAAATGATTCATTGTTTTATTTACAAGATATCAACTCCAAAGTCGGTAAATTTTCCGACAACAAATTCTAGCCTCGGGAAAGCTGAGGATAAAAAAATTAATAGAATGAGTACTCAAATTTTTTGAGTGTGATGTTCACAGTGCTTTAAGTTAAAGTTAATTGCGACCACAATAAAAATACCTGTTTATCCTGCAGGAGGTTGCTGCTATCAGAATCCGATTAAGACATGCAAGTCAGCTCAGCAATGGGCGGCGAACTGCTCAGTAACACGTCGATAACCTAACTTTAGATTTGGAATAATCTCGGGAAACTGAGTGTAATACCGAATAGAGGATGGGTACTGGAATGTTCTTTCCTTTAAAGCTTCGGCGTCTAAAGATGGGTCGGCGGCGGATTAGGTAGTTGGTGAGGTAACGGCTCACCAAGCCGAAGATCCGTAAGGGCCTTGAGAGAGGTTGCCCTGAGAGGGACACTGAGATACTGGTCCCAGCCCTAAGGGGTGCAGCAGTCGGGAAGACTTTACAATGCGCGCAAGCGTGATAAGGGGATTCTGAGTGCTCAGGCATTGCCTGGGCTTTTCTCTAGAGCAAAAATCTAGAGGAATAAGTGGTGGGCAAGACTGGTGCCAGCCGCCGCGGTAACCCCAGCGCCACAAGTGGGAACCATGTTTATTGGGTCTAAAGCATCCGTAGCCGGCTTGTTAAATTCTCTGTGAAATCGTTGCGCTTAACGTAACGGCGTGCAGAGAAAACTGGCAAGCTTGGAACCAGAAGAAGTTAGAGGTATTCCTAGGGGAGCGGTAAAATGTTATAATCCTAGGAGGACCACCGATGGCGAAGGCATCTAACTAGTATGGATTCGACGGTGAGGGATGAAAGCTAGGGGAGCGATCCGGATTAGATACCCGAGTAGTCCTAGCTGTAAACGCTGCGAGCCAGATGTTACACAATCTTCGAGATTGTGTAGTGTCGAAACGAAGGTGTTAAGCTCGCCACCTGGGAATTACGGTCGCAAGGCTGAAACTTAAAGGAATTGGCGGGGGAGCACTACAAGGGGTGCGGCGTGCGGTTTAATCGAATTCAACGCCGAGAATCTCACCAGGGTTGACGGCACAGTGAAGGTCAGTCTAATG
>Ga0209541_10004333_pt1 | contig 25242 bp, 20 predicted proteins | sample RifCSPlowO2_01_FD_184027 | JGI IMG/M metagenome (GOLD analysis project Ga0209541, IMG submission 184027) | Groundwater microbial communities from Rifle, Colorado - Rifle CSP2_plank lowO2_0.1 (SPAdes) (version 2) | ecosystem: Environmental > Aquatic > Deep subsurface > Groundwater | place... | reverse complement strand
TATTAAATTATAATTTTAAAATGTTTTAATTATTTTATTTTAGATAATACTCTTTTCCACAGGAATAATAGGGGTGTGTAGATATATTTTAAATCTAGTTTTTTATTTATAATATTAATTTTTATCCTATATCATTAAAAATTATATTTTTTTTTCCATATGAAGTTAAGGTGTCACTTTTGAGAGGGTAATTAGGTTTAAATAGTATTAGTCTTTCCAATCATTTGGTCGAGGTGTCAAAAGTGATGAAATTAGACAAAATTTTTGATTCTGTGCAACAAAGAAACTTGTTCAAAAATAAACAGATTTTGCAAGCTAACTATACGCCAGATACTATCCCTCATAGAGATGAGCAAATAGAGTCTATAGCAAGTGTACTAGCTCCTGCATTGTTAGGACAGAAAACAAGTAATTTATTTATTTATGGGAAAACAGGTTGTCTATCAGGCGATAGTTTGGTATACACAAACAATGGCTGGAAAAAAATTAAAGAAACAAATCCTGATAAGGAAAAAGTTTTAAGTTTTAACATAAAGAATAAAAATTATGAATGGAGTAATTTTATTTTTTTAGAATTTATTAATAAAGATATATTATTAAAATTAACCTTAGACAATGGTTTTGAAATCATTCTTACAAAAGATCACCCATTACTTACCTCAAAAATAGAATGGAAAAAAGCTGATGAATTAGCTATTGATGACGAATTAGTTTTGGGATATGATTTGCCCAATATTAATAATAATGAAATTTCTTTAAAATTAGCTAGATTATTAGGTTTTATTATAGCGGATGGTAGTTTAAATAAAAAAGAGAAAAGGAGAATAGACTCTAAGGGATGTTGGTATAATTCTAACAAACAAAGATGCAGACTTTTTAATGAAGAAGATGAACTATTAAATTTAGTACAATCGGATTTGTCAAATTTGTTTAAATGCACTCCTTCTATAATTTATCCAAAAAATAGATGCAGATATGTTAATGTTGTTTCTCAAGAAGTTTGTCAAACTCTATTTAATTACGGAATTCCTTTTGGGGAAAAAAGTTTTGTTGTTGAAATTCCTAAAATTATTTTAGAATCATCTCCCTTATATCAAAGAGAATTTTTAAAATCTCTCTTTTCTTGTGATGGAACAATTAATAGACAGACTTATCAAATTGAATATTACTCTAACTCTAGAAAATTGCTCCAGCAAATAGCTTATTTATTATATCAAGAGGGGATATGTTGTAAGATACGAAAGAAAATTGCTAAATGTAATAATAAATTTTTTTATTCTTATAGATTATATGTGAATGGACAGGAGAATTTATTAAAGTTCTATAATAAAATAGGATTTTATGGAATAAAAAACCAGAGATTTAGAGATATGTTTGGGAAATACGTAAAAGATATGGGTTTTTGTTATGAAACTTATAAAGTTTCTAAAATAAAAAAAATTGAAGAGGTTTATGAAGATAAAGTTTATGATTTAACAGTCCCAGGAAATCATAATTTCATTGCTAATGGGATCATTAGCCATAATTCAGGCAAAACACTAAGCGCCCAACACGTTGCAAATGAGCTATCAAAAAGAGCAAGCAATAGTATATTAAAGATTGAGTACTTAAATTGTAAATTAAAGAAAGTTGCTGACACTGAATACAGAATTTTAGCAGAGCTTATAAAAAAGTTAGGAGGAAGGGTTCCTGCAACAGGGTTACCAACAGACCAGGTTTATTTAAAGTTTCTAGAGATACTAGAGAATTCTAAGGAGAAATTATTAATACTTATTTTAGATGAGATAGATCAAGCAGTAAAAAAAATTAATGACGAATTTTTATATAATCTTACAAGATTAAATTCAGAGTTACACAAAACACAAATTATTATTGTTGGTATTAGCAATGATTTAAGATTTTTAGATATGATTGACCAGCGAGTAAGGAGTTCGCTTAGCGAAGAGGAAATTGTATTTCCTCCTTACAATGCTCTACAATTACAAGACATATTAATAAAAAGAGCTAAAGATGCATTTAAAGATGGAATAATCAGAGAAGGGGTTATTGCTAAATGCGCCGCGTATGCTGCACGAGAACACGGAGATGCACGAAGAGCTTTAGATTTATTACGAGTTGCTGGAGAATTAGCAGAAAGAAACGCAGATTCTCATATAACCATAGAACATATTGATAAAGCGAATGAAAAAATAGAGAGAGATAAGATTTTAGACATTATTGAAACAGGAACCAAACAGTTTCAGATGGTGTTATTTTCAATTATGGAGTTATCACACAAAAACAAATCAAAATTAAAAGAGAAGTCTAGTGTTTATACCGGAGATATCTTTGATTATTATGAACATTTATGTAACAAAGTTAAGGTAGATTGTCTTACTCATAGAAGGGTGAGTGATATTATAGCGGAATTAGATATGCTCGGGTTAATAAATACGAGAGTGATAAGCAAAGGCAGACATGGAAGAATGAGGGAAATAAAATTAGTTATTCCAGGTAGTATTAATATTAAAGCACGGGAAATATTAGTAGAAGAACTTGGTATAGGATAATTTTTCCTCTTACAATCAGAACTTTTAAATTACTAAAAAATGTCACAAAAGATATTAAAGTTGTTTATTGAAAAAGGATTTCTTTTAGATAGTGAAATACTAAAATTTTTAGATGAATTAGATGATGAAAATATTGCCTATGAAATTCTCAACAAAATAGCCCTTATTTCTAAGAGAAAGATAATAACTAAAGGCTTAGTTTACGAGAATTTAGACAAAATAAAGCCTTTTTTATTTGAGCTAGATAGCGAAAAAAAGAAATTAGTAGACAAATATTTTGTTGATGTAAGTATTTCCTTAGAATTTAGAAAAGAAAGAGTAATTGAGGATATTTCAGAAAATTTAGAAGAGAAAGGGGAAAAAGTTGTTGTTAAAGTTCTGTCCTCCCCTGTTATAGCTTCTAAAAAATTAGAGGTAAGAGATTTTGTTAAATATTTTAGGAACAGGTATAATCTTTTGCGAAAAATTCTTTATGATAGGCCTGAATTAACTAATTTAATTTCAATTGATAAAGTATCTGGAAATAGAGATTTTTCTATTATTGGGATTGTCACAAAAAAACAAATTACCAAAAATAAGAACATTATACTTGAAATTGAGGATTTGACTGGGAAAGTTAAGTTACTTATCAATCAAAATAAAGAAGAGGTTTTTAATAAAGCAAAAGAAATTTTATTAGATGATGTTATTGGATTTAGATGTAATGGAAGTAAGGATTTTTTATTTGTTCAGGATTTGTTTTATCCTGATAGCTTTTTAAAATATAAGAAAATGTCTAAAAGAGAATCCTATGCCTTATTCATATCAGATATCCATGTTGGAAGCAAAAATTTTTTAGAGAATAATTTTAATAGATTTATAGATTGGTTAAATGGAATAGGATGTAGCGAAAAAGAAAAAGGGATATTATCTAAAATTAGTTATTTATTTGTCGTTGGAGACACTGTTGAAGGAGTTGGTATTTATCCAGGACAGGAAAAAGAATTGATAATTAAAGATATCATAAAACAATACGAGTCTTTGACAGCTTTTTACAGTAGGATACCAAAACATATACATATTATCCAATGTGCTGGTCAGCATGATGCAGTTAGAATAGCAGAGCCACAGCCTCCTGTTGGAGAGGATTTTGCAAAATCTTTACACACCCTTAAAAACATACATCTAGTAAGCAATCCTAGTTTTATTGAAATTGAGACAGGATATTGTTCTATCAATGGAGCTAACTGCAAGGATGGAATAAAAGTTTTAATGTATCATGGGGCAAGTATGCATAATATGATTAATGAAATTGAAGAATTAAGATTAAGTAATGCACATGCAACTCCTACAAAAGTTATAAAACATATTTTATTGCGAAGGCATTTAGCACCAACTCACGGAGAAACAACTTATATTCCTGACCATGAAGAAGATTCGATGCTTATCAAAGATGTTCCAGATATTATTACTACAGGAGATTTACATAGAACTGATATTGATAGCTATAATAATGTCCTCATAATAGCAAATTCATGCTGGCAGTCGCGAACCGCATTCGAGGAAAAAGTTGGAAATATTCCAGACCCTTGTAAAGTTCCTCTATTAAATTTGCATACACGAGCCATTAAAATTTTGGATTTTAGTGATGAAGAATAGGTTATATTAAGTGTATAAATTATTTTAAAGGCCTTAAATCATTAAAGAGAAAAATACTATGGCAGATAAACATATTGTTGCTATAACCGGGGCTATTATTAAAGACGGAAAATATTTGATTATAAAAAGAAATCCAAACAAAAAAATTTTTCCTGGAAAATGGACGGTTCCAGGAGGAAGGCTTGAGTTAGAAGATTATATTTATGACCAAAAAGATACTGGAGAGCATTGGTATAATATTATAGAGAAGGTTTTAAGGAGAGAGGTAAGAGAAGAAGTTGGATTAGAGATAGGGAAAATAGATTATTTAACTAGCCTAACATTTTTTAATGAAAACGAACCAATACTTGTTATTAGTATGTACGCGCCTTATATTAAAGGAAAAGTTGTTTTAAATGACGAGAATATTGATTATAAATGGGTTAGTTTGGAAGAAGCAAAAACCTATGATTTAATAGAAGGGATTTATGAAGAGTTAGAAATGCTTGATAAGAAATTAAAAGGCCAGTTAATAAGTGAATGGAAAAAAGATTCTCTGATTATTGAAGATAAAGTATATGGAAGAGAAGAAATAAAAGAGAAAATCCTTGTTGAGCTAATAAACTCCAAACCTGTACAAAGACTTAGACATATTTTTCAGTATGGAATGCCTGACGAATATTATCACAAAAAAAATTTTTCAAGATACGAGCATTCTATAGGAGTTATGATATTATTAAGGAGGCTTAATGCAAGTTTGAAAGAGCAAATTGCGGGATTGCTTCATGATGTGTCCCATACTGCTTTCTGTCATGTTATTGATTGGGTTATAGGAGATCCTTCAAAAGAAGATTTTCAAGATAACAATCATTTAAATTTTATTTTAAATTCAGAAATTAAATTTATTTTAGAAAAATACAACTATGGCATTAGGGAAATTGCAGATATTGATAAATTTAGTTTATTAGAACGAGAAATTCCAGGACTATGCGCTGATAGAGTGGATTACTGCTTAAGAGAACTCGATAACGAGAGCATTAGTGTTGATTTCTTTACCTCAAGTTTAATAAATCAAAATGAACAAATATGCTTTAAACATATAAAGGTTGCTGAAAAATTTGCAACTGAATTTTTAAGATTGCAAAACGAACATTGGGCAGGAAAGCAAGCTAGATGCAGGTATTTTATCTTATCTAGAATATTAAAAAAAGCTTTAGATTATGGTATTATATCCTTACAGGATTTTTATTCAACTGATAAAGAAATAATAGAGAAATTAGCAAATAGCAATGACCCTTATATAACAGAACATCTAACCTTATTGAAAGAAGGATTATTAATAGAAGAAGTTGACGATGGAGGAATCTTATTGAAGAAAAAATTTAGGTATGTTGATCCAGAGGTTTTAATTGATAATAAAATAAAGAGGTTATCAGAATTATCGCCTTATTTTTCAAATTTACTTAGGATGGAAAAAGAAAGAAATAAAATTGAAAAAGGAATCATCTTTAAAAAATTATAAATTATTTTGAACTTTTAGAAAAATTTGAGGGTGAAAATGGGATTAAGTATTGAAACAGAAAAATATTTTGAAAATTTGCAGAAAGAAATAGAGAAAAATTATTTAATCGCAGAGAAAGCACGTATTTTAGGATACGATCCTGTTGATAAAGTAGAGATTCCTTTAGCGTTAAGCATGGCTGCTAAAGTAGTAAGATTAATTGCCACAAAATATCCTCAATTAGATAGCGAGGAAATTATAAACCGGATTTTAGCATTAGAAAAAGAATATGGGAGTTTAGATAATTCAGTAAGTTTTAAAATTGCCGAAGAAATAGCACAAGAAAAATATTGCAAGTTTGAAAATCAACTAGAAGCTATTGACGCTGGTATTAGGATAGGTTTTGCTTATACTACTCTAGGAGTTGTTAGCTCTCCAATAGAAGGATACACTGAAATAAAAACTGCTAGAACAAGAGAGGGCAAGAAATATATCCAGGCTTATTTTTCAGGGCCAATACGAAGTGCAGGGACTACTGCAAGTTGTGTTGTTTTAATGTTAATTGATTATATGAGGCAGTTATTTGGTTATGCAAGATATGATCCAACTGAAGTTGAATGTAAAAGAGCGGTAACAGAACTATATGATTATCATGAACGAATAACAAACCTGCAATATTTACCCACTGAAGAAGAAATTTATTTCTTATTTAGTCATTTGCCTTTTCAAGTTTGTGGCGACCCTACTGAAAACAAAGAGGTGAGCAATTATAAAGATCTTCCAAGAGTAGAAACAAATTTTATACGTGGAGGTTTTTGTTTGATTTTAGGAGAAGGCCTAGCACAAAAAGCTGCGAAAGGGCTACGAATATTAAAGGGATTGCAAAAAAATGGTTTTCATATACGCGATTGGGAATGGTTAGAAGAATACGTTAAACTTCATGAGAAAAGAGATAAAGGTAAAACAGATTCAAGCCCTACTTATATTAAAGATTTGGTTGCTGGGAGGCCGGTTTTTGGTCATCCTGGAAGAGGGTTTAGATTTCGTTATGGCAGAAGCAGAGTTTGTGGATTTTCTGCAGTAAGCGTTCATCCAGCTACCATGGGGATAACAAATGATTTTATCGCTACTGGAACCCAATTAAAAGTTGAAAAACCAACTAAAGGTTGTGTTGTTACTCTCTGTGATCAATTAGAAGGCCCTATTGTTAAATTTAAAGATGGGAGTGTAAAGAAAATAGAAAGTTATGAAGAAGCTAAATCTATTTATGATGAAATAGACGAAATAATTTATTTGGGAGATATTCTTTTTCCTTTAGGAGATGTTATAAACAGAAATGCTAGACTTGTTAAATCAGGTTATGTAGAAGAATGGTGGTATCTAGAACTAAAAAAAGCAGGCGGAAATATAGAAGATTATTTTGATGTTGGTTTGGAAAAAGCAATGGAATTAAGCATTAAATATAAGATTCCCTTGCATCCTCAACATATTTTTTACTGGACTCAAATTTCTTATGAACAGTTCTTAGGATTTATTGATTGGTTCCAGAATTCAAGAGTTAATGATGGTAAGTTAGTTTTTCCATATAATAGTTCTGAAAAAGAGCGTTTTAAAACAGGGAAGAGGGCTTTAGAATTACTGGGAGTTAATCATTCAGTTGGCATTGAGAATGTTATTTTAGAAAAAAACGAATCAAAAAAATTGTTAGTGAATCTAGGTTTTGATGATAGCCATAAAGACTTTAATTTTGAGCATAGATTTGAAGAACACAAGAGTGTTTTAGAGATAGTCAATGAACTAGCTCTTTTTAAGATAAAAGATAAATCTGGAGAATTTATTGGAACTAGGATGGGGAGACCTGAAAAAGCTAAATTAAGAAAATTAACAGGAAGTCCCCACATTCTTTTTCCTATCGGAGATGAGGGAGGAAGATTAAGAAGTATAAATGAAGCGGTTCATATTGGTTATGTAAAAGGAGATTTTCCTTTTAATTATTGTAAAAATTGTAAGAAGGAAAGCATCTACCGAGTTTGTGAAAAATGTAAGGAAAAAACTGAAAAGAAATTTTATTGCAGATTGTGCAGAAGAGAAATAGAGAGTTTTTGTGAGATACACTCTATTAAAAACAGATTTAAAAACACGAGGATTGACATGAATCATTACTTCGAGAAAGCACGAGAAACTCTAAATATTCTAAAAACAGAAATTCCTAATTTAATTAAGGGAGTTAGAGGAACAAGTTCTGAAGATCATGACTTAGAGCCTCTTGTTAAAGGAATCTTAAGAGCTAAATATAATCTTTGTGTAAATAAAGATGGAACAATAAGATATGACATGACTGAAATTCCAGTAACTCATTTTAAACCATTAGAAATAGGAGTTAGTGTTAGAAAATTACGAGAACTTGGCTATGAAAAAGATTGTTATGGAAACATATTAGAACACGAAGATCAGATCTTAGAGTTAAAACCTCATGATGTTTTGATACCTTGCAATAATAAATCTGGAGATGAAAAAGGAGATGAACTTTTTGTTAATATTGCTAACTTTATAGACGAATTGCTAGTTAAATTTTACAAATTACCAAGTTTTTTCAATATTAAAACCAGAGATGATCTTATAGGTCATTTGGGAGTTTGTATGGCTCCTCACAATTGTGCAGGAGTTATATGTAGAATAATAGGATTTTCTAAAGTCCAAGGATTATTGGCTAGTCCTTATATGCATGCTGCGATGCGAAGGGACTGTTTAGGCTATGATAATTATGTTACAGTTCAAGAGAATGGAAGATGGAATATTATTAAAATAGGAGAATATATAGAGAGACTCTCACCTAATAATAAAATTGATTTTTGGGGAACACTTGGAAAGAAAGTTTCTAATGTTAGCACTTGGAGCAATCCAGGAATTGGAGAAGTTGTTGAACTCACAAAACATGAACCAAAACAACTTTTTAAGATATTCAGTGAAGATGGAAGAACTATTGAACTTACAGAAGATCATAAAATATTCATAAAAGGGAAAGAAATGAAATCAGTTTCTGAATTAAGAGAAGGGGATAAGCTAATGGTTAGTTATAAGAGAGATATCGAGGAAAAGGATATACAGGAAATTTTTTTACCAGAAATTTTTAAAGAAAAAGATTATGTTATGTTGAGAAATGTTCGAGATTTTTTAGAAAATTTTGAGAAATTAAATAAACGAGATAATTTTTATCAAAGAGATAGCTATCCTATTAAGATAGTTAATGAAATTTTAGAAGGACATGGAAAAACTCTTAGAGAGCTTCCTAAAGAAACTAAAATTGCCTCAAAGAGAGATAAAGTTTCACTTCCTTTAAAAATTAGCTTTGATGAAGATATTTTATCTTTAATTGGATTATATATAGCAGAGGGTTATATGAGAAAAAAAGAACACAATAAAGGGTTTTATCAGGTGTGTATTGCAGCAGAAGATAAGGGAATAAGAGAGTTTATTAGTAGAATAATGAGGGAGTATTTTAATTTGGAAACAACTGAGAAAAAAGAAGATAGATTGGTTTATTCTTCAAGATTATTGTATGAGCTTTTCAAAGATTATTTCGGTCTGGAAACAGGAGCAAGAAATAAAAGAATTCCTAGTTTTTTCTTAGATTTAAAAAAAGAAAAAATAGCTGCTTTATTAAGAGGTTATTTTGAGGGGGATGGAAGTGTTAGTTTATCAGATATAAGAGTTAGTTGTGATAGTATAAGCGAAGGCTTGAAACATGATCTAAGCTTTGTTTTATCAAGATTTGGAATTTTTACTAAATTTTATGAATATGAAAAAAAACCAGGTCCGAAGATTAGAGCTTTTTATATCAGGAAGAATCGAGAAATACCTAATTTTAGAATAACAAAAATTATTATACCATCTGATTTTGTAAAAAAATTTGATGATATTGGATTTTTATCAGAAAGAAAAAAATCTATTTTAAAGGAGATAATAAGTAAAAAAAATTATGGAATGAAAATTGAATTTGATGAAAATTATATTTATCCTAAAATTTTAAAAATAGAACCCATCGGTAATGGACCTAGTTATTGTTTTAATGTCAGACCTGAACATAATTTTTTCACTAATGATATTTTAGTTAAAAATTGTGACGGCGATGAAGCAGCATTAATGTTATTATTGGATGTTTTGATTAATTTTTCAAGGAAGTTTCTTCCTAGCCATAGGGGGGGAACTCAAGATGCACCCTTGGTTTTGAACGGAAAAATTTTTGCACAAGAAGTGGATGAGCAAATCCTTGACTTTGAGTTAGTTTATAATTATCCTTTGGAATTATATGAGAAAGCTGAACAAGGAGCTCATTCCAGCGAAATAGACATAGAAACTGTTAAAAAAAGAATTAACAGAGGAGAAGATTCTTATATCAATACAGGGTTTACTCACGATACTATAGATTTTAATGGAGGCAATACTTGTAGTTCTTATAAGACTCTTCCTTCCATGAAGCATAAAGTTGAAGAACAAATGAAGTTATGTGTAAAATTGAGGAGTGTTGATCAAGGAGATGTTGCAAGATTAATAATTGATAGACATTTTATGAGAGATTTAAAAGGAAATTTAAGAAAGTTTTCACAACAAAACTTTAGATGCGGAAAATGCAACGAAATTTATCGAAGACCTCCTTTAAATGGAAGATGCGAGAAATGTGGGAATATAAAACTTATTTATACTATTTCTTATGGGAGTATCATAAAATATTTAGAACCTGCCTTAGATTTAATAAAAAATTTCGATGTTCCTAGTTATATTGAACAGGATTTGGCATTAACAAAAAAATATATTGAAAGCATTTTTGGAAAAGACATTGAAAAGCAAGAAAGTATTGAGAGATGGTTTTAACTCTTAAATAAATATATAAACTTTTTTAACTCTATTTATTTATGAACAAAAAAATTGAGAAAGAAATAAAAGAAGAAGTAGATAAAGAAATAGAGAAAAGAGTTGGGAAAGAAGTTGAAAGGAGATCACATGAAAAGTTATATTATGGAACTATTGAATCTACTAGAAAATTTCGGGAAGAATTTAAGAATCAGGCAGTAATTGGTATTACTGCAGCGTTTGCATTTTTGATAGCTTTGTCTTGGAGAACGCCTATAGAAGGTTTGGTTAATAAGTTAATTGAAAGATTGAGTTTAACAGGTCAAGAGGTGTATATTCAATTTTTGTCAGCAATAATAATAACTATCCTAGCTGTTATTGTTTTAATTTATATTAGCAAGTGGAAAAGTGATTATCAGTAAACTTTTGCATTTTATGTGTAAAATACTGCGAAAGTTTCCGAACTGAACTTTTTTTAAATCCTCCATAAACCACCAAAGTTCCTCATGTAAAACGCAAAACAGCATTAGGAAGATATATAAACAAACCTTTTTTTATTATATCATGAAAAAAAAGAAGTATTCTGAAAAAAAACAGAAGAATGAAAAAATTAAAAAATTTTCTTTTTGGAAAGTATTAGCTCTAATTATTCTAGTTTTACTCTTGGTTGCTTTGGGCATTGTTTTTAATATCCTTTATTAAAATAATTTTAATCTGATTCAGTTTGAAAAGAATCTAAAATACCATGGAAGATTATAGCGAAGAAGAACCTCTTGAGAATAATGATAACAAAAGAAGAATTTTGAGAATATTTCTTTTTATTTCAATTTTTGTTGTTTTAATTGTTATCGGGATTATTGTAGCAAAACTTTTTTTAGAAATTCCTTCTGAAAATAATCAGGAAAATGTGGGTTTTAACAATGGGAGCGAGATTTTAGAATTTAAAGAAGATAGTGAGGATTTATCACAGATTGGGGAAGATGATTTAAATATTAATGATATAATCTTGCGAACCTGTTTACAAGAAAATTCTTTTTCAGAAGAATGTCTTAGTATTTTACAGAATGATGAAGATATTTGTGAGCAAATGGATAACTTAAAAGATAATTGTTATTATGAATCTGCTTTAATTAATAGTAATATTAATAGTAATGAATCTTATTGTTTTAAGATTAAAAATGAAAGCATGAGAGGAGATTGCAGGAATGATACTATTTTATTAAATCCTGAAAATGAACCTGAAATTTTTATTCCTGAAGATGGTGGAATGCCCTCTTAAATCAAAAATTTGTAAAATTGAAAATTTTTTATCCTCGATAAAAAATCAAAAAAAAACATTTATAAAGCCTGATTTTCTAATTATACAATGAAAAAGAGTGTGAATAAGAAAATTTCGTTTAGTAATTATAATAAGGATTCTCAGAAAAGTTCCTGGAAGATAATAGGTTTTGTTACTTTTATTTTAGTTGTTCTTTTGTTGTATTTTTATAGTGCTGGAAGAAATGATCCTAAAAATTTAATTCCAAGCGAGAAAGCTCTGACTGGAAAAGCAATTTATGGCAGTCCTCTAACTGCGCTTCAATTAAAACAAGGCGTTGTTCTTGATAAAGGTTTTAACATTCTTGTTTGGACTAATGATATCGGGGAACTTCCTATAACAGAAGCCTTTGCCAGTATTTTAGATAACGTTAATTATGTATATGATTATAATAGCCGAACGTTTTGGTTTAATCCAAATGGAATATATGCACGATATATTACTCACTCTTATTATAAAGATAGATTATTTACAACTATAAAACCTGGACATAAATATTATGTTCCTATGAAAAATAAAGATGTTTTAACTTACAATATTCAGCTTTCTACTACTATTATATTGCCTGATGGAAGGAAGATTGTGCCTGATGAAAATCAACCAGTTATTTGTGTGAACGGGAATGATACATTTCTTCAATCAAACTGTTATGATGTTGATGGAATTACCTTTCATGTTAAATCTTCTGTACATGACTCAGGAAAAGGAGAAAGTTTTGATTATTGTGGTTCTGATGGAAAAACTTTGTATGAAGCTGTTTGTGTTTATGCAGACAAAAGTTACACTAGTACTAGTTCATATATAACTTGGGATTGTAACATTGATGGAAGGATATGCAGAGATGGGGCGTGTGTTAAAAGTGATGAATGTGTTGTAGTAGCTTCTGAAACAAAAGAAATTAGCGAGGGAAGTTCTGGGATTGTGAATGGCTTAACAGTTTTTGTTGATAATGCTGATGAATCACCTTCATGGTTATCTACAACTATAAAGACGGGCAATTACTTATTTGATTTGAATAGTTCTTATCCAACTAATGAGATTACATTGAATAAAGCTGTATATAAATTTGAATTAATATCTGCTACCGATACCTCTGCAACTATAAAAGTTACACTTAAAAGTTGTCCGTCCTCTGATACCTGTACTGATAGTGATGGTGGACTGAATTATAATGTGAAAGGAAGTGTTAATCAAACTTATGGTGGCATTAAACTTTATAATGATGATGTATGTTTTAATGAAAAAACTGTAAAAGAATTTTATTGTGATCCCTCTGGAATTTATAATGATGCTGATTTTGATTTAGAACCTTGTCCAAATGGCTGCAAAGATGGAGCATGTGTAAGTGGAGGCAGCGTAAACACAGAAATAATTTCGATTAATAATGTAGGAAATGATAAAATGGAGATAAATTTTACAGTTCATAGAAAAACACTTTTAAAAACAGTATTTGCACGAGCAACTGATAACTCACAGATATATCTTATGTATGATGATGATGGACGTAATATTAGTGTTAGAGAAATGGAAGTTTTACATTATCTGGACCGCGTTGTTGTTGGCAATGAAGATGAAGGATATTTATTAAAATTAACAGGGGTAAAAAATTCATCTGATACTAGTGCATCTGGTACTTTTGGGGATAGAGTTGAATTTACCGACGCATCTTCAGGAGCAGTTTACAAAACAACATGGACATCAGATGGGGTTGGTACTCTAGTTGTAGGTGGAAAAACTTATACTGTTTATCTGTCAGGAAATGCAAATAATGCAACTGAAGAATATAAAGTACAGTTAGATTACCCTGATAGTAATAATATCGGTGAAAGAATAGCGTATCCTACTATACAAACTTCGTTGGGAGCGAAGGTAATGTTTTATGAACCATTAGAAATTAAAAATCCTAATGACTTTTCAGTTGCTCAATTATTAATTCCAGATGGAGACGGATATACGCCATTAAACCTAGATAGAGGAACGGATAATACTTTTACATTTATTAAAAAAATAGGGGAGCTTTATTTTGCTGTTGAAGCAGTGAAAGGCGATAATTCAAGAAAAGTATATTTAAAAAATGGTCTTAATGGAGAATTAATTAAGAATCCCGCAATAGTTATTTTAGAAGAAAAAAATAGTAATGCAGAATACAATGCTTTAGTTGTATCTCTTGAACCAGGATTTACTAATGACGATGGAATAGGCGTTGATAAAGTGCATAGTACCTCTTCATTGACTCAATTAAGCAGCGATAGATTTAAAGATGTGTGGGGAAGTATAATAACCTATAATAGAGTAGATTCAGATCAGGTTAAGGTAACGATTATTTATCCAGACAGCCAAACTCAATAATCTATACATTCTAATTTTAGGGAAATAACTTAATTACTTTTCACAACATATAAGAAATTATTAATAAGAATTATAGACAATTCTTGAGAACTAGGAACATCTAAGTAGTACAAAAATAGTATAAAATTTAATATGAATGAGATAATTAAAACCAAATCCATTTATGGAAATGGTTATTAGCTTAAAGCAGACAAACAAAAATTCATAGAAAATTTATAAATAGGGTTATATTAATATAATCTATGATAGAATTAAAATCACGTTTAAGAAGATGGGGAAGGAGTTTTGGTATAGTGTGCCTATGGAAAAAATAAAAGAAGAGAACTTTTCAGAAAATGAAATTGTTAGAATATTCATAGCAAAAAAAAGAAATCCGCTTAAAGAGACTTTTGGTGTTTTTAAATTTAAAAGACCTATAAAGGAAATTTTAGATGAAGGGGACAAAGAAAGTTGGGATGAATGAAAATTAAAATTTTGCTCCAACAATTTTAAAAAACATGAAATAAAATTGTCGGTATTATCAATGCTCCCATTAAATGAATTCTTTTTATTCCGCTTAAAATAGTAAAAATTCCTAAAGAGGTAGAGGTTATAAAAACAGTTAAAGCAATTATTTTTCCTTGAATAGTGAAATCAGAAAATAAAAAAATAACTATTATAAGAAATATTATAATAAAAAAAGATAATTTTTCATATTTTATTTTGTTAATGTTTTTTGCAGTAAATTTTGCGAGCGCAATAGTGAGAAAAAAAGAGATAATTCCTGATGAGATTATGATAGTTAAGATAAGGATTAGATTAGATGTTGTTAACTCTGGCATTAGTTGAGAAACTGCTACTGCTGCTCCGGTTCTTGTTTTATTTATTGAATACAAGGTTATGAAGGAAAGTCCCATTACTATTGTATTAATTGCTCCTAAAAGAAAAAGAAATTGTTTTTGATCTTTTATATTAAAAAGTTGCTTTCCTATTATAGCTGACTGACTTGAACCTAAACCTGGAAGAAAAGAAGTAAATGGAGCTGAAAAAACAGAGGCACAAAAACCCTTAACCATATCTGTTTTGTTTAAGATAATATATTTAATAGGCATAATTTTTTGTTCAGGTATTTTAGTTTTTTGTTTAATACTTATAATTAACGTACTAGCTCCAAATAATCCAGTTAACAAAGGAAGTAAAGGCTCTTTTATATTAAGAGTGAGAGAAGCAATTCCTAAAAATCCGGATAAGATAAATATTATTAAAGAGGCAAGTTTCTTTTCTTCTGATAGAATGAGAAACAAAGAAACTAAGATTAAAATAATTCCTATACTTTTTTGAATTAGAGAATAAAAAGAAGGAAGAAAACCGAGAAATAAAGGTGTAAGTAATAAAATAATAAACAAAGCTATAATGCTTCCATATGCAGTATAAACTACTGCATCATAGCCCTTTCCTTCTAATAATAATTGATGTCCTGGGAGAATAGAGAGAAAAGAATCTTCTTCAGGGGCACCTAGGAAAATAGAAGGAATAAAATCAACAAATGTGTGAGTAACTGCCATTGATATTATGAATACTGCGAAAAGAGTAGGAGGAAAAGAATTTGTTGAAGTGTAAACATAAGACAACAACATGACAGAAATAAGATTTATATGGATTCCGGGAGTTAAGCCAGTTAGAGTTCCTGCTAAAATGCCAACTAGTAAAGCTACTATTAGTTCGAGTATCAAATTTATTTCACCATTTATTATTTTATACTATTGAAGACATTATCCTTTTTAGTTACAATTATTAATATCCTCCCTTTTTTATATTTCTCATGACTAACGAAGAAAATAAGTTTTGGAAGAGTTGCTGAAAATCCTTTTTAAATAGCCCTAAAAATTAGCTAATAACTATCTTCAATCGAGAGTAAATTAGAAGTATATCTTTCACCAAAAAGTTCGTATAATCTTATAATTTCATTAAAATTTGGAGATTTTATCGACTATAAAATTGTATTTATAAGTAAAATTCGGCAACTCTAGAGTTTTAGAAAACCTTTTATATTATTATTGGTTATTCATTTTATGAAAAATAAACATTCAGCTCATGAAGGAATGAAGCCAGAAATTATTACTCCTTATATTCCAGATGCCACTGAAAAAAAGCGATTATATGAGCTGGCTTTAAAAGAGATACATGAGAGAGTCAAAGGAGTTGATAGCCTTGTTCCACGAATGGCAACAGTATCTTCTATTTTAAAAAATATCATACCTTATTATTCTTGGTGCGGATTTTATTTTGCTGAAGAGAATGAAATGATTGTAGGGCCTTATCAAGGAACTGCAGCATGTGCGAATATTGCTTATTCAGGTGTTTGCGGAACTGCAGCTAAGAATAAGAAAACAGTAGTTGTTCCGAATGTTCATGAATTTCCAGGGCATATAACATGCGATACTAGATCAAATTCTGAAATCGTCGTCCCTATTATTGAGGATAATATGGTTATTGCAGTGTTGGATGTTGACTCTGTATTATTAAACGCATTTGATGACATTGATAAGAAATTTTTAGAAGAAAAAATAATACCTATTTTACTAGAGGCAACTAATTAAACTGTCTTATCCCGAAATTATTTCATAAGGACAATATAATTGTTCCTATGAAACTGACAAGATCTAAGTTAATTGAGACGCTTAGAAAGCTAAATAATGGAGAAACAGTTTACCAAGCAAGAAAGATAGCTGGTGTAAGCGTGAGAAGAGTTTATCAAGTGAAGGAGGCATTTGAAAACAAAGGGGAGATTCTAGAAATAGGAAATAACGTCGGAAGGCCATTGATACCATTTGAAAATTGGGAGATTGAAATAGTAAAAGAAGCTTACGATAGATACAGAGTTTCAGCAGACACTTTAGAAAGATTAATTGACAGGGACTACAAAAGGCATATAGGTCATAACAGGATTCATAAGATTCTTGTATATCTTGATTATGCCAAGAAAAAGTCGTTCAAAGACATCAGAAAAAAGAAATGGAAGAGATATGAAAGAAGGCATTCTTTAACTGCCGTTCATATTGATTGGCATTATTTCAGGGGAAATTGGGTTTTTGGTGTTGAAGATGATGCGAGTAGAAAACTTCTTGCTATGATTGAGTCTAAAAACGAATCAACTGACAATTCAATTTCAGAAATGGAAATTGCTCTGAAACACGGGCCAATAAAACAATGTATAAGTGATCATGGCTCAACATTCACAAGCAATTTTGTCAACGCTAAATCAAGATTTAGAGAGTATTTAATATTAAAAGGGATAAAACCAATACTTTGCAGAGTTCGCCATCCAAGGAGTAATGGAAAAATAGAGAAATGGTTCCAAGCTTACAACAAACATCGCGAAGCTTTTAAAACAACTGAAGAATTTTTGTTTTGGTACAATGATTTAAAACCACATAAAGCTTTAAAATTTGATGAACTTGAAACTCCATCACAAGCTTTCATAAGAAAACTCAGAAAATGAAAACTCGAAATAAATCAGCGTTAGGAAATATTAATGGGATACAACAGGCAACTAATTAAACAATAGTTTTATAAAGAAATTATTCTTATAATTTTCATGAAAGGAAGAGGTGTTCATTTATTTTTGATTTTATTGTTAGTGATTTTTATAGCTGGCGTGATGTATGCAGGAGTAATCGCACAGGAAAATGTTTCAACTGGAGAAACCCCTTCTGATGAGGATATTGAATCTTCAGAAACAGGGGGAAGTCAAGAAACCTTAACAAAAGAATTCGAGGGAACTGAGGAGGTTGATGAAGAACCTCTTGAAGAAGAATTTTCTAATGAAATCGAGGAGATTGAGGAAATTGATGGCGAAGAAAGTGAGGAGGAAGATTTAGGTGATATTGATACTGGCGAATTAGATGCAGGAATAACTCCTGATAGTTTTTTTTATTTTATAGATGAATTTTTTGATAGATTTGGAAGTTGTGTTGAGAATCGGGAAGAAAAGATAGCTGAAATCAAAGCAATGGTTGAGGAAGGTAAGATAGATGATGCTAAAAAAGCTTTAGAACGATACGAACACTGCGCAGAGAATGTAGAAAAAGAAGCAAGCCCCGGGGAAAAAGAAAGAATAGAAAAGGGATCTAAGATAATTAAGAAAGCCATAAGAAATATTAAAGATAAAATTCCTGAAGAGGATAGAAAGGATTTTGAGGATATAATTGATAAAGAAGAGAGGATTGAAAAAGCAGTTAAAATTGCCTCGAAAATTAAAGATTTATGTGAAGAATTATCTAAATTAGATCCTTTAGAATATTCTAGAGTATGTAAGATTGATGATAAAGTTCCAGAATGGAGAAAGGTTCATGATAAAAAATTAACTGAAGAACAAAGAAAAGAAGCAAAAGAGTTTGGCGAAATCATGAGAGAGTGTATGAGAACTTCTGGAAAAGAATGTAGGTGCGAGGAAATTGATTTTGTTCCAATGTCTAATATGTGTAGTACAGCAAAGCCTCTAGCCATTAAATGCGATGATGGAGATGAAACTTCCTGCGAAGAATTGAATAATTTGGAATTTCCAGAAATGCCTGATTATTTATTAGAGGTTATGGATAATATTGAAAGAAATGTTAAAGTAGATCAATTTGAAAAACATATGCCTAGAGAGTGCATTGAAGAAGGCGCAGATAACTCTCAAAAATGCATTGAATTAATGTTTAGAAGAAATGCTCCTGGGCCATGTCTTAATGCATTAGACCGAGGAGAAATTAGTTTTAAAAATGAAAGAGAGGCGAGAGAAGCATGCGAAAAAATCATGTTTGAAGAAAATGCTCCTGAAGAATGTATCGAAGCTGGATTAAGAGATCCTAAAGAATGTGGGAAATTAATGTTCCAAAGAAATGCTCCTGAAGAATGTATCGAAGCTGGATTAACAGGAGAGCATAAAGATGATCCTAGGAAGTGCGAGAAATTAATGAGAGAAAAAGGGGATTTTGGACCTCCTGATCATGCAGTTGCTGCTGGATTTAGATGTAAGAATATTGAAAATTCAGATGAAAGATTAAAATGTTTTGATGAAGCTCTTAAATCAGTTGAGGGAAGGGGAAAAGAGCATTATGATTATAGTAATGAACAAAGAGGCCCTCCTGGAGGATGGCCTGAGCCTTGTGAAAGAACTGGCGCAAGAACTAGAGAAAGCTGCGAGAAAATAATGAGAGCAGAAGGAGATAGAAGATTTGAAGAGACAAAAGAAGGAGAAAGAGCATGTGTAGAACAATGCAGCAGTGAAGGAAAAGCTTGGGATTTCTCTAATGGAGAATGTAAATGTAGAGAAGGAGAAAGAAGAGATTATCAAGAGTTTTATAAACAAGGAGAAGATTTGTTTAAACAAAGACAGGATTATGAGAGAAATTTTGCAGAAGAATGTAGTAGCAGAGGAGGACGATGGGATTGCAGTAATGGTCAGTGTAATTGTGTAGTTGAGAATGTAGAACAACAACCTTCAACAACTCCTACACCTTCAGAAGAGCCTACAACAACTCAAGAACAGCCTTCTACAACCACTACTCAAGAAAGTGGAACTTCTGGGGAAAGTGGAGGCAGTTCAGGAAGCAGTGATTCAGGCAGTGAGGGAGGAATTACAGGAGGAGTTATTTTTGATAATGAGTTCTTAGATTATTACTATAGGTAACAAGGATTTTTTTGGAATGATAAACGAAAAGTTTTATTAAGAAAGATTGGCAAGTATTGTTATCTAAAATAATGATTTTCTAAATATTCTCTTAAAGGAGTACAACATCCTTCACATCCACCACAATAACAACACCGAGTTTCATCTTCAGTTAATTGATATCCTTGAGAGGACCTATTGAGAGATCGCATTTTCCACACACATGTCTTACCTTTTAATAAATTTTCTCTATCTATATTTAGTAATTTTTCTATTGCGACCATTAACATAATAACCATAAAAATATTTAAATTTATCTTCTGTTTGAGCGTGTCTAATAATTAGCACGTCTATGATTATAATTTTATTATTACATCTTATTAATAGCTTAATTTGATAACTAATAATCCTGCTAAGGACTCTTGCTTGTAAGGATTGTTCATTTCTTGCATGTAACCTGTCTCCAAATTCATTTGTTAGACTTCCAAATACACTTTCACCTCTGCCCCTATGCCTATATCCTCGTCGATTAACAGGCATTCTATATAACTTTCTTGCTTTTTTTCTCCAGTGACCTTTCCATCTGTTTTTGTTAGGACAAACAATCGGATAGTAACCTTTTTCAAATAAAACTTTGATTGTTTTATTATCATCATATCCAGCATCAGCATATACTCTTCCATATCCTGAAGGCAATGCTTCGTTTGTAGGATCTCTTATATTCTTTTTAAGAAAACTTACTCCAATTGGATAAACTGTTTCTTGTGCTATTCTGTTTGCAACATGAATCTGTACTTCTTCAATAGTCCATGTTGTGAACTTTGTTGCATCAATAAAGCTAAATATTTTCCTTAGATATTTATCTAGAATCCTTCCAGCTCTTGATATTACTATCTGCATACATCTCGTAATTTCTGGTTTATTTTCCCAATAAGCAATGACTGAATGATCCACTCTCTCACCAACGACAAATTCACTCAATCTCACTTCAGCCTTTCTCAAGCTTAAAGTATCACAAAACTCTTTAAGAACTATCAATTGTACATATTCAACAGGATTATGTTTTGGTGGTCTTCCTCTTTTTTCCTCCTTTTTTCTTATTAATCTTTGTGTTAAACGCTTAATTTCATTAAGCGCAAAATTTAAATCATGTATCTCCGTTATCCATCTAGATAGCATGGTGTTCACCTCCTTTTTAATTAAATAAATGAGGTGAAACACCTTTAAAGAATTATTTTTTAGACACGCTCCTTCTGTTTGAAACTTTTAATGATAAAATCTGTTTTGGGCAGTTTAATTATAACCATGGATTATAGTACAAGTTCGATTACCGATATTTTGAAAATATCAGAAATATTTAAAAACAATAGTTTTTATTTTATATAACGTGAGAATTAAATCTTCAATTATTATTTAATTCTCCCGAACATAGCAAAAGCTTACAAATACTTCAAGCATTTGCTATACATTGGTGATTTAAAAAATGCCATTTGATGAACGAACAAGGAAATTAGCTGAAATTGCTGTCAGGTATTCAATAAATGTTAAACCTCAAGAAAAAATTATTATTTCTGGAGGAAGCGAGGCAATTCCATTTTTAGTTGAGTTATATAAGCAGATTATATTAGTAGGAGGGATTCCTATTGTTAGGGTAAATCTCCCCAATGTTAGCGATTTTTTTTATAAACATGCAAATGATAACCAGTTAGAACATTTTCCAGACTATTGGTTTGACACTGTTAAACAAGCTCAGGGATATATAGGCATTAACAGCGATTTAAATACAAGAGAATTAACTAATACAGATCCTAAAAAAGTTGCATTAAGACAAAAGATTTTACATAAAATTAGCGATTATATTGTGAACACTCCTGATAAAATAAGGAGAGTTACTATTGCTTATCCTTGCTTAGCTCTAGCCCAGGACGCTGAAATGTCTTTAGATGAGTATGAAGAATATGTTTATAGGGCATGTCTAATAGACTGGAAAAAATTTGGGAAAGAATTAGATAAAATAAACAAAGTGTTTGAAAAAGGCAATGAAGTTAAGTTGATTGGAGAAGGTGTTGAGCTAACTTTCTCTATCAAAGGGAGAAATTGCATTCCTGATAAAGGAGAAGAAAACATGCCTGGAGGAGAGGTTTTTATGGCTCCTGTAAAAGAGAGCTTACAAGGATGGATTAAATTTGATTATCCTAGAATAGTAAGTGGAAAACAAATTTCTGGAGTTTATTTGAAATTTGATAAAGGAAAAATTGTTGAATATAGAGCTGAAAAAGGAAAAGAATTTTTAGGAGAGTTATTGAAGACAGATGAAAATGCAAGTTATATTGGAGAATTTGGCGTTGGTTGTAATCCCATGATTAATAGATATACCAATGATTTGTTATTTGATGAAAAGATATTTGGGACTATTCATTTAGCTTTAGGAATGGCTTATACGCAAAATGGAGGGGGAAATGATTCAAGTATACATGTTGATATTGTTAAAGATATGAAGCAAGGAAAAATAATTGTTGATGGGAAAATTATCCAGGAGAGGGGTAAGTGGAAGATATAATTTCTGCGTTTATTTGAATATTTTCTTTGTATATTGATACTTTGCCTATGACCCCTATATTTTGATTTTTGGATATATTTTGTTTCTCATCTACTACGACATCAATAATATTATTATTCTCTTCAATAGTAAGTATCTGGAAGTTATCATAATTTTTTATAGAGATTATAGTTCCTTGAATTCTAACTTTTTTATTTAGATATTCTGCATTTATTTCAGAAATCTGGATAAGACGAGGAGATGAGAAATACGAAATGGACAGTAAAAGAAATATTCCCAGAATAGAGGTAATCAAAACTATTTTTTTAGTGTCCATTATTTTTTAAAAGATAAAGTTTATATATTTGTTTTGATTACCTTAGTTATGTTGGAAAAAGAGTTTGAAAGTGAAAGAATACCTGTTCCTATAATTGAAAGACATTATTTAGATATCCCTTATCCTAATTCTGAAACTATTAAGGAAGAGGATATAGTTATAGGATTACGGGAAGGAAGAGAGCATTTATATGATGTAGCGAGAGTTATAGCCTTTAATGATTATGGACTTATATATGATATTATGAGAAAAGATGGAGGATATGATAGAGATGGCTCTTCATTTGATTATCTTGCTAAAAAGCCAGTAGTTTTTCTTAGAGAAGATAATGGGAAATTAGAGGTTGTTGCTGCGACCGGGGATATTACTGAAGGGCTTGATAAGTTGTTTGAAACTTATTTAATTGAAATTTCTGAAAAAGCCATGATGAGAAGATTTGGTATTGCTATAAATTAATAATGAACTTTTATAGAAACCTTTATTAAATAATTTTATCTTTTTTAATTATGAATTTAGAAGAAAAATTTAAACTTGTTAAAAGAAATACTGTAGAAATAATAACTGAAGAAGAATTGAAAAAGTTATTAAAAGAAAAGAAAAAACCTAGCGTTTATTTGGGAACTGCGATTACTGGGAAACCCCACTTAGCATATTTTGCATGGATTATAAAGTTAGCTGATTTTTTGAAAGCTGGATTTAAAGTTAAAGTTCTTTTAGCAGATATTCATGGAGCTTTAGATAATACTCCTTGGAATATTTTAGAAGAAAGATATAAATATTATGAACTTGCTATCAAGGACATGTTTTCTAAAGTTGGAATGGAAACAAAAAACGTAGAAATAATCAAAGGAAGTAGTTTTCAGTTAAAGAAAGAATATATCATGGATTTATTAAAGCTTTCAAGCTTTGTTTCAGTTCATGATGCTAGAAAATCAGCAAGTGATGTCGTTAAAAATATCGAGGGAGAACAAGCAAAATTATCAGGATTAATTTATCCTTTAATGCAAGCTTTAGATGAAGAACATTTAAATGTAGACATTCAATATGGAGGAATTGATCAGAGAAAAATTTTTGTTTTTGCTCGAGAAAATCTGCCGAAAGTGGGATATAAACCGAGGATAGAAGTTATGACTCCTTTATTACAAGGTTTAACTGAAACAGGGAAAATGTCAGCGAGTATATCAAAATCAAAAGTTGATTTAACCGACAGCGATGAAGAAATTAAGGATAAGATTAAATCTGCTTATTGTTTAGAAGGAGATGCTAGAAATGGGGTTATGGATTTTTTAAAATATGTAATAATGGTAATAAAAGAGGATAGAAATGAAAAATTTATAGTAAAGAGAGATAAAAAATATGGAGGAGATATAAGTTATAAAAATTATAAGGAAATTGAAAAAGATTTTATTGATAAAAAACTCCATCCACAAGATCTAAAAAATGCAGTTGTCGAAGAAATAATAAAATTATTAAGTAAGATTGATAAGAAGAAATTGATAAAAATTGGAGAAGTGGCGTATTCTTGAGTGATTTGATTTTTTTTGACAAATGGAAAAAGCTATTTTTAAAAATTCTCAAGGATTAAACCTTATTGGAAATTTTTATCCTCATGAGAGGAATAAAGGGATTATTTTTTGTCATGGATTTACTGGCGATAGACATGAATGGGGGCACTTTGACATCATCGCTGAAAAATTAAGCAAGCATTTTAATGTTTTAGCTTTTGACTTTTCCGGACATGGCGAAAGTGATAATGATGCAATTTCAGTTGAAAAAGAGATTGATGATTTAAAATCCGCTATTGATTTTTTCAGGAAAAAAGGAATTCAAAAGATTGGAATATTGGGATTAAGTTTAGGAGGATTAATTGCTTTAAAAAATTATTCACTGGTTGAAAGCTTAGTTTTGTTGGCACCAGTTACCCATTCAGTAAAAGATTATGAGAAGAAATTAATTTCTGATAACAGAATTCGGGAAGAAAAAGGATTTTTTATTAAGAGAAGATTGGAGAATGTTAAACGAAAAGAAATTGTTATTGATCCGATTATTGTTTCGGAAAGAGCTTCAGTGAATCCAAAAAAATTATTATCAAAAATTAATTACCCTGCCCTAGTAATTCATGGTACTCATGATGAAGTGATTCCTTTAGATGACTCAAAAATGGCAGTACAATATTTGCCAAAAGGAGAACTAGAAATTATCGATGGCGCTGGTCATATTTTCAATAGATATGTAGATAAGGTAGCAGAAATTTCTTTAAATTGGTTTAAAAAATATTTATGAAAAGAAAATTGTTTTTATTATAAAATAAGCAAGCGCCAATGCAGTGATTATTGTAATCCATTTCAATAAATCTTTTTCTGTGAAACCTTTTTTATTCATTTTCAACTCTCTTTTTTATACTGTAGATAGTAAATCCTTAATAATAATAATAATAATAATAATAAATCCTATTATAACTGCTATAATTATTTTTATTTTCTCTAAAACGTCTTCAGATGTTATTCTTGCTTTTCCCCCCATTTTTTCCTTAATAAAATTAATTT
>Ga0209541_10004331_pt1 | contig 25246 bp, 21 predicted proteins | sample RifCSPlowO2_01_FD_184027 | JGI IMG/M metagenome (GOLD analysis project Ga0209541, IMG submission 184027) | Groundwater microbial communities from Rifle, Colorado - Rifle CSP2_plank lowO2_0.1 (SPAdes) (version 2) | ecosystem: Environmental > Aquatic > Deep subsurface > Groundwater | place... | reverse complement strand
GGTAGGAAAATCTTCATAACCAAAACCTTTGACCAATGTGGCATGAGTATTCCCCGATATCGCAAGATGATCTCCGACTTGTTCAACGATGACATTCTTCTCCTGAGGGAGATTTGAGAGAAAATTGGATAGTGTATCGGCGGGGATAGCAACCACTCCTTCTTTTTCTACCCGTGCAGGAATTTCAATTTCAATACCGAGGTCAAGATTGGTTGCGCGCAGCAGTACTTTTTTTTCTCCGACAATAAAGAGCACGAATCGCAACACAGGGAGAGAAAGATTCTTTCCGGTAAAGCGTTCTGCTTTTGCTAATGCATTTTTCAAATTTAGTTTTACACACTCGATCTTCATATGCTTCTTTATAATACTAATTATATTAATTATGGGTGTGTATATGTGGGTAAGTCTGTTTGTTGTTCATGATAAAGGGTTTTTTTGGATAATGTATCTCGTATAACTTGTGTGCAAACATTATTTTTTTGTGGATATTTCTTTGTTCATGATCTTATACACAAATGATATTCTCGTTGTTCCCAGTGTTTTCCCCAACAGATGCTTTATTTGCTACAGAGTTTTCAACAGCGTTATCCCACATGCAATATGTTTTTTAAAACAGTGCACGGATCTGTTCGATCTCTTGAACAAGCACCATATCTGTTTTTATGTCTACTTTGATCTTCTCGCAGGAATGAATAACCGTGGTGTGGTCTCGTCCACCCAACTTTTGTCCGATTAACGGATAGGAAATATTGAAATCCTCACGCAAGAGATACATCAATACCTGACGTGGCTTCACGACCTCCTTGCGACGAGTTTTCTCAAAAATAACCCGTTCGTCGATGTTGTAAAAAGTGGTGACGGTCTTCACAATATCCTTTATTGATACGGGTTTTATGGGTTTTGCGTTGTTTTTTATCAGTGTTTTTACTTCATTGAGTGAAAGTGTCTTGCTTTTCAGCTGTGCCTGACACACCACAAGATTGAGTGTCCCCTCGAGCTCTCTGATGCTCGATTGAATATTTTCTGCAACGTATTGAATGATCTCGTCGGGGACGATCACTTGTTGTTGCTTCATTTTTTCACGGAGAATCGCTAAACGTGATTCATATTCCGGCATTGTGATCTCAACGATCATTCCTGAACCAAAACGTGATTTGAGACGATCCTCAAGACCATTGATGTAATTGGGGTGTTTATCGGAGGAAAAAATGATCTGTTTATTGTTTTCGTAAAGAGAATTGTAGAGATGAAACAATTCTTCTTGGGTTTTGTCTTTTCCCACAAGGAATTGAATATCATCCATGATGATAATGTCATACTTGCGATACTTTTCTTTGAACTCATTGACGCGGTTGTTTCCCAACGAGGTGACATAGTCTGTAGAAAATTTTTCCGAACTTACATATTGCACCTTTTTCCCGGGATTTTGTTTCTTCAATCCGTTCCCTAGTGCTTGGATAAGGTGTGTTTTTCCGTAACCGGTCGATCCGTAGATAAAAAGCGGGTTGTACATGATCCCCGGTTTTTTGAGTACCGCTTGAGCGGCCGCATAGGCAAGCTCATTGAACGGTCCAATGACGAATGAATCAAATACATAACGTGGATTAAGCCCGTCTTCTTTGCCAACATAGGTATCCTGTAATGGTAATTCAGCAGAAAACGGAGAAAAGACATCTTTTTTGACTACCGAAACATTCTTTTCACTCCCGTCATTTTTTGTGATGACATATTCGACACTGCGCACATCGGGAGAAACATTGCGCAAAATACGGAGGATCGTTGAGTGATATTTGTTGGAAAGCCAGTCGCGAACGAACTCATTTTGAACGCCGACAAAAACAGCACCCTCTTCTTGCTTCATAATGTGGGTATTTCTGAACCACGTACTGAAATTTGCCTTTGAAACCTCAAGTTCAATGTCAACCAAGGCCTTATCCCACAGTTCTTTATTGTCCATAAAAGATCCTCACGTGTTACATCAATAACTTAGCTCCTAGTATAGCGAACAAGTAACAATGAGCGAAAAAGAGAAAAATGTTCACAACTTGTGTATAAACTGTGCATAATTTTTGTTAGCAATCAGTCATGCTGTATTGTCAATTTTTTCTTTAGAAAAATACTTACTAGACTCATTTTTTGAATACGTCACTAAAATATCATAAAAGTTTTCTTTTTGTGTAAATCGGACAACACATATGCATAAAACTCAATGTTGAACAAAGAGGAAAAATATTTTATATTTGCCCCATGTCCGTAACATATCAACCAAAGAAACAAAAGCGCCGGAAGACCCACGGTTTTCTTGCTCGTACAAAAACCGCAACAGGCAAGAGTGTTATTGCGCGTCGCCGACAGAAGGGTCGTGCGAAGCTTGCAGCATAGTTTTTCGGTTTTTGAGCAGTAACTGCTCACCACCATGCTTCCTCGGCAGCACAAACTCTCTCGCGCTACTTTTCCGGCGTACAAAGACCCCCGACTGAACTGGGTGGGGTCGGTGTTGCGTATTCAGGCATATCCGTCTGTAGTACTGAAAACACCACACGAGAACGAACAAGGGAAAACAGTGCCACTTTTTGCTGTTGTTGTTGCAAAGCGTTTTGCGAAAAGTGCCGTACTTCGTCATGCATTCAAACGACAAATACTCCGTATTGTTGCAGTAGAATTGTTGCGGTTCAAAGCACTTCCTTATGGAAAATACGTCGTGTCTCCAAAGGGTGCGCTTGCAGCAACCCCCTTCCCTTCCATAGTAAAGGATGTGGAAGATTTTCTTCTGCAGCGCAAAAAATAATGAAAACAGTACTCATTGCCGTCGTGGTGGTCTACCAACGCATCTTTTCTCCTGACCAAGGACTTTTGCGCGGACTGTACCCTTTTCGGGGTGCATGCGCGATGTATCCGTCTTGTTCGGAATATATGATCCTATCGATCAAGAAAAATGGCTCAATTAAAGGGGTATTCTTTGGCATACTGCGTATTGGACGGTGCCACCCGTTTCAGAAGAATCTTGTTGATATACCGTAGCTCCAGCAATCACTCCCCAGAAAACACGCCTTCAATTTTGCCAGCGCAAAATTGTTGCTCTGCTCGGAGGGTTTGCCCGCTGGGGTGAGGTGCGGCTATAAGGGAACCCATTTCTGAATGGGGGCCGCACCGCAAGAGCTTTTGAGATTTTTTCTGAAAAATCCAAAAGCTGAACAGTGCCTGTAAGGCAATTGAAGGCATGTCTTGTGGAAGTGGTGTTGCTGGAGCTTTTATTTTTGCAAAAAGAGCGTTCCTCCTATAGGATGGGAGGATGATTTCTCTGTGGAACGAGGTAATATATCAACCGCTGTACAACATCCTTGTTTTGTTGATTGCTGTCCTCCCTGGTCACAGTGTTGGCGGGGCGATCATTGTACTCACGATCATTGTACGGTTGGTGCTCTTCCCTCTCACCGGAAAGTCTATACGTGCCCAGCATGCCATGAAAGCGCTTGAGCCGGAGCTGAAACGCATCAGAGAAGCACACAAGGATGATCGCCAGAAACAATCGCTCAAGACGATGGAGCTCTATAAAGAGCGCGGGGTCTCCCCTTTCTCCGGATGTCTCCCCATCCTTATCCAAATGCCGATCATCATCGGTCTTTATTGGGTATTTTTTAAGGGAATTCAGGTCATTGATGTGACGCTGTTGTATGGCTTTGTTCCGGTACCAGGGACGCTCGATATGCATTTTCTCTTTTTTGATCTCGCGGCGAAGAGTATTGTCCTTGCCCTTTTGGCGGGACTCTCTCAATATATCCAAACCGACCTGTCTTTGGGTAAAAAAACCTCTCCTACACCCGCTATTTCCGGAGAAAAACCGACCTTCCAAGAAGATTTTGCCAAAAGCATGCAGGTACAGATGCGCTACATCCTTCCGGCGATGATCGGCTTTATCGCCTATACCACATCGGGGGCAGTTGCACTTTATTGGGCAACCAGTAACATACTGAGCATTGGACAGGAGTTGCTCATGCGGCGCGAACGAGCAAAGCTGGAGACGTCCGCAGTAAAATAACATTTATGCCCCAACAAGAACACATCATTGGAACGATTCGGACCCTACTCGGACACTTAGCGGTTGTGGTGACTGACGTTGTTGTTGAAACCGATGAGCGGATCAAATCGGTGCGTTTTGTTGTTTCGAGCCCCGACTCCGCCCTCCTTATCGGGGAACGCGGTGATCGACTGATGGCGCTCAACCACTTGGTGAGGCGGATCGTTGAGCGTGAGCTTCCGGATGCAGAGACCCCCTTCCTGATCGATGTGAACAATTACCAGAAGCGACGTATTGATGAGATTCGCACGAAGGCGCACATGCTCGCAGAGCGGGCACGATATTTTAAGAGCTCCATTGAGATGGACCCGATGTCCTCCTATGAGCGTATGATCGTGCATGCGGAGTTCACTGAGACACCCGATATTGCTACCGAGTCGGCGGGTTTTGGAAAAGACCGGCACGTCGTACTCAAGTATACCGAGGAGAAAGTTCCCGTTTCGTAACGCGCTCAATACAATAAAAACCCCGCTTCAGCAGAGAGCGGGGTTTTTATATTGCGAAAAAAGTGTCGCTCGTGCTCTTTATGGTGCGACCTGAGTGGTGCAAGCACTCGTGGTACAGTTTCGGCAATACCATGAAGAGAGACCAGCTTGGCAAACATGCCAGTGGTCACCTTCATCGGTCCACCAGAAGCCATCCCAATAGACACGGTAATTGACGAAGGAGGAGCGTTTTCCTGTGCCATTTGCCAGAAGATAGCTGTTTACCGCTGTGCTTTTGCGGAGGTCGAAGATTGGTTGGTCTGCTCTATGAGATTTGTGAAGCCAATATTCTGTTCCTCCGGTGATCACGACATTGCAGTTACAAGCCGCTTGGAGCGCTTTGACAACATTCACTGCTGTGGAGGGGAGACCGACGACATTGGTGCAGCCTGTCGACCCGACCTGAGGGCATGGTCTGTTGTTGATGCCGACCGGAGTTGAGCCGATACAGGAGTTGTTGCCGCAGAGCGTGTTGCGTGTCGCAAGTTCTCCTTGAGATGGTGCCGGTGCACTAGGTGCCAAGACTTGAAAACATTTTTGTCCATTCACGGGGATGATTGTTTTCCCTGCGGTTTCCGCAGGAGCGAGGAGTGCCGCACAGGTTTCCGCGGAAGTTCCCCCTGGGTTGTAATGAATGCCTGTTGCGTCGCTATATTTGAAGTACCATCCCGCCTGTGTGGGGTACGGGTCGGTCACCGGACCTGAAGGGGGTGGCGTAGCAGGTGCTGTGGTTACTTCAGTTAAGTTTACTTCATTCGACAACAACAGCGGATTAATCGTATTTAAAAGTATCCACGCTCCCAGCGCCAGTAATACACCAAAGATGGCATTCCATACACACTCCTTCGCTTCACTCTTCCCTGACGCAGAAGGTGTCCCCATGAGCTTGATTCCACACACCACGATCATGATGACGGCAAGTATTCCGGCAATACCGATTGTTACTTGGACGATACCCTGGAGATACGTCGTCAGGTTGGGGGATCCTTCTAAGACTCCCCCGAGCGGCGCCATGAGGGTGTAGGTTGCGGGGGCGCTTTGAGCGAAGGCGAGGGTGGGGAAGAAGAAAGAAAGTAGTGCGTATTTGGTCATAGGTGTCATTCCGTTGTGTTTAGGGCTTTTTCTGTTGTCTCTGCGTCGGATAAATCGACGACTAGCTTCCTTGAGCATCTTGCAGTTCAGCCGGTGAAAGATCGGCGGGGAGCGTTTCTGTGTCGGATACCGCCGTCTTTTCAGGGATACGCATTGCCCAGAGCATCTCGTCCTTTTTGTTGATAAATATGAAGTAGTCTTCGTTCGAAGAAATAAGTGGATGTACCACATCAAACTCCTGCTGGATCTCGGTTTTGGGATCTGCTAAGAATGTCACTGTTCCAGTGTTGGTGTCGGTTGACCAAAAAGTATCACTAAATGAAACGACTCCTTGATACCACGTGTCGGGAATCAGTCCGGATGGATTGGACAGAAATGATCCACAGAGTAAGCGGATACCATCGCGTTGCCATGCGCATTTTTCCGGAAGTGTGGACAAAGGAACCGTGCTCTCATAAATACGCACACCCTCATCGCCGGAGAATCCTGCTTTGTTGTACACACTGAGTGCGATATTTTGAGAAATGTTCTCGCCATAGAGTACGCGTGAACCCGTCATTGTACCCAGCGTGGTCAAGCCTTTCTTTGCGCGGACGAGGCGTTCGAGTGTTTTTGTTTTCGAATCATAGCGGTAGGAGTATCCTGCAACATTTCCTGAGGGTTTGGTTGTGAGCAGCACCGTGTCGTCGTTTAAGAGTTGCGGTAGCCATTCGCTAAAAGGACTTTGAAAGACTGCCGTGGTTTTCTTTGTTCCCACATTGAAAATACTCCCTGCCGAACCGTTCGCTGTTTTTCTGAGATAGAAGAGGTTTTTGCCATCCTCTGCAACCGAAAGCGCGATAATGTTGTCAGGTAAGAATTCAACATCAAGGGCCATTGTCTGATCAGACGATGAGGCTGAAGAGAGTTTGATACGGCCAAGATGTGTTTTGACCACCTCACGTCCGGAAAGCGGGTTTTTCTCAAGGGTACGGAGCACAACTGCGTTACCGTTATCAGCCCAGTCGGCCAGTGCGATGCGGGGGATAGTGGTATTAGTGAGTTGCTGCGCAACACCGCCTTTGAGTGCGATCTCATAGGTGTGGCCGGTTTCTTTTTCAACATAACGGACATATTCGACGCCACCGCGGATGAGCGTATAAGCCCCGGCGACCGGAACGCTCGCAAGTTGTCGGAACATTTGCTCTTGTGAGTTTGTTTCGAATCCTCCGGTCTGGTCAAAGGTCGAGTCATTATTGTTGTTGCCTCCCTGTGCTGTACTTTCGGTGGGTGCACCAAAAGGGAAGAGTTGTCCTATCGTTTCCCCTACTTCACTACCCCTTACAAAAAACCACCAGAGTCCTCCAATGATGAGCAATATAAAGACCCCCCCCAGCGAGATCCATAGCCACTTTTTTGATGATTGCTGTTCCATAATATTATTCTGCCGTAAAATTCACCGTAACTCCCGCGTTTGCCGACTGAAGGATGCGTTTGCTGTTCTGGATCATCAGTCCGATCGTACTCGACTGTGCTGCAGTCCCCTCTTTGCCGAGTACGAGTACATTTGGATCTATCCCAGGAGCGAGTTTCTGTCTGTCTTGCTGCCATGTGTAGATGAGGCTGGTGTTAGCAATGTCGTCGTTCGAGAAGAAATAAGGAACTGCACGGAGGGTGAAGTTTATTCCGTTTGTGGTTGCTGCACTTGAGAGCGCACGGTTGGAACGGATACCTAGGAGTGGTGCGTCCTCGTAAAAAAGAATGAGCGGGTTGACTGCGACGATACGCTCCGATGCGCTACCTCCATCGGACAGAGTTGATGCTGTTGTTGTGGATTGATCGTCACTCGCAGAGTCGATGACGGTGACCTCGACGGGCACCGAAGAACCGGAGTATTTCATCGGGACGAGCACGCTTTGTTTTCCTAATCCTTGTCCCAGCCCCTGTATCTGGTTTGTGGTCCATGTATAGGAATATTTGGAGGGGTCGCTCGAAAATGCATTGAAGCGCGGAACAGCACTCAATTTTACGATGCTTTTGTATGTCGGGAGCGCTTTACCTTTGTAAAAGTGCGGTACGAACGTATCAGCCTCCCAGAGGAGATCGATCTCGATGGGCCGAAGGAGGAATTGTTTGTCATACCGTGCACCGTTCGCCGCGAGGATTACCACGTTGATCGTAACGGTCTCGCCAAGATTCTTTGTCATGGTTTGGATGTTTTTTTCTCCGATACCATTTGCGACGACCTCTTTGTCCACGTACCACGTGAGATTTGCGGACTCGAGATCAACCGCGTATGACTGGATAGAGATGGTCACCAATTGGCTGGGGCCGGGTGTTTTGGGGTTGGTGCGGAAGGTAATCAGATCAAGTGCTGCAAAAGCCATGCTGGGGGAAAGAGTGATTCCCGCTATGCAGACCAGCACTAAGATATATGTGCGTAATGTTTTCATTTTTTATACCGCTTTTACCGCCATGGCACCAAGCGGAGTTCTTTCAACGGTCTGTCTTACTACTGCACCGATGATGCCACTCCCGCGTTTTGCATTTTCCATGAATGTCACCGCAACAAAGGAAATGGTCAGCGCTGGGATAAGGTTGACATACGGTGTTAGCTTTATTATAGCACTCACGGACATCGTCGCAATTTTTCTTCCTTCGAGGAGTGGTACTTTGTTCATAACATAGTATCCTGTGGAAAACACGAAGGCGTTGAATGATAAAAACATGCTCATAGCTTGACCCAGTATCACCAGGGGTATCCCGACGACAGCGCCGACTGCTGTGGCGGTGAGCGCAAGGCCTCCGGTGATGAGTAGGTTGCCCATGATACAGCCGATGTCGCTTATAATCATCAGTCCAAGCAGTAGCCACCAAAAAACCCCACCCAGTTTCTGTGGCTGCTGTGGTGTTTCTTCTTGTGTTGCCATATGGTCTCATTATAACGTATTCACGGTATTTAAAAGCCCAATGATGTCAGGCGTCTGTTGATAGGAAATCACTGAGCTCTCTCTTGGTGGTGGTTCAGTGATTTGCGATGCATATTCTTTGTTGGGTATGTATAAGTCAGTTTTTCTCTACCCCCCTGCTGTTGCAAGCTCCTGCTTTGAACGGGCGATCGCGAGCATTTGGGCAGGGTCTGAACTCACGATCTGGTCTTCAGTGTAGGAGGCATAGATCTTGATCGCGACATGCTTTAAACCTGCGAAGAAGAGTCCTTCACCGACACCCGATTCCAAGAGGAGATATTTTTCCTCATCGGTGAGGTGGAAAGTCTGCTGGACGAGGTCGATGGTCGTCGGGGATTGTTTGAGGAGGAGCTGGATCGAGGAATTGGTGAGAATGGGCACGCCGTAGGGAGAACGGAGGAAGTCATTCACATCTTGTGTGATCGTAGAGATGCCGAGGTAGTATTTGCGCCCGCGTTTGGCGAGACTGAAGAGGAATGATGCAGTATCTTCGGATTTCATCATCCACCACGCTTCATCGACGACCAAGAGGCGTTTTCTCAGCTCTTTACGCACCGCAGTCCAGATGTGGTGCGTAACGATGTAGACGGCGACGGGCTTGAGTTCATCTTCCATGTTGCGTACTGAGAAGACGCTGAAGCGTTTGTTGATATCGACGTTGGTGGGTTTGTTCAAAAATCCGGACCATGTACCGCGGGTATATTTCTCGAGGCGTTGAAGGAGTGAGGTGGTGCCGTCCATTCCCGAAAGGATAAGTTCGAAGTCAGAGAGGAGTGGTGGCTCAATATCGGCAAAATTGGAATCAGGAGTAATGTCCTTGAGCGCGTAGGTCTCTGTGATTGCACGGTCAACGACACCATCTTCCTCCGGAGTGAGCCCACCCAACATAATACGGAAGAGTCCGACCAAAAAGATAATATTGGAGCGCAACACATCTGCAGGTGACTCATCTTCGCGTGGCGATGGAAGATCAAACGGGTTGATGTGATGCTCCCCAGTAAGGGAAATATTGAAGTAGTGTCCCCCTGTCGCTTCCGCGAGGAATTGATATTCTTGTTCTGGGTCGATTACGATTACGTCCGCGTCGAACATGAGTGTGCGGAGTATCTCGAGTTTTGTCGTATACGACTTACCTGATCCGGAGACGGCAAAGGTCACGGAGTTGTAGTTGGGCATCGAGAAACGGTCAAAGAGCACCAGCGATGCGTTGTGACGGTTGATACCCCAGAGCACTCCTTTGTCTGAGGTGAGGTCGAAGGACACGAACGGGAAGATCGAGGAGAGCGGTGCGGAGTTGAGCTTGTAGTGCACTTCAAGTTCGTCGGTCATAAGCGGGAGTACGCTTCGGTAGCCCTGCTCTTGCTGGAAGATTGCAGGTTTCAAGTAGACGAGTTTTGCGTCGAGGATGGACTTTAATTCACCTTCCACTTTGTCGAGCTCACCCTTGTCGCTGGCATAGATTGTGATGTAGATGCCGACGTCGAACAGACGTTCTTGTGCTTGCTGGAGCTTGTCGCGGAGGTCCTCAAGGTCATTGTAGGCAACATCGAGGATCGGGTCGCGCACGAAACCCTTGCGCTCACGCTCACTAATCTGGCTCTGTACTTCGGCGACTTTTTTCTGGAATGTCCGGAGCACGAGCTCGGTCTCGATCGGGTGGATCATGATTGAGATATCGTAGACCTTGTCGAGATTGATGACCGGCGTGAACCAATCCTGAGAGAGAAATCTTGGGTAGGAAATGACGAAAAGCGTACGGAGCATCTTTTCACCGACATAGAGATCGTTGGGGGTGACCTTGATCGCCGCAGGAGCGAAAATGTCCTTCATGTCTAAGTTTGTGGCCGTATAGATATCGGCAGGAAGCATGCCCCCCGCATTGATGACCTCGTAATTTTTTTGTTCGTTTGCCATTGTTGTGAGTATCAAGTATGAGTAATGCAGTATCTAATATCCAGTATCTTGTATCTCGTATAAATACAGGATACAAGATACTGGATATTAGATACTAACTTGCAATTGCCGAGTCGAGCTCCCCAGGATTGAATTTTCGATAGAAGAGTTCGGTAATCTCCTCGGTGCCGATACGCGTGGTGCGAATATCGCAGCGCGCGAGACCTTGCTCGACAATAGAACTGCGCTGTTCGAGCTGAATGCGTGCCTCTTCAAAATCCTGCTTTTCCTCGACGGTCTGCTTTTTTGCTCCACCATCTTTGCTGGGGAAAATCTTGCCCAGCAAGCCGTCACCACCCGCTTTGCCGACCCGCTTTGCTCCACTGTATGGCACCACAATGAAGAATGTCTTCGACATGATGTTGGTTCTGTTGGTGAAGTCGCGAATGAAGCCGATGTACTCGTGTGTCTGGATCTTCATCGCGTCGATGAGTTGGAGCTTTTCTCGGTCTTCAAGCATTTTAATATATGGTCGGATATCGAGACGCTTGGATTGAATGAATATTTGCACAGGAAACTCGATCGAATTGAGAAAATTCTGAAACTGGAGAATGATCGACGCCTGCTCATCGCTTGATTTCAGCCCGAAATTGAGTGACGACGTCATGAGGATCATGCGCAGGTCGCCGTTGTTGAGCACGATCACACCATTTCTGATGTCTTTGATCGGGATAAAATCTTGTGAAGGTTTTCCTTGAACTGCCATGTGTGTTTAGTATACCGCAATTATTGGGGATGAGGGAGTGGTGAAGAGTGGGGATTCAAGAGATGAGATTAAAGAATGAAGTCTGATTCCTAAATCCTTAATCTTATCTCTTATTTCTTCCTTTTAAATTCCCAATTCATCCAAACGCTTCTGGTCTTCCGCATTCGGTTGCACATCCATTGTCCATGAAAGGTCACTCAGTTTGCTCGATACGGTCTTGATGGCAAGTCCTGGTGTGTGTCCGGTTGGTGCGAAATTATTGAGATTGAGCACTTTCTCAGCAGGCTTCTCTTGTCTACGCCAGACGTAGAAGCGGCTGCTTTGCATGTAGCGGAAGGATGATTCAAGGAGAAACACGAGTGGTTTATTGTTGAATTTATAGAATCCGAGCGCTCCTCCAAAGGCAACAAAGCCGATACCCAGAAACACGCCAATCCAGGGGATAAAGCGGTAGGAGAGGTAGCCCAAGCCGACCCCACCTGCGGTATAGAGAAACTGTTTGATCGTGAAGGGGCCAACGATTTTGTCTTCAACATCGAGAAATTGTGGGACTTGGAATTGCATTGAGTTCGTGAGTAGTAGATAGGGAGTAGGGAGTAGGAAAACGCATGAACTCAAGGTTAAACCTTTGGGATCGATTATTAAGGTTTAACCTTGAGTTTGTGATTGGGTGGCCTGTGCCGGTGGTATCTTTATTTCTGTTGGTTTGTGCGGTACGCGCAGTCCGAGGATGCCCGAGAGGGGTGTTGATGCAGGAGCCGGAGTTGCGGTGTATGCGGCCGCTTCCCCTTTGATGCTGAAGGCACCGCCAAGCTTTTGTTCAAAGATGCTTCCGACGTGCGGTATTCCTGCACGTGTTTCTTCGGGTGTTCTCGTGTTTTGTGATGACGTTGTTGGTCGGGGCAACGTCTCAATTTGTGGTTTTTGTGTTGGTGTTGCCGGTGTCGGAGGAACGGGTATGCTCGTGTGTGTTTCGGGTTGCTCTCCTTCGCGTTTAAATTCGATCTTTCCCGTCACTTCGTTTTTTGTCCCGTGCCAGCCCCAATCACTCCGGATGGGACCAGGCTTTGCTGCGGGGGCGGGTGCGAGTCCGGTGTGCGCGTCGTGCTGCGCTTCGAGCGTGGTGGTCGCACCGACCCCGTAGAGGTTTTTGAGCGCGTCTTTGACGTCGTTGAAGATGTCGCGATTGATCTCTTGCGCGATGTAGGCTGCTCGCTCGCGCGGGACGTCGATGCTCGCTTCGATCTCTTTGACGAACGCGGTCGGCGGGAGTACTCCTTTCAAGAGTTTTCCAGTGATACGCAAGAGAAAACCCTGCTCTATTACTGAGAGTCCGTGCTTTATCCCGATCTTCTCCACAAGCTCAACGGTTGCTTCGTTGCTCAAAAGTTCTCGGATCTCTGGTGGTAATTTTCCCCAAGGTACGTCTTGTGTGGCAGGTGTATCCATATCGTTCAGGAGTTATGCGGTGCGTGATCCGGGGGGAATAATGATGTGAGGGGTTTCGGGTGTTGGTGGTGTTGGTGTTCCGAATTGGGCGTTCAATTTTGCCGCAGCCGAATCAGTGTAGGTATTATTTTTGAGTTTTTCTCGTATTTTCTGAGCTACTTTTGAGTTGTACTGACTCATCAGTATTTCGTGAGTAATCAATTCCTCACCAAGTCCGGCAACCTCATCTGTTTCCATCATGCCGAGGAACTTTCCGGACTCTTCCTTGAGCGCTTTTTCCTGCCTTCTCCATCCCGCCTCAATTTCTGGTGTGCGAATCGGTGCACTCGTGAACACGGCTTTCTTTGCCTCATATTCTTTCACGACGCGGTCGAGTTCTTTTTCGGCATCAACTTGGAATTGTCCGCTCCCGAGGCGTGCTTGGCTGCGGATGTATTTGCGGGCACTATCGGTGCCACTCGCGACGACTCCTTGGGTGACTTTTGCGGTCGTCTCGGGTGTGAGATCGGTGCGGGTGTTGAGACCTGCCAAATGCTGATTGTTGAGCGCGGCGATGACTGGTGCGCTCTGGAGTTTGTTGTTATCGAGAATGTCCGCGGCTTCTTTATTGTTGAGTTTTCCGAGTGATTCCTTGATGGCATCTGCCGCTGCTTGTCCAATAGTCTTCCCCGTCTCTCTGCCTTCCTTGTCGAGTTCTTTCTCACTCAGCTTATTGTCTTTTTCTGCCGCAGCGTATTTGGTAATGTTGTCATTCAGATTCTTCTTCGCCTCTGCGGTGTCTTTTTCACGACCTATAGTTTGTTTCTGTCCTTTAAAGTCGGCCGCCTCATCATAGCGGGGTGCGAAGCGTTCGGTAACAACTTTCTTGCCGGTCTCTTCATCGATCTTTGTTTTTGCAAAGCTACCCAAATTGGCGCGGAGGTATGCTTCCTTGCCCTTGGGATCATTCTTGTAGCGTTCTTCCGCTATTGCGAGCACGCGTTTGTCGCTGTCCGTACCGGTATAGCCATACGAACCAAGTGTTACTTTTGAAAGTGCACTTCCCGTTGCAGTGTAGCCTCCAACACCACTAGGTTTGCCGATGTTTAACTTGCCCCCACCGGAAAGCACAGTTTGTCCGAGCTTGGTTGCTCGTGGATCATAAGTGGCTTTGGTCATCCCGGTGTACATCGCGATCTTTCCGCGCGCGATTGCTCCGCCCACGCCACCCTCCGCGGCCTTGCGATGCAGTTCTTCGTTGTCTTTGCTCATTGCGCCGATCTTGCCGAGTGATTGGCGCATGGCGAATGCTCCTGTGCCCACTGCCGTACCTGTTGCCGCACCCCCTGCCCACTTGGTGGCCGACTTCGCCCATCCACGGGCGTGGCCTCCAACGTCTCCAGCATATTTGTTGGCGATCGTCAGTGAAGCGATAAGAAAGCCGATGAGTAAGATGAAGTTGTAGATCAGTACATATGCCGCACTTTCCCCCGTGAAGACTGATGACCATGTCTGGCCTTTTGCTGCGGGGCTCAAGAGGTCCACTTTGTCGATCATCACACTGTTTAAATAGAGTAAAAAGATGAAGAGCGGTGCGACAAACGTTTGCTTGATGAGTTTTTCGAGCCAATCATGTCCGTATTTTTCAAGTTTGGGAAGACCAAAAGACAGGAACGCAAACGGCGAAAAGATCATGAGCATCACTAGTGCGATCGTGCGAGTGATCATCATGAGCGCCGCGGCTAAAAAGATGTAGCCAGCAATGAGCATGAATATCGTTCCACCAATGTTGATCATTGCTTGGGTAATTGGCGTAATGGCGGTCGCTGCTCCACCTTGAGCACTTTCTTTTGCGAGAATGGTCTGGAGGTTGAATCCTTCAAGGAATTTTGAGGAGGCGCTACTCCTGATTGTGGTGCCCTCTTTGACCTGCATTTTGTTCCAGAAAGAGACTCCAAGTACGTTTCCAGCATCGATAACCACGGTGGTCATAAAGAGTGAAAAATTGATGAGGATCGCGGCGATGATGAGGTGTGCAAGCAGGCGCTTTGCATTACCGCCCGCAAGACCGAGGATTGTTTGGATGGCGATATAAAGGAGGGCAAAAATGAAAAACATATTCGACAGATCGCGCACTGCGGTCCAGCCGACATTGACCACCTCGCTTTTACTGAGGTCGAGCTGAATGGTGAGCCCAATGGCAAAATCCATGATTCCCGCCATTGACTGGAGAAAGAATGCAGCAACCTGGAGAAGTACCCACGAGAGCCCTTCAAGGACTTTTGCGAGGGCATCGCCGATGAGGCCCATGAGTCCCGATCCCGCAATAGAGCCGGCACGACTGAATTGATCAATGGGGTGAACGAAAAGATTTATCGTGTTTTCCGACACAGATTCCCATGCGGCTCCCCAGTCGATCGCAGCCGCAACCATTGGCATAGTGAGGCCAATGAACAGTATCATCACTATCAGTTTCGCGATGAATTTGCTTGAGCTTTTTTGACTTTTTACTGGGGAAGCGAACATGGTTTAGATGAAGATTATGGACTCAGCACCAGTATCTTCTTCGGCGGGGACTATTGTTTGCGGCTGTGTTGAGTCAAATTTCATTTCGTCATAGATCATGAGGAGTGCAGCTTGCGACCAATTGATCTGGTCTTCGGTAAGGTCAAAGTAGCCGATATCCATCGTATTGTAGAGTTCATAGATGAGTGCATCTACTTGAGTTTTTGATGCGCCGAGTGCGGTTGTGTCATATCCGGCCACTCCGACATCACTCGTGTTGGCCTCATTGGAAAGTTTTACCGCTGCATCTGCTGCACCCGTATCGAGTGTCACAGAGTCGGCGATCTGTTCTTTGCCGCTTTCGATCGCTCCGGTGACTGTCTCTCGGTTTTGATCAGCAGGAGAAATGTCAATCATATATGCGGGGTCACAGTAAGGGTCACCTTCAAATCCTGAACATTTTTTGGTTGGACGGAAGCCGCTGTTCGCTTCTCCTTTTTCGCGACGTGCTTGCTCTTCGGCTATGCGTCGCTCCGCCTCGCTACGCACGAGAGCGGACGACCCCAGGGGTGTGTTCTGAATATTTTTAAACATATCACCAAGCATAAAATATGCTCCTGAACCAGTTTGCGTGTTCGCGTTATCCATATAGGCGTCAACTTCAGACCCCGTGATATTTGGGCGAATGGATACCGCAAAAGCATCTCTGGGGTTTTCTGTGTTGTCGCGCATATTTGCAGCCACTTGCGTTGCGACATAGAGTGGATCATTGAGTCCGAATGAACCGACCAGAGCTCCGTCCTGTGCCGTTGTTTGCGCGATGATAGTGTCGGCGATCCGCGTGTTCTCATTTTCGGCTGAGGCGGTGGTGTTTTGAACATAGACTGATTCGCTCATTTGTAATTCGCCACTGGTCACTTGCTCTCCTCTTTTGGCCCAGTTGAGATTTGCGCTATTGATCTGGTTTAATAATTGATTGGAGAGCTCTTTTTGTTGTGCATCGGAGACGTATTGTTTCAGCATGGATTGTATTTGCACAAAGAGTGATATCTTTTGGTAGCCCACGAGGTCTTGGAGAATACAGCGAATCGATCCGGAGTGGTTGGTTTGCGTGTCGATCAACGATGGCAGGGGGTCAAGTCCGAGCGCAGTGTTTGTTTGTGCGTAGATAATCGCTCTTTGCCATGGTCCGTCGGGGTCGGTGTACGGCTCCAATCGATAGGGGCCTTCGTAGGTATCCTTTTTGCATTCTTGAGTTGCCACACCCAGAGGATTCGGTCCTGCGATGATGTCGCGGAGCGAATCTGGCGCTGTTGTAAGCGCGATATTCATGTCTGAAGCGTATTGAGAAAAGTTTGAAGAGTATTGAGCAAAAGCGGGGTTGAGCTCAATATCCTTGACGGGAACAAATGCTTGGGCCGCTGCCGTTGTCGGTGCAATCGCGCTCAAGAAAAATACCGAAAGAAAAAACGGAACACTCAAGAAGTTGAGTACACTTTTCCTTATGCACGGTCTTGTCTCCATAGATACCGTATAGTTTATCATAGTATGTTGTTGTCTGTGTTTATTTTGCCACAGTATTCCAATAAAAAGGATAACCCGGCTCGGTTGCGGTGAAGGTGATGCGATGGTCGGCGATGTATGCGACGATCATCGCATAGCCGTCAATCACATCAAGGCGATATTTCATGTAGGCTTGATATCCCGCAGTGCCGTTGATGGGGTCGGTTTGCATATTTTCTATGGCATAAAGCCCTGTGCCCATTCCCTCATATCCGTTTACGATCAAGAGGTGTGCCTTTGCAAGCGCAGATGGTACCTGGAGTGCGAGGAGATCTTTTGCAAAATTCTTGTACATGATAGCAAAGAGCTGTAGCTCCGCGCGCGTATTGGCATCACTTTTTGTTATGGCGTTTTCGATCACAACACTCTCGGTCCGACCTCCCATGGGGTAGCTATATTTTTCGATCACGACCCCGAAGGCGTTGGTGTAGTCCTTGATCCCCGCTATGCTATTGTCGGAAGAAACATTCAGGTTGACAATCTCTCGGTTCGGTGCGAATGCCTTTGCATCAACTCTTTTAATGAGATCGCGAAAGGTCGTTTCTTTGATGTTCTTGCTTCCCGCAGCGAGGTACTTTGCGAAAAATTCTTTTTTGAGACCGGCCATATCGGTTGAGGAGGTGGCATAGTGTGTGTCACCCAGTGAGGGTAATTTGTCGTTGGGCACTTTTCCGGCGAGTGCAGTATTTTTCACGACAGGATCTCTCCCCACGCGCACTTCGTCGCCATCGTTCGTGCCGTCGCCGTCGGTGTCGGGGTTGTTGATATCAGAGTTGAAATAGAGCTTTTCCCTCCAATCGGCCAGACCATCTTTGTCTGTATCAATATCGCTCACCGTTTCGACGATGGGCCGTCCGGCGAGTGCGCGCGCGTCTCTGGCACCCCTTTCTTTTTGGGTCACGGCAATGCCGATGAGCAAAATTCCGAGCGCAATAATACCGCTCGTGATCAGTGTTCGGTGTTTCACTGCTGCCAATGCTTTTGTGTGAAGGTTTTTGAGGTCCATGCTGTCTATAAAATTGAAGTCTGGTGGTGTGCCGTGCGCTCCCTGCTTGCTTCGTGTGGCAAGGTATGCGCACTACGGCCTTATTTACTCAAATACATAAAAGAATATTTTTGTCTGCGTCTGCTCGTACAGAAAAATTCCTCCAATCATTATGTGTGGTAAAACATTTTTGTATCAGTGGCTTCTGTTCTCTGCATTGTCCTGAGCTGATACACCCAGTATCCACAGTTTATCAACCTTTTCTCCACAAGTTAATACACAAAAAATCAAAATGGTGGATAAGAGTCGTTTCGAAAATTACTTCCCAGAAAACACACCTTTCCGCCTGATGTGGATTACGCTGTGTCATTAATGAGTACTTCCATTTTTATACTCCCTTCGGTCGTTAAAAATTGGTTCACTTGGAAGATTTGCCCACCAAGAGACGGAATCATGCCAAACCTTCCTGTGCAAGGTTTTCTGGGGAGTAATTTTCTTCTCTGGGAAGAAGGCAAGACATCGCATTTGCTTTTATCTGCTGGTATAATAAAAAGCGTCATGTCGTTTTTTCGTGAGCATCTCTTCTTTCTCCTTGTGGGGCTATTGCTCCCCTCTTTGGTTTCTGCTCAGACCATGGAGGAGTGTACGATATTTTCAAGGAATCTCAAGCTGGGCATGACGGGAAGCGATATTCATAGCCTGCAGCAACTCTTAAATCAGAGCACTGCGACACGCGTGGCCATCTCTGGTGCCGGCGCACCGGGACTGGAAACAGATTATTTTGGTGAAAAAACGAAGGAGGCGGTGGTACGTTTTCAGAATTTATATGCAAAGGAGGTACTTTATCCTGTTGGACTCGCTACTGGAAGCGGTTTTTTTGGCGAGTATTCTCGGATAAAACTTATGGCACTCTGTAAAAATGCCGTAACACCAGTAATCACTGATGTATCCCAATCTGCTTCCAAAACTTCGGTGCCGGTAATTCCTGCAATTCCGACACCCGTGGCAACTGGGACAAAGTCTTCTTTGTCGTCGATTGAGACGAGTAATCCTCTCACGAATTTCTTTTTGACGGGCGATAACGACTACTTCTACGTTAAATCTCCTTCCAGCTATGTTGTGCATCCCGGGGATAAGGTGACGATCTATGGGGGAGGATTTACTGCAGAGAACAATACGCTCAAGATCGGCGCACAGAATTTCAGTGGATTGAAACCGACTTTGCTCGGCATGCTTGAGGTGGTCATTCCCATGGATACACCGCTGGGTAAATTTGATCTGTGGGTAGAAAATACAAAAGGGGTCAGTAATAAAAGTTTCATCATCATCACGCTTCCTCAAACAATTGCTCCTGCTATTAACTCCCTTACTCCGACAACAACACAGTTGGGTGCGATCATAACAGTTACCGGATCGGACTTTACCAAGGAGGATAATGAAATATATTTGAGCGTCAACACGATCACGGGTGTCCCCTCTGCTGATGGGAAAAGACTTTCATTCGAGTTGATGGTGGATATTCCTGGGGTAACCCCAGAGATGATACCTCCCGGCACGACACGGGATATTGTCGTTCCGATCTCATTTTATATCGTTAATGCGAACGGCATTTCCAATAGAGTAATGCTTTCCATCGTTTATTAATCGTTATCCCTAAGCAATTGAACTATGCACTTTTTTCATAAAAAATATCTTATTCGCACCGCATGGGCCGCCAGCATTCTTTTGGTGTTTGCACTTATGGCACTCATTGTTTTTGTTGTACCGATGGGGCGTACCGTGCGAGCGAGTAGTCCTTTTGGCGGAATGGTCACGTCGGTTTTTTATTGTAGTTGTAGTAACAATTTTCGTCTTACCGTTTCTCCTCCGGTGGGCGGCACATTTATGTATGTTCCTGGAGCCACAATTGTCTATGAATATCACCGGATTCCTGTCGCCGGCGTATGGCTCCTCGGTCTCTATGGCTCATACGCTCAGTGCCGCGTCCCGGCATTAAAGGGATGCATGACGCTTGGTTCGCATCCGATGATCGAGATGACGGGGACATCAATGTAATAACTCCACAGGGGGAAAATCCGCTATACTTCCCTTGTCATTTGAATTTCCTTTGAGAGTGCGAGCCATTTTTCGACCGCAACATCTTCGCCACGGATGTGTTCGTCGAGATCGAGCTTGTTAAATATATCGAGCAGTGTTTCCTTTGAAATTTTTAGTCCACGGACGAGATTGCCCAAAAGCATTTTGCGCTTGAGCCCAAGACCAGTCTTCACAACGCGAAAATATATTTCATCGCTCAGGTCTCCGAGTCGTGTTCGAGAAATGTTCATGATCGCGATGATCGCCGAATCAACGCGGGGTTTTGGTGTGAATGCTTCCCGTGATACTTTTGCGATGTACTTGGGATCGCCGTAGACTTTGACCGAGAGCGAGAGGATCCCCTCTTTGCCGTTTTTTGCCGCAATATGTTCGGCAACCTCCTTTTGTACGAGAAAAACGATGGTGCTTGGTTGACGCGTGTGCTCGAGGAATAAACGAAAGAGCATGCCGGTAATATAATACGGGATGTTCGCGACGACTTTATAGGGGATCGGATCATCCTCTGCAAATAAAAAAAGTTCGCTGCGTAGTTTTTCGTCGAGGATGTCACCTTCGACAAGGAGGAGGTGTCCGTCTGTTATTGCATCGGAGAAACGTTCTTTAAGGAGTGTGATGCAGCGCTGGTCCTTCTCGATCGCGGTCACATGTGCACCAGCGTTTAAGAGGGCTTCGGTGAGCACTCCTTCACCCGGCCCCACTTCAAGCACGATGTCGCCGGGGGTGATGTCTGCCGCTCTGATGATCTTTTGGATCGCATCTTTTGATCGTAAAAAATGTTGTCCAAGTGATTTTTTTGCAGGAAGATGTTTCATTGTTTTTACCATGCCAGTTTTTTCGCAAAAAGAAAGCACTAAGGAATGTCGACAATGAACACTCCGTTTTGGCCACTCATTGTTGCGATGGCCTTGCCGTAGGGGTTGATAATGCTTGAGATTCCACCCTTCGTTGAGCGAAGGAGGTATGCCCCCTTTTCAAGCGCTCGCATGCGGGCAATGCGGTGATGGAGCAGGAGGATTTGATCACCGCCAAATACGCTGTCGTTTGATGGAGAGAGAATAAGCTTTGCGCCATGAGTAGTAAGAGGTGTAATGCCGATCTCTGAGCATACATATCCGGCCAGCGGCATGCCGTCCAATTGGAAATTTTGTCTATTATCTCCCTTGGCAAGGTTTTCAAAGAGTGGAAGATCGAGACCAAGCGGCTCATATTCACTAAAGGGTACTGGACGTCTTTTGTGGTAGACACTCAATACTGTACCATCGCGATAGAGCAGGATGCTATTATAGAGCAATGTATTTTTTTCTGAATGTGCGCTGATCGCGAATGTTGTATGGGGGTATGCTTTGGTCAATGAGAGGAAATCCCCGTAGAGTTTTTGTGCATTAGGCAAATACACTGATTGCCATCTGGCAAGCACATACCCGTCTTCATCGATGGTGAAATAGGGAAAAATATTTTCCGGAGTAAGAATAATATTCGGATCATCCTTGAGTGCTTGCATAAAAAGTGAACGATAGGTGTTGTAGGCACTCTCGTTGATGCTTTCTGGTGTGGATATTTGAGATGCGATCACTGCGACTCGAAGGTTGAGTTCATTCCGGATCGGACGTGATTCTCGGTATGCACCAAAGAGGAGTATCGCGATAAAGAGTGATATGAGTATGATCGTTTCTCGTGTGTGCTGTGCCGCAAAGGAATTTTTGAGTCGGCGCACTGTGTCACCATCGTTTTTCACGTATCGTCTTATGAGTGATGCGATCCATGCATTACACAGTATGATGACAAAGGTAAGTCCGTATACGCTGAAGAGTGAGGCAATGTGCTTTACCAGCCACGCATCTACGAGGAGATATCCGAGCGCACCCCAACTATATCCAGCAACAAAAACACTTGAACGTATAAATTCCACGAGAGCGAATAATAGTCCGAGCAGGAGTGGCGTGGGGATGATCAGACTTTTTATTCTTGAGGCCACAAGCATGGGGATGAGATAGAAAGCTTGACCAAAAAAAAGGATGAGAAATATGAACACCACATACCCAAGCGTGTTGAGCGCATTGGGTATTCCGCCGTCGTTGATCCACCAGGTCCCTGAAAGATGGAAGAGTGACCATCCTACGGCAAGGGAATAAGGCACACCAACAATGAGTACAGAAAAAATAATTTTGCGTACTTTTTGCACGCTAAAAAAGTTTAAAAACAGCGGAACAAGTGCAACAAAAATAAGTGGCCACAAATGAGAGAACACTGTTGCAAGCACGAGCATGATACTTGAGGATAATGGGTACCAATATGCAGCGAAGTATCGGTCATGTTCATCGCCTTCTTTTTGGGTTTTTGTGAATGTGATCATAAGATACTGTCGTTGTGCTCATCCCAGTCGAGAAGACTTATACGTTTTTTGTCACCACGTGTTTGGTATTCTGCGCCGTCATGTGATTCAAAATTGATGAGTGCGTCGTCGATGTCGGTGATGAATTCCGATGGGACATTCACTTGGCGTTGGCCGAAGATAGTACGGAACGAAGCGTACGTGAGGAAGACTTTCTTTGCGGCGCGGGTGAGTGCGACATAAAAGAGCCGACGTTCTTCTTCGCGCTCGGAAAGATCCTTGCTTTCATCTTGGGAGCGTCGTGAAGGGAAAAGATCTTGTTCCATGCCGGTGATAAAGACATACGGGAACTCAAGGCCTTTTGCGGCATGCACGGTCATGAGGCGCACCGCGTCTTGCTCCGCTTTCATGTTGTCCTGATCGGACTCGAGTGCGACATCGGCCATGAATTGTTCGATCCCGTCTTTGCCCTCGAAGGCATCGTAGCGCATGGCAACGGTCACAAGTTCGCGGACGTTTGCGAGACGCTCGGTGTCTTCTTCGTCGCTGTCGGAGAGCATTTTTTCGATCCCTGTTTCTTTGATGATGAAGGAAATGAGTTGCGATGGTTTCATTTCACCCGCCGCTTTATTGATGCGGAGGAGGAGTGCATAAAACTGTTCGACTTTCATGCGCATACTACTGGGAAGAGATTCTTTTTCGCCGCGGAAGATCTTTTCCAGTGTGACTTTGCCCACGCCACGCGCGGGGACATTCACAATGCGTGCGATGTCGAAGAGAGATTTCGGGTTGAGTGCCCCGCGCAGATAGCTAATGACGTCTTTCACTTCTTTGCGTTCGTAAAAGCGTACGCCGAGCACTTGGTACGGGATACCGGAATACAGAAGTGCTTCTTCGAGGACGCGTGATTGAAAGTTCGTACGATAGAGGATGGCCACCTCGCTTGGGTGCACGCCTTCTTTCATAAGTCCTGCAATGCGCGCCACGACAAAACGCGCTTCGTCTCCCTCGTCGTAGGAGGCAAAGACAGAGAGTTGCTCCCCTTCGCCATTTTTGGTGAACAGATTTTTCTCTTTGCGCATCGTATTCTTGCCGATGATGCTGTTCGCGGCGGTGAGAATATTTTGCGTGGAACGATAATTCTGTTCGAGTAAGATCACTTTTGCGCCGGGATAATCCTCCTCGAATTCGAGAATGTTTGCGATCGATGCTCCGCGCCAGCTGTAAATGTTCTGATCGCTGTCGCCCACGACGCAGATATGTTTGTGTGTCCCCGCCAAGAGCCGCACGAGCTGGTACTGCACTTCGTTGGTGTCTTGGTATTCATCAACGTGAATGTATTGCCATGCTGCGGTGTAGTGCGCTTTCACTTCCGGGTGTGTCTCAAGGAGACGTACGGTTTTTTCAAGGAGGTCGTCGAAGTCGAGTACATCGGCATCACGGAGTGCCTTTTCATAGAGTCCAAAGAGCTGCTTGAGTGCATTCTTTAAATAGGGATGTTGCGTGATCTTATCGATATTCTCGGCGGTCCCCATGCTTCCTTTGTGTCTCGAAATGAGCGATTGGATGCGGCGCGGTTCGAATTGCTTGGGGTCGACCCCCACTTTTGCCATTGCTTGCTTTACGAGTTTGAGCGAGTCATCTTGGTCGATAATGCTTGCCCCGCGGGGGATGCCGATCGCCGCCCCGCTTTCACGGAGAATATAGCCCCCCAGTCCATGGAAGGTGCCGATCCAGGGGACTCCTGCACGGCGGCTCCAGTTGCCGACTCCGGTTGATCTGCCCAATAAACGGAAGACACGCTCTCGCATCTCTTTTGCGGCTTTGTTGGTGAAAGTGATCGCGAGGATCTGGTCTCCGGGGATGCCCTGTTCGATCATGTGGCCGATACGGTGGGTGAGCGTCTTTGTTTTTCCGGCGCCGGCGCCTGCGACAATGAGGAGTGGCCCCTTTATGGTCGTGACCGCTTCTTTTTGTTCAGGATTTAAGCCCTCCAGTAGATTTATCATTAGGCATTATCTTAGCATCTATTGGCAATATCACCGAAATTTACAAAAAACAGCTCAACAGGGCCGTATTATAAACTTTTTTGTGATGCAAAGAATCCGGCTCTGTAAAGCCATATTGATGATCAAAAAAGTGCAATGTGCTCAAAAAAGCTCTATTCTTAGCCATATTATGTAGTTTCTGTTTTTCCTTTTTTGAGTTAAAAATTGGGAAAATTCATTGACGGTGTGGAGTTTTCTCGGATATAATTTTTCCATACGGTTGTCAAACGGCTGTACGGGACAAGTAGAACACTCTACGCGAAGAACGGATGCCTCACTGGATGATTAATTTGGACTAGGCTTATCAAGCTTCAGAATTTATTTTCCCGTTTCATGCGCACCCTTGGCCATGAGCGGAGTCATATGCACCACGAGTTCTCGTCTGTACGGGTCGGATTTTCGTGGCAAAAAATCGTTCTCCCCGTGTTGCTTTTTCTCGTGTTCCCAGGAGCTGTCGTGTATGCCAGCTTTTTTTCTTTTTTGAACGGGATCGGTGATTTTATGAAGGTGAACACTCAGGAAAAGAGTTTCAACTCTCAGAACGTTGTGCTCCTCGCGGCGGTAGCGGGTTCGGATACTGTCCCCCATGATGCGTCTTCGGAAGTAAATACTGTTGGCGGGAGCGCTCTCTTGGCCGATGTCGGACCTTCCGGTGGCATGGCGGATGTAGATGCCGGTGAGTACGATCATGGCCAGATCAGCATCTATGTCGTGCGCGAGGGGGACACCTTTTTGTCTATTGCCAATATGTTTGATGTGTCGGTTAACACCATTCTGTGGGCGAATGATCTCCCGCGTGGCTCCAAGTTGCAAGTGGGGCAAACGCTCATCATTCTCCCTGTTTCCGGTGTGCAATATATCGTCAAAAAGGGTGACACCATCGCAGGGATCGTCAAAAAATACAAAGGCGACATAGATGAAGTGCGTTCCTATAATGGTCTCGATGAGGGTGACACACTTGAGGTTGGTTCAACGGTCATTATTCCCGATGGGGAGGTTCCTACTATAGCGGTGACCTATCGCCCC
>Ga0209541_10004329_pt1 | contig 25257 bp, 35 predicted proteins | sample RifCSPlowO2_01_FD_184027 | JGI IMG/M metagenome (GOLD analysis project Ga0209541, IMG submission 184027) | Groundwater microbial communities from Rifle, Colorado - Rifle CSP2_plank lowO2_0.1 (SPAdes) (version 2) | ecosystem: Environmental > Aquatic > Deep subsurface > Groundwater | place... | reverse complement strand
CAAGTGAAGCAGAGCGGAACGCAGAGTTAAATTGAGGATTCTGTAATAAATGATTTTTATTTCACAAGGTGTATTTTCCTCAATTTAATTTTGAATAACTGTCTATATATCTACTTGCCTAAATTCTGCCTTCTCAGAGCTCATAACAACATAATTCTGAATCTCATCCTGTAACTTTCCTGCTGATTGCACGGGCTTTAGTGCATCTAAAGGACTTTGAACCTTAATGAAAGTAGGAGAAGCCATATGCACATAAATCATTGTAGTTTCCATACTATTATGTCCCAATAAAGACTGAATCGAAGCAACATCATATCCATTTTCTACAAGATGTGTCGCAAAAGAGTGTCGTAAAGTATGGGGGTGAACTTTTTTGTAGATCTTAGCTTTCTTTGCAGCCGTTTTAACGATTTGATAAACAGATTTTTGACTAAGATGCCTTCCTTTTTGTCCATAAAAAATCCAAGAGTCTCTTTCCAAATGTTGCTCCTGAATGTGGGAGTTCAAAGTTTCAGAAAGCAAAGAAGGAAGAATGAACATCCTATCTTTATTCCCTTTTCCATTTCTGACCCACCCCTACTTCGAAGAGAATTCAAAATCCCTTAATCGCAAATGGACCAGTTCACTCACCCTCAAACCAGCCCCATACAACAATTGAATCATTATCTTATGTTTAGGGTTTTCTATTGCCAGAATTAAAGAGGTTACTTCTTCTTGAGTCAATACAACAGGCATCTTTTGAGGAACCTTCGAATAACGAATATTAACTCTAAATCTTCTTCCTAAAATCTCCTCAATGAAAAATTTCAAAGCATTCAAATGCACATTCAAAGAGCTCCCAGAAAGGTTCCTCTGCTGTAGTCTAAAAAGATATTCTTTAACGTCCTGATTTGTAATTTTCTTTGGCTCTTTCTTACAAAAAAAGAAAAATTTCTCCAAACAAAAAAGATACGTCTGGAGAGTTCTAGGACTATATCCCCTTCTCAATAATTCTCGCTTCATTAATTCAGCAGAATCCATGAGAATCACCTATTCTTCATCTCTAATGCCCTCTTCACAAATCCTGAAAATAACTTCTCCTTCAGGCAAATAGCTGCTATCAATTAACTTAGCAACTCTTGTTCCTTTCTTTCCCTTCCTTACATAAATCCTAGGATTTACTCCATGCGCCAAGATATGCCCACCAATAGCTTCAGTAGGATCTCCAAAGAACGTATCAGGTTTAGCCATTACTTGATTTGTTACATACACTGCAATGTTATAGGTATCGGCTAATTTTTGTAGTGTATGGATATGCTTATTCAACTTTTGTTGCCTCTCCGCTAAAGTTCCCCTACCTATATACTCTGCTCTAAAGAAGCTCATTAATGAATCAACGATCAATATCTTTACAGGCAAATGATCCTTCGTAATTAAATCTGCTACTTTCTCGGCCAATAACATCTGATGATCAGAGTTAAAGCATCTCACAATCCTAATATTCTTCAAAGCCTGTAAAGGATCCATCCCATGCGCTTCCGCAATAGATTTTATTCTCTCTGGTCTAAAGGTGCTTTCTGTATCAAGGAAAACAGCTACACCTTCATACCCTCCTTTATCTAAGGGCAATTGCACATTTACCGCTAATTGATGTGCAACAGCACTTTTTCCAGAGGCATAGGGTCCATAAAATTCAGTTACAGACCCACTCTCTACTCCACCACCAAGTAATCTATCCACTTCCTTACTACTCGTTGTAATTCTAAGAACATTTTTTCTCCTCTCAAGTAACTCTAAGCCTGTTTCAAAACCCATACTCAATTTCTCTCGAGCAGCAAAAATCAGTTTTCGAGCAGCACTCTCATTCATTCCAGAAGCTTCAGTTAACTCTCCAATGCTTGCAACAGCAATAGCTAAAATAGTATCAAAACCAGATTCAGCGAGTTTTTCAGCAGTGGCAGCTCCAACGCCAGGTAAATCATTAACAGTGTTTTCTTTCTTTTCTTTTGCCATTCTACTCTTCCTCCTCTTCGTCTTCTTTAGCCACTTCGAAATAAAGGTAATCTTGTACTTTTCGTAAAATAACTTGGAGTTTCTCAATATCACCTCTGCGAAGGTTGTTAATCACCTCGCTTCTCCAGATGTTCTCTTCTTTTTTCTTATAGCTTCTACTTACAGTTACCGTTTTATAAGAAATCTCCCCACCTTGGATACTTTTCTTATTGTCCCAAACAGCTGCCTCAACAGCACCAACTCTCCATTTCTGTACAGGTCTATTTATCATTTTTGTTCCTCCTAATTTTTGCTTTCGCTTTTTGTTTCATTAACCCCTATCTTATAATTCATCAACGGGTGAATGTAATCTTGTATAATTGCAATTAATTTTCGTGTTTCTGTAGCATTAAACTGTAAAAAATACCATATTTTTCCAGGATGTCTCTTTGGATCTTTACTCTGTGCAATTTTTGCAGTTATATCCCATTTTGTTTTAAACCATTCTTGAATGAGTTTGTTTTCAGCATGAGTAAAACCATTAGTACATAATCGACTATTCTTATCTCTTTTACGATAGGTCCCGTCATCCATATACCAAACAGCCAGAGCCAAAGCATCAAGTTTATCCAAAATATCAATGGAAACCTCTTTTTTTCCATTCTTGTAAAACAAAATATGATAATCATTTAAACAAGGATATTGTTTACTTTCAAAGAATAGATTTCCTATCTTGGTTCTTCTAAGGTTAAATTGAAAATTTTTTAGACAGTTTACTTTCCAGAGGAGGTAAGGCTCTTGATATTTACAATGAGCTCCTTCAATCAATGCATGTTTACAACTTTTCTTAATACGACAATAAGTATCACCTAAGAGAGTACCTAAAAGTATTTGATCTTCTTTATGGGAAAGTTGAATATCTTTTCTAGCTTTAAGTTTACCCATGCCACATCTGAAAGCTTTTATTTTGATGGCATTAGGAGATTTATTTAATAATTTAGAAAGGAAATACTCTCCCTCTTTCAAAAAATGATTTTTTAAAAGTTCAACCTCTTGATTAGTCCAGTACATTAAACAAACCTCAATTGCTTTCGCATCTTTTTTCAATCGCTCCTTTCGAAGCTAATATAGATAGTAAGATTTTCTTTAAATACTTTCTGCGCATCCCTGACGCGTGTCGTACCTCTAGAAGATATATGTTAGAAAGGATATTTAATCATAAATTATTTTTTATGGAGATAGTCAATCGATAACAGATAAAAGAAAAACCGAAGCATTTATATACTATTTCTTACTTTTCTTACAATTAAGACAGGAGATTAACATGTCATTAATAGGAATAAAAACATCAAAAATAACCAGTAAAGGTCAGATTGTTTTGCCAAAGGATATTCGAGAACTTGAAGGATTTAAAGAGGGAACAAAAGTTGCGATTTTTGCCTTTGAAAATAGGATTGAGTTGCGCCCATTAAAGCAAATGAATGAAAGGAGATTTACTGCTCTTGCCAGTGAAAAATCTCTTGCTAAAGACTGGTTAAGTAAAGAGGATGAAGAAACATGGAAGGACTTGTAAAAGGAGATGTTGTTGTTATCCCGTTTCCATTCTCAGATTTAAGTGCCTCAAAGAAAAGACCTGCAGTAGTTGTCGCAAATTTAACGGGAGATGACTATATTATTGTACAAATAACTAGTATAGCTCGCATGGATAATTATGCTATTTCGCTCGAACAAAAAGATTTCAAAAATGGAAAGTTACCTCACGATAGTATGATTCGCCCAAACAAATTATTTACTGCAGATAAATCTCTCATTTCTTATAAAGCAGGATCAATCAATGATAAAAAAATAAAAGAAATAGAAAAGATATTAGTCAGCATACTTACCAAATAAAAATCATTTATGTCTTTTTGCTACCTTTTCACTTACTTCTTTTCCGAACTTTAAAGCATTCTCTTTTGTAAATTCACTGTCTTTTGTAAACTCTTTAAACTTCCCATGCATCTTCCTCTTCCTTTCCCAGAAACATAAACCCTTAAAGAGTATTTTCATTTCCAATTTTCCTTGCTCTAGTTGGCTTGTCTAAATCGATTTTTAATTGTAATCCTACAGAAACTAAGATATTCCAACAGGCTAAAAGCTGTAAATATCCATCAAAGTTCTCAACTGAAGGAATCTTAATAGTTGGAAATAGAGTTTTTCTGGAGCTAATAGCAACAACACACATCCCAATGCCATCAACAAGAATCTCCTTAATTTTTTGTTCTTCCTCTTTAAAGGGATCAATCAGAATGACAATTTCATCTTCATTCATCACTTCTTCAATTCCATGTAGGACGTAAGTTCCTTCCAAATAATCAGATTTTTTTCTTGCGATCTCATCAGCCTTTAAAGCTGCCTCTTCCGCAACACCATTATTTCTTCCAGAAAAATAAATTATTTTAGCATTTGCAATCCTAGAGATTATTACAGGATCAATTTCAGATTTAAGGACTAACTCTGCTTTATTTGCTAGCCCTATTAGAAATGCTTTTGAAATTTTCTTCCCAAGGCATTCATAAACCAGAGTTTGATAAAATAATGCTTGTTCTATAACACTTTTTGTAGCCGCAACAGCACGTTCATTTCCGCAATGCAAGATAAATTCCTTATCACTTAATTTCCCTAAAGGAGTATTACGATGTGCTGTTAAAGCAAATTTACTTTGAAATTTAACGCTTTTAAATAAAGAAATAATCTCTTTTGTTTTTCCTGAATTTGAAGCACCAAAAAGAGTAAAATCTTTTAAGTTTAGTTCAGAAGCTTGTCTCGCTCCTTCGGTTAAAATAGTCAAATCCGAAAATTCTTTCAGTGCTTGATATTCAATGTTTTTTGCGGGGAAAATGCGTGAAGAACCCTCTCCAGTTAAAAAGAGTTTTTTAGTCTTTCTTAAAGATGTTATCGGAATATATAATTCCTCTGTATTAAAATTCTTTATGATTTCAATAGTTTCAAACATCTCTTTGATAAGTGCAAATTGATTTTGATCCTTCATGATATATTACTTAAATTCTAGATTCTTAAGTTTTTCTGTATGCCTAAGAACTTAAAACGAGAGTCTCATCCTAAAAAATCAAAGATCTTAAAATAGCCTAAAACAAAGTAAGTGGCAATCCCTAACAGAGTATAAAAGAAAATTGTTTCAGAGAAGCTATTTGTCCTTAAAAATCCTTTAAATCTTATTGGTAAAGGGTATAAGAATTGAATTCCTTCTTTCGTTAAACTGTCTAAAAATAAATGTCCAATATAGCCAATAAATAAGCCAAAGGCAATCTCCCTCTGTCCCAAAAAGAATAAAACATAGGATAATCCCAAAGCAAAAGCTAAACTATGAAATATTCCTCTATGCTGAAAGATCCTAAAAACCCAAGAGACTAACTTTGTTCTTTTGCTAATAAAGCTTTTTCCAGTATCAATATCTGGCAAAGCAGAAGCTAACAAACAAATTCCTAAAAACAAAAACTGATGCTCCAAAGAAAAAAACTTCAAGAATACAATTCCTAAAAGAAATCCGAAAACCAAATGAGTCCGAAACATCATTTTACGAGTTCAGTAATCATCTCTTGAGCAAAAGTTAAAGCATCTAACTCTTCTATTCTTTGTGCTCTTAATTCTAAATAATCAAAGAAATCATTCTTCGTAACTCTTCCCGTAATGCGTAATTGTTTTCCAAGGAGATCTTTCCGCATTTCTTCAAAACCACTAATGTCTTCCTTAAATTTCACAACATCATCACCTAATAATTTTTTCACACTCTCCCTAAAACAGGCTACTCTAATGCTCTCGCTCCCATCATCTAGGAAAAAATTAAAAATAGGCATATGTACTTCTTTCACAATACCGTGCTCCTGACACTGATACTTATCTAAGACTAAAACAACTTTTTTTGAACATTCAGGACACGCAGGATAAAATCTTGGCTCAAAGACCTGTACAACAGTACCTTGTGCAATAATCCTTTCACCATCTTTCGCTCGTGCTAATGGCTTAACTAAATCCTCTTGCAAAGCGATATGATCAATCTCCTCTCCTTCTGGGTTGACTTCTAAAGAAGCTTTCCCCCCAAGATGTAATTCCAAGAATCCATTATTCGTCCTTGAATATGCATTTCTTATGCTTAAGATATCTCCCTCTCGAATTTTTCCATTCTCTATCTGCGTAATAAAAGTATCATCCCAGAACACTAATCTAATTACGCCACTCTCATCTCCTAAAAGTAAAGTCGCTAATCGTCCCTCTCTTTGTTCATTCTTAAAACTCCTTACGCCATAAAGAGCAACAACCTTCCCAACAATATTGGCACTACTCAATCCTGCAATTAAATCTTTAATTTTTAATTTTCTTTTCTTAGGTTCAACAAAGACCTTTACACCTAAATCATGTGCAACAATATGGGCAGCTCCTTCCCTACTGATTAAATCACTCAAAGACTTTACCTTAGCTTCTACTTTTTTCTCAATCTCTTCTATAGGGATGCCTTTCTCTTCTTGAATCTTCGAAATGATTTGCTCGTAGTTAAGTCCAAACATGTTTTTCTAGCTCACTAAAGGATTAAAGTTAAATGCAAATTGCATCGTTTCTTGATTAAGAAGAACACTAAACATAAAAACCTTTCCCTCTTGCTCTATACTCCAAGTGCTTGGTATTTTTGACTTCCAGCAATTAAAATCATCGCTGCATAAATCAAAAATCTCTTTTGTTTTTGTCTGAACATCTTCGTAAGGAGCTAAACTAAATTCACTTTTTATTATGAAATGTGGCATTACTTCATAATGGATTTTCTCTTTATCAATAACTAAAGAAGTGATAGCATATCCTTTGATTTCTCCAGGAAGAACTTGCACATTATAATTGTAAGCAGGAATCTTTACTTCTGAAAATTTTACAAAGTAAGGTTCTAAGGCTTCATTGAAGCTAAGATTGTAAATCGTTACATAATTAGGAAAACACTCCTTGCTTCCATACTTCCAAAGCACGATTTCTTTATAAAATCCGCATCCCGTATCTTTCTTTAAAAATGAATACTCATTACTTACATATCTAGCTGAAGTATCAATGTAAAACAAAGTTTTCTCCCCTAACGCATAACTTGCTATAACTTCTTTTTGTTGACTTCCAAAAGCAGCATAATTATTGTCTTTTTCAGAATGGAAAAAAGCAAATAACGCGAATCCAACTAATAAACCTGTAATGATTGCCATTCCCACAAAATAGATTCCTTTACTCATGCTACTCCGCAAAGTGCATATGAATTTTTGTCAAAAGAATAATAAGCAGGCGTTAAAGAGATAGTAATTTCTTCATGATTAGGTAAAGGCATTTTCACAAATGAAGGGGAAACCTTTCCAGCTGTTTTCTTAATTTTTTCTGAAAAAAGAACGTGACTATCCCTATCGTAAATAACAAATTCATAGCATCCACCATAAACTTTAGAAAAAATTGCAATAACCTGTTTACGTAAAGGTTCTTCTAAAGTTTTATCTGTAGTCCATAAAGCAATAAGCTCTGAAGTAGTGATGTTAACTCCTTTCAATTCTACTGGACTACGTAAGAAACTCAAGAGATTAAGCTCCGCATTCTGCTGTGAAACTGCAGCAAGAGTTTGTTTTTCCGTTCCATGAAAGATATCCTGTACAACAATAAAGAAATAAAATCCACCTAAAACTAAGACAACTAAGAAAATTCCGACGACATCTGCCATGAACAATCCACTCTGACCTTTACGCATCTTTAATCACCGTTTCAATGTCTAAAAATCCATTACTAATTGTTCCTCGATCATTAATTAAAACAAATGCTCTTGTATGTTCGCAAACAAAATTCTTATGCTTAATTCCGCAGAAACCAAGTACTCCAGTTAATTCGGGATTGACATCTACTTTCTTTACTAAAGCTCCAGAAACATCTAACAATGTAAGTCTATATCCAGTTCCCTCTTTAGAAGCACAAGAACTAATTCTTGCTTCATCAAATTTTCTCAAATCAATAATTCCCGGGTAAGTCCTTCCTTCTTCTAAACTAAAGCATTGAGGGCTATACAATAATCTTTGTGTTAAAAGAAAATGCTCAAAATGTTCTGTTTCCACTTGTCTATTCAAGTAAATTCCAATGATCAGGAAAAAAATCCCTAAGACAATCCCTGTAAAGAAAACTCTGGGGAACATCTTCATAGCCTCTTCTGCTAGTTGCACACTCCCTTTTTTCATAAGATAATTCTAGAATACAGCATATTTAAAACTTGCTTAAGAATCATTGAACCTTAATGGTTTTGCACGTTTTTTTGATATCCTCATCACCGTACACAAGACCGTACAAATATTTCTCATTTTCAAACTTTCCTTCATAGAATTCTTTGCTATAAGCAATACCGGGAGGTAATCCTTGAGGCCTAGTAATTGCAAACGCTATACTAAACTTCTGCGTATTAATAGTAGTAAGGGGTGTTAAATCAAAAGGATTTGGAGAATTTGACAAATACTGGTAAGGAACATAATCAGCATAGGCTCCATTGAATTTAGGTTTCAACGATGTTTCCTTCAAAAAACTATCAAAACCAGAAATCCCGACTGGATATTTCTCTTTTACACGATTACTAAAATCGATATTAGTACAAATAAAACACCAAGGAGTCTCATCAATCCCAAGAGATTGAAAATCGGCTTGTCCTTCTTTAAACTGCCACCAACACCAATAAGCCTCTTCAGCTACAGTCCGCATAATAACTTTAGGGTCAGTATCTTCGATAACAAGCGTATTCGTTTTACAGTTAATCTCTCCAATTTTCCAAAAAGCAATATCTTTCATTGCAACACTGTTCTGACAGCTTGTTCTTTGCTCCCCATGTTTAAGAGTATTACCAAATACATCTGTGAATCCGAAGAGGATTACTCCCCCCACTACGACAATAAGAATGGAAGCAACAGTCGTCCAATGCATCTCCCCCTTACTTACCAAGATTGTTCACCATCGCATGAATAATTTTGAATAAAATAAATCCTAAGACAATACAGGCAAGAAAGATTAGTAGAATAGTCATCCCAGTCATGCCCTTTTTCATGATAAGACAAAGACAAAGATGCTATTTAAACTTTTTCTCTGGTCAAAGAAACGAGCTTTTTCTTAAAAAGAATTTCTTTTGTATCTTCAAAAATTTCCGGAACCTGAGTAAAGACCTTGTCTTCGTTACAAGCAAACAAAGATCCTTCAGTTTCTTTTGCAGCACTGACAAGAACCTTGCATTGATTAAATGAAATTTGGAAATTTTCTTTAAAAGTGCTAGGAAGGGAATAGGTTACTTGAGTATCTCCAGGAGCGCTTAAAACACTGTCCTCTAATAATGCAACATCTGCTGCTATATATTTTTCATGAAATGCTATATCTTCCGCTAAATTATGAATCCTCAAGGGAACAAGGATTAAAATAGTAACAATTAAGAAAAGATAAAATATCCATAAAATTAATCGTTCTTCAAATTCTTCGTCCATGTTACGCTAGGTTCTGATAAGTCTCCATGTATCCTAAAACGATTTGTACATATTCCTGTGTTTGTTCAAAAGGAGGTATTCCATACTTTTCAATAGGGCATCTCTCAGGTTGAGGAGTACTAACTTCACAATTCCATTTTGGATTTCCACCTGCATTATATGCTGCCAAAGCAAATTGCACATTTCCTTCATATTTTTTTATTAATTTTCCTAAGTAACAAGCTCCACCCACTAAATTCTTTTCTGCTTGAAACCTTTCATCTAAGAGCGTATTACAATTTTCTGGATGAGATTTATCACAAGGATTCTCATACTGAGGAACTTGTAATCCACACTCTCTTGCAGCATCAGGTGTTAATTGCGTCAGACCTACTGCTTCTGCATCAGAAATAAGCATAGGATCTCCATGAGATTCCTGAGTTACAACTGCTTTCAAAAGTAATGGATCAAATCCAGCATCATTTGCTGCTTTTTCGATACTTTGAGAATACTGTTCTATTCTAGATTTTGTAATTTCATCAATTTCTTTAGGCTCGATTTGAGATTTAACTACGGGTTCAATATCTCTTAACGTGAAGTAAAGTGTGGTATCACTTTTTAGAATCCAGATAGTCATAGGTCCATCCGTGTTTTTGTAATAAACCTGATTTTCTAAGTTTTGCACTTCAGCATCTCCTTCTAAAGTATCAACAGCTATAGTATAACAAGAGTCATAGACATCACAACGTTCTTTAGTGCTTCCTTTACAAAGACATAAGCAAGAATCACTCCCACATTCCAGAGGTTTAGGAACAATAGAATCTTTATTTCTACTAAATCCCACTAAAGCACACTTTCCTTCTATAGCAAAAAGAAACTGAGGCTTATCTATCTTTTCAGAGGCAACATTCTGCACTACATCATCCATCTCCTTAAGCATCCCTGCTGCTTCCTTACAACCCGAACTTCCAAAAAAACTATTATAGACATCTTTGATAATCCCAAAAAGAACCCACACTAGGATTAATCCAATGACAATGCCAAAAATCACCTTCAATAAGGTCGTTGCCATGCTATCCTCCAGTGTTGGCTTCTACGAGCCTACTAAAGGAGTCAAAAATTTTTCCAATCTGGCTTCTAAAAATGAAAATAACAACGACAAGCACGATTACAGCCAAAATAGTAATAACAAGAACCTGCATAGAAAGCTCAGCTTTTTTCATGTTAACAAGGATTACTTGAAGTGATGTAATCACAGCTTGACCCTATCTGAGAACAAGTCCCAGTTAAGTCAATCTTGTTATCATTATTCGTGTCTATCTGGAATTCCTTGCTGCAAAATTGATCCCTATATTTATCTAAATTTCCGCTAGATGCCTGATAACTATTACAATACCCATTACATTCGACAATTGCCGTTTGTAAATCTAAGGCTTGACTCTTAAAGATACTACTTATCCTTTGCTGTAATTTTGCCATTCCCCCTGTAAAGATCATAGCAACAACAACTAAAACAAGAATAACTAATATGGTGATAATAATCACGTTCATAGAAAGTTCAGCGCCTCTTTTTCCCAGCATCAGTTTCACCTACCTTTACAGATATAATTCCCTATTTAAGGTTTTTGGTGGGCATTAAGAACAAACGGGCAAAGATCCTATCTTCTCTCTCAGAGCAGTACGTTGCTCTTTAACACTCGAGATAATGTCACCCTTATACCATGCTTGATTTGTAATCATCTCATCTAAAACAAAACAAACACTGTCACTTTTTGTTTTATACAAAAAGGGAAAATTAAGAGGTAAACTCCCCAATTTATCCTGAGTTGTTATAAGATATTTTTTTGATTTATCGAAGTGCATGGAAAGGCCCTTCTCAACTCTAACAACATATTCTCCTTGCGCATCTTTGTTATAACTAAGCCAACAGCCAAAGTTTCCATTAACTAAAGACTGTTTAAGCACTTTTTTTTCTTTATCTTCTATACCTGTTAATATGATTTGATTTGCTCCTTCAGTCTCATAAAATCCAAGAGTACTATCTTTAGGAAATTGTGGAAATCCTTGTTTAAAGCATACACAATCAGTTTGTTTACTTGCAAAACACTTATTGTAAATATTAACAACAGTTTCGTAATTAGCAACAGCCTCTTCTTTAGTGATTTCCTCACTTCCAAAAAGTTTGTTCATCGCATTTTTTACCATAGCAAGAGATTGTCCAGGAATAATCAAAACCACCGTGATAACTACAACAATGACAAGGAGTGCTTGAACAATATGGCTCATATTTTGTTCCATCTTACCTTATCCTCCAAATAAAAATTTCATTTTAGTAGTTAATGTCCCTAATTTATCTTTTAACAACCAAATAATCAATAAAACAACAACAATGATCACTAAAACTAAAAGAGCCTTTCCAATTTCATCCCAAATCATCCCTTTTTTATCCATGATCCTAATCTCTCCCTCTTATTCTTAAATCTTCCTAAGTCGCTAACCCCGATAAGATAGTACTGGCTAAAGCATTGAATAATAAAACAACGATTAATGTTACTAGGAAATACAACATGATTCCTTTCTGCAAATTCTTTCCTAATTGATACTGCTGACTTAGTGGATCAGAGCCATTCTCAATACCATTAGCTAATATGGTTAAGATATAGATGATTTGCACAACATAAATCCCTACAACAATCTGGAAGAAATATCCTGGAATCGTATCTTGCGTCTTAAACAAATCAGTTACAACCCCGATATTCCCTAACTCGCCCCCCCCTTGCGTAGTCTGTTGACTTACGAGATCCCCTAGCTTGCTAATAATCGTGACGACCATACTCGCAATCCCTACAACAATCCCTGCAATCACAGGAGCCATAAAATAAATTTGGCTTTTCATACTACTAATGATTTCGCTCAATAAATCCTTCAACCTTTCATCCACGCGATGAATATTTTCAACATGATGCGCAATACTCGTTAAACTTCTTGCTACCACTTGGGGTCCTTTCCTAGAGCTTTCGAGTAAAATCTCCATCGAACTTCTGATGAGTGCACTTGGATAATAGGTTAAAGCTCCTCGCTCAGGATGGAATAAAGCATCTTTTAATCCCATGCCTAGATTTCGTAAATTAACATTCACAATCCTAAAGAAATCTCCTGTAGGAGTTCCTCTCATTGTCTCTTCTACATCCTGAAAAGCTACTTCCGCTGGAATTCCATCTCCAATCCTATTCCCTAACTGAAATAAGCTTCCTGAAAATTCCTTCTCGAGTTTCTTTGTTTCATCTCTTAATTTAATCAATCGCTTTGTTTTCAAAGTATAATAAATGCTCATGCCCCAGGCAATACCCAAAGGCACTAATAATCCTAAAAGCAAAGCTCCTATCCCATAAGGCCCTTGACCATCTCGAATGTCTAAGAATTTCCCCAAATAAGGAATAGTAAAATCATTTTGATAATTGATAAGTACGAAAGCTAAAGGTAATAATCCTACAATACAAAAAAGAAAGATGATAAAAAACGCTAATCCAGCTCCCGTTGCGCTTTTCCCTGTGTACTGGGAAACCTCTCCATAACCTGTAGGTCTCTTATTCAAAACATTTGTGCCCATCTTATAGACAGCAAAAGGTAAAATGATGTTATACAAAATAGCTAAATGATACCACTTAACACTCCCCCCCATAAAACTGCCAATCAAAGGAAACATCACTAATCCTAAAATAGGTAAAACAACTCCAAGCATATGTAACATCGTAATTGGATTTTTCAATTCTTGTGCATAATGCAACATTCTCTCATACGTTCCTTCGAGCATCACTTCTAAGGCTTTATCCAGTAACGTTAATCTTCTATCTTCACTAGGCTCAAATAAGCTACTTTGTACTAAATGAAAAGAATTCACAAACTCTAAGTTATGCTCTCTCCAGGTTTTAAGGTAATTATCCAAACTCTCCTTCAAAGAAGGATATTTTCCTGTTTCAATATCCCAAAACACTTTTCGTAAATCCAGAGCTAAAGGATTTCCAACGTGCTCGGTTGCGAATTTCAAAGCATGCTCTAGATTACTGGTATGCCTCATGTACATGACAATATACAAAATAGAAAACACCATCTGATTACTTGCTTGTAATCTCCACTTGCTTGCTAATCCTCTTGGAATATTCGTCAAAGGTTTAATCAACAATACGCTCACAAAAATTCCTAAAAAAGGCAAGAATAATTTCAGAATATCATGATAGATTAAATAGCTCATAATTCCTAAGAGGATACTTGCAATAATTCCTAAGAATCCAATAAAGGTAGCAAAGCTAGCAGCACCTGTAGGCGTAATATTCAGATGAGCCATCTCAATATCTTTCTGCAGTGCAAGTGCTTGCTGTTTACTAGGAGAAACCTTAACAACTTTTTCTAAGTTATTACAAATATTTTCGTAAGTGGTGACTCCTTTGTTTAAAGCCTCTTTTCTAAAAATAAGATACTCTCGACTAAATCCTTTAGAATCATAATTCCTAACTTCATCATCTATCTTTCCTGTATTGACATTCTTACGTAATCGTTGCTGATAACGTTCTAGGATTTTCTTAACTTCGGGATCTTGTACCATAGGTTAGCTTCTTTTTTAACTCTCTATTCAACCAATCACTCCACATAAAGAAAATTCTTTTCGTGTCCATAAATCCAAGTTCTTCTCTTACTTCATCACTGATTCTATGGAACATATCATTTGCAAGAATTACAAAACTCGCTTCAAGTAATGCAAGATTGTCTAAAACATGTGCTTTCTCAACAAGAGTTTCTTTGATCTTAGCTCTTAACAGAATGTTATCCCAGACAGCATCCCAACTACCTGCCCACTCCTTTACATTCCCAGCAATACTTTTCAAAATCTCACTGTCTCCATTAATTAAATCATCCGTAGGTTCTAACTGATCAGTTTTAGTATTATACCTCATAAGTTCAACAAATCCCCTTTCTCTCAAAGGATCATTCTCCCACTCCTTCCTCACTTCAGTAATGCTAATGACTCTTCGTAATTTGTGTAATCCATCTGCACTTCTAATAGGATTCACAATAACAATGATATCGGTTGCTTTGAAACTTGTTTTAGGTACTCCTAAATCATTCACAACTCTGTCGAAAACTCCATAAGGACTATCTCCATGAATCGTTCCTGCAACTACATTTGCTAAAGCTCCAATTCTCATGGCCTCATACAATGATTTTGCTTCTAAACTTCTTACCTCTCCAATAATCAAACTAGAGTCTCCTAAACGCAAACTTGTTCTAATCCCTTCATCAGCTCCCATCTCAGCGCTTGCCATCCCTAGCGCAGCCCTAACTTTCATAGGTTGAATATTGTATCCTAAAGTTCTAAAAGCCTGCACAGGAATTTCTAAAGTATCTTCAACAGTAATAATTCTGAATTTTCTCATAATCTCAGTCATGCATCCAGCTAAAAAACTTGTTTTACCGCTTGATCTCGTTCCTGCAATAAGAAAAGTTCTCGAACCATCAACTAAAAAACTCAGTAATCCTGCTCCAAGAGGAGAGATCATTTTGTTATGTAAAAATAATGCTAAAGTCCAGGGAGTATCTCGATGCCTTCTAAATGCATAGGCCAATCCAAGAGGGTTCAAAGGAGTAGTAATAACGGCAACTCTTGCTCGTGCTCCTGGTAAAATAAGTTCGGTGTCTAAAACTGGATTAGCTTCATCGAGTGGCCTCCCAGAGATTAATCTAAATTTAGTTGCCCAGCTCTCTCCTTCCTCTTTTGCAGGAATTAAATTAGTAACACATTCATCATATTGTGCATGCACTAAAAAGAAAGGTGTCTCTCCAATAGGTCCATTTAGAGTAATATCTTGAATCCTATCATCCTGTAATAAAATCTCGATTAAACCAAAGCCAACGGTGTATCTAACAAGAATAGCAGCTAATTTTTCAATCTCTTGATACGATAATTCGAGTTGTTTATGCTCAGCTAACTCCATCAATAAATCTTTTCCTATATTGAAAAATGTCTGTCGCATCCTACTAGTATCTAAAAATTCTTCTGCTTTAGGCTGATGTTCCGCTAACACATTCTTCGCTAAGTCAAGAAGGTCATACAAATCCTCAGTTAACGTAAATTCTGGAGGTGTTACATGATACAAATACTTAATGTCTCCAGGAACCTTCAAGATCATGATACTCGTTCCATTCTCTAAAGTATAGGAATCAATCTCCTCACTATCCATCGGAACCTCAGCTTGTAATCTCGTATAAAGAAAATCAGGAGTAATACTAGGCCTGAAAATTTGTCGATATAAGCTTCTATCTCCTAAGTGATATCCTGGCAATTGATCTTTCAATTTCTCAATTAATTGGGTTCTTTCTAATAAGTCAAGAGCATAATGCAACATACTCAAATACAATTTTTCAGCCCTAGCTTCTTGCTCAATAGGGATCTTGCTTAACAAGACTTTTTGTTCTCTCATTAATCTCTTCAGTTCAACATACGCCCCAATAGGGTCGTTTTTCAGTAAATACATAATCACTTGCTGTAAAGCATTTGCCTTTCCTTCAAGTTCAGGTGCAACAATAGAAAGCATCATTAATTTTTTTTGTTTTGTTAAGTGACTATAAACATTAGCGATTTCTCTCAGCATAGTAGTTTGATTGCTATCATACTGGAATGTTCTTTTCTGCAAAAATACAATCCGTTGCGCACTAGGAACTTGGATTAATTTATCTAAGGTATCCATCATACAGAGAGCACTACTCTCAACAGAAGGAGGAAAACTCGCCCCTTCATACTGGATTCGTAAAACGTCCTCTTGCCCCTCTTTTATGACTTCATAGGCTAAAGCTTCCATAGTCACCACTCTTTTTAAATAACATAAGGTTTATTATCAATACATTGAATCTAATGAATATATAGTTTTCGTTTAAGGCAAATGGAAGAAAATCAAGAGTATGATGCACTTATTGATGTAGCAAGCAGATTAAGGGTTCTTGAATCACGATATACCACGATGCGTGAACGTTTATTTCTTGTAAATCAGAATATGGTTGATGGCTATAAGAAACTAAGCCAAGAAATGAAGAGTATTGATGTTGAATTGAAAGAAGTGAAGAAAAACATGTTTGCTTTAGAAGAATCAATGAAGGATTTGATGAAAGAATTACGATTTATGGCAAGGAAAGAAGACGTAAAAGTTTTAGAAAAATATATTAACCTCTGGAATCCTTTAAACTTCGTGACAGAAGAGGAAGTTCTGAAACTCATAGAAAAAAAGAAAGGTGAGAAAAAATAAATATCCCCACAGATAAGGTAATAAATTTAAGAAGTCAAGGTATGGATACTTCTGAAATCATCTCTTCTTTACAGAGAGATAAGTATTCTCAACAGCAAATTGCTGATGCACTTGCACAAGCGAATATGAAATCTGCAATGCCTTTTAATAAACCTAAATTAAATGCTCCCTTTCCTCCTGTGCAGGGTTATCAAGAGAGTGATCCTTTACCTCAAGATGATTTTTCTATGGAAATTCCGGAGCCTCCAGCACCACCTATGGCTACTATTCCTCCAAAGCAGCCGAAGAAGATGGTAATGCCGAGAGAAGAAAGGCAAATGCCTCAAGACACCCCTAGAGAAAGGGTAGAAAGAATAGAAGAGATTGCAGAAGCAATTGTACAAGAGAAATGGGACGATTTAGCAAAAAGTATGGGAAATATCTCAGTTTGGAAGGAAAAAGTGAATATGGATATCCTCTCTTTAAAACAAGAAGTCATCAGGACGCAGCAAAGATTCGATAACTTAGAAAGAGCCATTCTTGGAAAAATGGGTAAATATGATGAAAATGTTCGAGACTTAGGTTCTGAAATGAAAGCTTTAGAGAAAGTCTTAGATAGAATTCTTTCTCCACTAACTACAAATATCAAAGAGCTTGGAAAGATTACAGAAGAGTTAAAGAAAGTAAAAAGATAATTACTCTACATGCATGGAAACATTTCTAATAGTCCAAGCAACAACAACTAATAAGAAGACGGATCCTAACACTCTTGGATGAAATACGGTCTTTAAAGTCTCTCCTCCGACAGAACTACCGCCAGTTTGATTATAGGGAGAAAACACCCCTTCATACACTTGTCCTATGCCAATAACAACAATAAGAACAGCAATAATGAAATAAAGAGTTTTTGTTCCTACGACATTCCATGCATCCTCTTCTTTAGTACCCAGAAACATAAGCATCATGAACATGAAAGTCAAGAATACAAAAATGACCATGAACCAAGGAGTTATGAAAATAATCAGATCTTTAGGTTTTCCAGCTAACGTACCAATAGCAGCAATAGACAAGCTAAAAAACCATTTCAATGCTTCATTTTTCCCAAACCAATTCGTTTTACTAGTAATTGCGTAAAGTAAAATTAAAAGAAAAAGGAATACAAAAACAGGCAAGAAGAACTTTAATAAGCTGACATCAAGAAAGGTTGCCACTATGGTCCGCCCCTTCTCTCTCCTCTAATGCCTCGATCAAAGCCATCTGTAAAACCAGCTCCAGTAGCTCCGGCTCTCCTACCGATAAACACTATTATACTAATGACGGCAGCCCCAAGAAATATAGCAAGAGCTCTATCTGTGTTCGTCGGTAACAACCAATCTGGGAATCCCATATTAGATAGCCCCTCAGGGTTCAAAGCCCAGATTGCCATAAGGATAGCAAATCCAAAAGCAACAACCATAGGCCAGCCTGTAAATCCGTGCTCAGCAGTTCCTGAAAATAGTCCGACAACTAACAAAAATACTATGGATATTAAGATAACCAAAGACATTTTTGACAAGTATGCTGTCATAATTTGAGTAATAGGTGTCTGCACCATAACAATTAATCCAATAATCAGAGCCACAACAAGATTAATGTTCTTCCTTGGTTCATTAGTAGTTCCTGGCTCTGTTCCAAAGATTCTTGTTTTCTCAAGAATAGCAAATATTATGGTAAATATTAATAAAAAAGGTAAAATATAATCATAGAACCCCATTTGTTGTAAATTTTGAAACGTATCATACAATGTCATGCTCCACCACCCTCACTTCTTTTTGTTCCCGAAGTAATAAACGCCATTGCTAATAACACTACACCTAATAAAATAAAACTGGAAACTACAGAACCACCCCAGTTATTTAAAATGTACTCCCAACCAAATGCAAGCCATGTCTGCCCGCTGTCTAAAGGAATAGATCCTAAGAAGATTAATGCAACGCCAATAAACAAAGCAAACACAAAAAACATATACCATCTTCCATGAGCAGTTTTGAAATCTAACTCTCCCGTTTTATGAAAAATACTGATTAACAATAAAAATGCAAAGGAAATGACTAATAATAAAATAACATTAGGCAAAGCTCCGTTAATAGCAGTAACAACTTTATTCGTAGCAACAACTAATAATCCAATAGTAAATGCCACCATAGAATTCAGATTCTTCTTCGGAATTTTCTTCTCTTCACTCTCAACCCCTAAGATCCTTGTTTTCTCAAGAATTGCGAAAACAATAGTAAAGATTAAGAGAAATGGCAAAATAATGTCAAAAAGTCCGAAATTTCGTAAAAATTCAACTGCATTTCCCAAAGGGCTGACCATAGCTTAACAATGCTTTGAGGAGTATTTAAACATTATGGTTTTTAAGAAGGAAAAAAACTAAAGAGGTTCTTCTTTAGCTGAGTCATCATACTCACTGGGCATGGCTTCTCGTTTAATGATAACAACATCGCCAATGCTTTTTACAAACTGATGAGGTACAACAACACCTTTAGCACCGCCAAGAGTTTTACTCAAATAAGAATTCTTAGTTGCACGAACTCTCCAACCAAAAACCTTATTGCTCGTAAGAACAGACTCTTCAACATCGCCAAAGTACTCTCCAGAATCAGTATACACCATCTTGTTGTAAATGTCAGTTATTTTATGCGTTTTTATCATGTGATCCTCCTTTTGCCTCTTAAGCTTTAGGAATGTATTTAAAGTTTATATAGTTTTCCATTCCATGTTACACTATAAAAATCTAACGATTATTGGCACTTCCCATATAGCTCGTGCCAGTATTAAGGAAGTAATTGAAATTTTAGAAAGGGAAAAGCCTGAGTTTATTGCTCTAGAATTAGATGAACAAAGATTGCATTCGTTATTCTCAAAAGAAAAACGCAATAATCTTGAAGTGTTGAAAGCATTAGGAGTAAAAGTATTCTTATTGAATCTTTTAGGTTCATACCTACAAAAAAAACTAGGTAATCTCGTAGGAGTTGCTCCGGGTTCAGAAATGAAAAAAGCAGCGATTATTGCAAAAAAACAGAAAAGTAAATTAGTTTTAATTGATCAAGATGTACGCATTACACTTAAAAAATTATTAAAAATCCCTAGGAAAGAAAAATGGAGAATTTTCACAGATAGTTTGAAAGGCATGATAAAGAAAGAAGAAAGAATTGCCATTGACTTAACCCAAGTGCCTAAAAAAGACTTTATTCTAGATATTCTTAAAAGAATAAAGGAACGGTATCCTTCCATCTATCAAGTGTTAATCGAAGATAGGAATATCCATATGGGAAAAAGTTTATATACGCTCATGACTCAATTTCCACAAGAGAAGATTATTGCTATCATGGGTGCAGGCCACGAAGAAGGTGTCTTGCTAGAAATCCAAAAGAATGAAAAACTTTCAGCTCACTAAAAAAGAAATCTTACATCTTTTAGCTGCAACGCTTATTCTTGGTTTTATTTTCTCATTTCGAGAGTGGGGAACTACTTCATTTGATCTTATAGCTGGTTTAACAAACTGGATGCTTGCAACAATACTCGTTGCTATTGCTTTGTTAATCCATGAATATGCTCATAAACTGGTTGCAAAGAGATATAGTGCAACAACAGAGTTCAAACTCTGGTCTATGCGAAGATATGGCTGGAAACAAAGTGCAAAACTAAACAAAGATTTCCCTTTAGGAATCTTAATTTCGCTTTTCGTAGCTTTTTTATCAAATGGTAAATTAATTATTGCAGCATTAGAAAGTTCTGAAATAGAAGAGAATGCAATTCAAAGATCGAGGAAGAGATTTCCCCATTTGACGCAAGTAGAAACAGCTCTAATTGCGCTTGCAGGTCCATTAGCTTCAGCACTTCTAGCATTATTGTTAAAAGGCTTAGGAACCTCAAATCCAGTAATAGCAAAAGCGATTCTCATTAATGCATTAATTGCTGTATACGCTTTACTCCCTCTCCCCGGTTTAGATGGAATAAAGATAGCAGCAAGCTCCATTGCTTTTTACATCTTCATAGCCGTAGTAATTGGGGGTGCTATGCTCCTAATGGCGTATATGAGTCCTCTCCTAGCGCTTATCATTGCTCTAGCACTTGCCAGCGTTGCAGCTGTCTTATATCTATACAGAACGCAATAAACTGAAAATACCTTTTTGAAATAACCAGAGCATTGCTAACCAAGTAAAGGCATAAAAAAAGCCAAAAGCAGCAATTCCCATAAGCACAGCAGCAATAACATCTACGATACTGTTCCAGTTCCAAAGAAAAATAATTCCTTTAATGAAAATAATTAAAGCTAAGAATAAGACAAAAACCTGTCCTTTTTCCAAATAAGCCAAGATAATTGAAAGACCTGCTACAATATCCAGCAATCCAAATATTTTTAAAAGCATTTCATTCACTCTCCTGTAAAGATTTAAAAACGTTGTCACTATGGAACTCAAGAACTTTACTCCAAGAACCTATCAAGAGAAGATTCTTTCTACTGCGGTTAATGCAAATACCTTAGCGGTACTACCCACAGGAATGGGAAAAACAGCCATTGCAATTCTTTTGGCTATTGCTCGATTAAAGGACTATCCTCAAGGAAAAATTCTTTTATGTTCTCCTACAAAACCTCTGTGCAATCAACATATTCAAACATTTTTAGACTACACTACACTAGAAACCCATGACATTGCACTTTTAACAGGTATATTGCAACCAAAAATTAGAGTAGAACTCTGGGAAAAAGCGAAAGTCATTATCGCTACCCCCCAAACCATAGAATCGGATCTTAGGAATAATAGAATTTCCCTTAAGGATGTTATTGTATTATGTATCGATGAAGCCCACCATTCCAGAATGCGTTACGCGAATACAGGTCTTGCCCTTTATTATAAAGAACAAGCGATAAATCCAAGAATCCTTGCGTTAACAGCATCTCCAGGATTCACGAAAGAAAAAATTAACGAAATCTGTGACAACTTATTTATTGAAAGAGTAGAGATTAGAACAGAAGAAGATGAAGATGTTAAACCCTATATCCAAGAGAAGCAAACAGAATGGATGTATGTTGAGCTTCCTGAATCAATGAAACAGTTAAAAGTTTTCTTAGATGCAAGCTATAAAGAAAAATTACAGAAGTTAAGAGAAATAGGACTAACAAAGCCACTAAACATTGTAAATAAAAGAGATTTATTACAGATGCAAATACATTTTCAAAGAGAGATTGCAAATAAAAACCAAACTGCATTTTATGGAATCTCTATGGTTGCTCAGGCAATAAAAGTGGAGCATGCTTTAACGTTACTAGAAACTCAAGGCATAAGATCCTTGCATGAATACCTTAAGAAATTACAATCTGAAGATACCCGAGCAGCTAAAACCTTAATCAAAGAAAGGAATATTGCACAGACTATTGCAGGAACTCAAAAATTACTCGATGATAATGTCCAGCATCCGAAGTTGATGAAATTAAAAGAGATAATTCGAGAAGAATTACAAAAAAATCCTCTTACGAAATTCATAATCTTTGCAAATTACAGATTAACTGTAAATGAAGTCTTCCATGCACTGCAAGAAGAACCTTTAGCAAAGCCAACAATTCTAGTGGGTCAAAAAGAAGGCCTTACTCAAAAACAGCAAGCACAAGTAATCATTGAATTTACAGAAGGGAAATACAATATTATAGTGGGTACAAGTATTACAGAAGAAGGTCTAGATATTCCTGGTGGAGCTGAATTAGCTATCTTCTTTGAGCCAGTTCCTTCAGAGATTAGGAGTATCCAAAGAAAAGGTCGAGTAGGAAGAATTAAAGTAGGAAAAGTATTATTCCTCATTACGAAAGGAACCAAAGATGAAGCATTCTATTGGTCTTCAGTAAGGAAAGAGAATAAAATGAAAAAGATACTCTATGGGATGCAGAAATCTCAGAAAACATTAAAAGGATTCTAATGGTAAAGATTATTGCAGATCACAGAGAAAGAGCTTCAGGAATCTTACAAGAGCTTGCAAAGAAAAACATTGAAGTGGAAATGCAGCAATTACTCAGTGCAGATTTTATTATCTCAACAAAAGACAGAGGGGGAATTATCCATAATGTAGGTGTAGAGAGAAAAACGACCAACGATTTTCTAAATTCTATTATCGATAAAAGGATCATTCAACAATTAATTGTATTGAAAGAGAATTTTACGATTCCGCTGCTTATTATCGAAGGAGAATCCAATATTTATCAGATTCGAGATTTTCATCCCAATGCCATTCGAGGAATGTTGGCTGCAATAGCTATTGACATGCAGATTCCTATTCTCTATACAAGAAATTATCGAGATACAGCTGCATTGCTAAGTGTCATTGCACATCGACTTGAAAAACCTCGTAGTGCATTTAGTTTGCTTAAAAAAAAGAAACCACTCTCTCTCAAAGAACAACAGGAGTATATTATTGAAACTCTTCCAGGAATTGGTCCATCATTAGCGAAAGCCTTGTTGAAAGAATTCGAGAGTGTTAAGAAGGTTATCAATGCCAAAGAAGAACATCTAAGAAAAGTAGAGAAGATAGGCCCAAAGAAAGCAAAAAGAATTCGAGAAGTCATTGACACAGGATATCAAGAGAGATGATAAGTTTCCAAGATCTTATGAGAATATCCTTGTGCAGAAGGAATACTTTGAATGATCTGAAAAGAGTCAACAAAAAATTTGCCTTGGATTTTATCTTGTAATCTCTTGATGAATTCTTCTTTATTCTCTAAAGATTTAACTCTTCCCAAAGTAAGATGCTGGCTAAAGGATTCTTCTTTTAATCCCAAAATTTTATCAATCTCTTTCTTTAATTGCAATATTTGTTTTTCTTCAATTCCAGCCCAAAGAACTCTTACATTTTTTTGATTCGGAAATGCTCCTAAATGATTAAAGCTAACAGAAAAAGCAGAAAACTTCAAATTAGTTAATTGCTTTCTCATAATTTCTACTTCTTTCTCCGATATATCCGCAAAAAACCTTAAAGTTAAATGGAATTTATCCTTAGAAACAAACGAAATATCTCCAAGACCATGAAAATTTTTCTGTAAAGTTATCAGATAGTCTTTTGTATCTTCTGGAAGTGGAATTGCAATAAACACTCTCATGGCTGAAGTTTTTCTCTAAACTTTTTCTCTCCAAATAAGACCCAGTACAAAACCAAAATTCCAATAATTCCAAGGATAACAATGAGCGCGTTATTCATCCGAACATCGGCATTGAATCGTCTTCACTGCCCTGCATAACTTTTTTTATAGCTTCCAAGAAATCAGGATGCCCAACCATCGATCGTTTCTCTCGGATGGCAAAATACCCGGCTTCAGTACACGTAGCTTTAATCTCTGCTCCGGAAAAGCTTTCAGTTAATGAAGCAAGTTTCTTAAAATCAAGGCTAGATGTTTTCATCTTCTTGGTATGCACTTTGAAAATCTCTTCTCTTTCCTTTACTCCAGGAAGAGGCACCTCAATTAATCTATCCAATCTTCCCGGGCGTAAAATGGCGTTGTCCAACACCTCTATTCTATTTGTTGCTCCGATAATCTTCACATTATGTAAAGTATCGAAGCCATCAAGCTCATTGAGCAATTGCATGAAGGTTCGTTGGACCTCACGCTCGCCTCCTATCCCCATATCTATTCGATCAGAAGCAATAGCGTCTAATTCATCAATAAATATAATGCTAGGAGCTTTTTCTCTTGCTAAATTGAATAAATCTTTCACCAACTTAGCACCCTCTCCAATAAATTTCTGATTTAACTCACTTCCTACAACACCAATAAAAGTAGAGTTAGTACTCGCAGCAACAGCTTTAGCGAGTAATGTTTTTCCGGTTCCAGAAGGTCCATAGAGCAAAACTCCTTTATGAGGGGTAATTCCTACCTCTTTAAACAGCTCAGGATGTTTCAAAGGTAATTCAATAACCTCTTTGACATCTCTCACCTGATCTTGCAACCCCCCAATATCTTCCCAAGCAAGATTAGGTTTTTCCACCAACACAAATCTATCTACATCGTATCTCTTCATTCTATCAAATCTCTCTACAACATTCAGAAATTTCTGTTCAACCAACACCCTATCCCCCGCTATAATTTTTCCTTGACAACTGCTGATAATGTTAACAAAGAACCTACCACCATTAGAAAGTCTAATCAAAGCCTTATCGTCTAAAACTTTGATGACATCACAAACGAGTAATGGTGGTTTCTTTAATCTATCAATCTCTGACTTAAGATAATGAACTGTCTCTTTCAAGGATTTGTTTTCGGTTTCTAGAGAATAAGGAATATCCAGACTAGGATCGAATTTTTTCGAAGCAGCAGTATCCATCGAAAAGAGATAAGTCTATAAGCATATTTAAACTTTTCTTAAAATGCGGCTCTGTTGAAAATCTTTTTTTAGCAAGTTTTTTAACCCACGTAGCTCGAGAGCTACATGGGGGGTAGGAGAAGCTACCCATGAAAGAAGAGGTAAAACTGGTTAAAAAAGTTA
>Ga0209541_10004325_pt1 | contig 25281 bp, 38 predicted proteins | sample RifCSPlowO2_01_FD_184027 | JGI IMG/M metagenome (GOLD analysis project Ga0209541, IMG submission 184027) | Groundwater microbial communities from Rifle, Colorado - Rifle CSP2_plank lowO2_0.1 (SPAdes) (version 2) | ecosystem: Environmental > Aquatic > Deep subsurface > Groundwater | place... | reverse complement strand
CTTTTACATTTTGGACACTTCATACTATTTTACCTCCTTTCAGAAAGGTAAAATCTTCAGAATTTATATACTTATCCCTTTAAGTTGACAATATCCTAAAAGCGTAACATTTATATACTGCTTACCTATATTTATGTGTATGAAAATAAGCAAGGAAGACTTGATAAGAATTAACAAAGGATTCGGAGGGCATCTTCGAAACGAATCTAGCTTAGATTTCGCACTCAAGGAACAGGACAACTTAAAATTAGGAGATTACAAGAAATTGGCTTATTTATTTAGGGCAATTCTTGTTGATCATCCATTTTCCGACGGTAACAAGAGAACAGCAGCTTACTTAGCATTCATGTTTGCTAATCAATTTAATAAATCTATTAACGAAGATTTAATCTCACATCATATATTATCGATAGCTTCAAAAAATATCAATAATATTCGAGCAATCGAGGAGCGTCTTAAAAATGCCATTAACTGAAGAACTGCATAAAAAAATAATGAAACAAGGAAAAAATGTATTTGAAATTCTGTCACAATACGATAAAACTCGCGAATGGCCTATTGGAAGAGCAAGAATTGACATAACTTTGAGCAAAAGAACAATTCAAAAGCTTAAGAAAATAAAAGAGAAAACAGGAAAGCCTGTCTCGCATATTATTGAAGAAGTTTTAGAAAATCTAGCAGAATAGAAAACCTTAAATATCATTGCGTATCATTATCTACATGCAAAAAGAAATAAAAGTAATAACTAGAAAATGGGGGAATTCCATCGCAGTAGTTATACCTAATGATCTTGTCAATAAAGAAAATATTAAAGAAAATATAGAAGTCACTATAACTATAGAAAAAACTCGTCCAAAAGCAGGAGTATTATGGGGATTTCTTAAAGATTGGAAAAGACCAACCGAAGAAATTATGAAAGAAGCTCGTCGTGGATGGTCGAGTGCTTCAGATCGAGAAAAAGAGGAAAAATGGAAGAACCACAAGTAGACTATTTTTTTGATACTTATGCTATAATTGAAATATTAAAACAAAATCCCAACTATTCTCCTTATTCAAATGAATTAGCTACACTGACTATCTTCAACTTAGCTGAACTCTATTATTCAGCCTTAACTGATTACGGAGAAGAAAAAGCAAACGAAATATATTCACAATATAAACCGGCGGTCGTAGATATCGAAGATGAAACTCTAAAGAATGCTATAAAATTTAGGAAAGAACATAAAAAGAAAGATATTTCATACGCAGATGCGATAGGATATATTTATGCTCAAAATCATGCAATGAAATTTTTAACAGGAGACAAGGCCTTTGAAAATATTCCAGGTGTTGAATATGTTAAAAAATAATTTAATCACTTCGTAGAATCTACTCTTTCCCAGTTATCTCCATAATGTTTTGCCTTCGCTTTCGTGTCCCAAAATACTTTTATCCACATATAAAGGCGTGCGAATGCAAGAAGAATAGACCGCCATGCTTCTTTTAAGTTTCTTGGATAGCTCAAAAGATAAAAAATTCCTTTAGATTCATTGGAAAAAGATTTTACTCTTTTTATTTTAGAAGTATCTACATATTTGTCAAGAGTCTCGTGTCCTTTAGCCGTCCTTATTTTCTGTTTCACCCAGTCATTCCAGTTTGTCACATTTTTTACGTAAACTTCTGCCTTATCTGCATATCCTATGATATATCCCCTTCGCGCAAAAAAGTAAGGAATCATGCTATCCTCTGCAACGTCGAGGGGTATTTTCTTAATTTGGTTCTTTCTAAAAGCAAACAAATATCCCGAACATTCTATAAAATCTCCAGCTCTAAATGCTTTTCTTCTTATATCATGTGCGGCATCAAAAAGAAAGTTTGCCCAATACCCAAACATTGTTTTTCTATTCTCGACAGGCATAGGACGACCAGTCACACAGCCAATATTTGGATTTTCAAATAAACTTAATATTTCCTCGACTGCTTTATCATTTACAAAGACATCTCCATCTGTTAAAATTAAGATATTTGATTTCAATTTTTTAAAAAGCAAGTTTAGCGCAAGGCTCTTTCCTTTTCCAGAATCTTTGAATACAACAACATTTTTATTATTTTTAGAATATATTCTTGCAACTTTTAAAGTCTCTTCATCAGGTGCAGAAACGACGATGTCAAATTTCCTTTCAGTTTTCTGACTTAAGAAAGCATCAATAGCTCTGCCTATAGTCTTAGGTTCTTTAAATGAGGTAATTATTACAGTGATTTTCATATAAATCCGAGAATAAATGAAATTATAAAGTTATTGTGTCTTATTATCTAATAAGTTATCTAAAGGGTTTGAAATCTTTTTTATCTGATCGCTTGAAATATGAGTATAAAGCTGAGTCGTATTCAGCGAGGAATGTCCAAGTAATTGTTGTATCATTCTAATATCCGTTCCTGCTTCAAGTAAATGCGTCGCAAAACTATGTCTAAGAGTATGAGGCGTTACTTTTTTCTGTATATCTGCCCTTTGCCTTAGACTTTTTACAATCTTTTGAATATTTCTCGTAGTTAAAGGCTCATCTTGCGAGAACAAATATTTTGAGTTTTCTTTTCTCTTCAGATATTCTTTTAATTCACCTGCAAGATTTGAAGAGAGTATAAACATTCTGTCTTTCGAACCCTTTCCTTCTCTCACCCATCCTGTATTTTCAGAAAAATTTATATCTGAAGGTTTAATATTGACAAGCTCAGAAACTCTCAAACCAGAAGAATAAAGCAAAGACAAAATCAATCGAGACTTTCTAGTTTCAGCAGAATTAATTAATCTGGAAACTTCTTCCTTTGTTAAAACCTCGGGAAGTTTCCTGTCTTTTTTAGGAACTCTTATTTCTCCAACTTCTTTTTTTAATATTTCTGTAAAAAAGAATTTTAGAGAAGCTGCAGCAAGCATTACAGTATTTTTTGATTTAGTATCAAACATAGAAGCCAAATAAGTGCGCACATCTTCCTGATTGACTTCGTCGACAGGTTTATTTATTGCTTTTAAAAATTTATCAACAAAAAAAGAGTAATTGCGAACAGTTAATGGAGATAAACCTCTCAATTTCAATTCAGTCTGCAATTTGCCTAAAGCGTCAACCACCATCTTAAAAGTAAAACAGTGCTTCTCTTTAAAAGGTTTTGTAACTTAAATTATTGAAGGTTAAATCTATGAAAAACCTTAGGGTTATGTTGCCCATCAGAGATGTCCCAGACAACCAGCCGAATCTCTTTAACAATAAATTTTCCAAATATTTTATTAATATTTATCTCCCCATCATACGGTTTGGACAAAGCAACGAGAGACGCATGAGGAATATAATTTTCATCTTCAAATTTTTTATTAATACTAGGCAATCCAATTCTACAAAGTTTTTTATGCAGTTTTATTAATTCAGGAGAATCTATTTTGGCATAAAAAACATCAGGAAATTTAGCAACGCCATTTAAAACAACATTAAATTTCTTCTGATTAATTATAGCATTAGATACCTTATCTACAATTAATTTAATCTCTTGTTCAGAAGACAAGGTATCTCTAAGTTCAATAGCTTTAACAGTGCAATGAAAAAAACCCTCCTTTCTCCAATCATAAATAAATTTTTCATGTATCTCAATTTTTTTAACTTTCTTGATAATCTCTTTAGGTATAAAGATGTTAAGTGTAACTGAGTATTTAGGCATATTCAAAATAAAGTTAAGCAATATAAATAATTTTACAATCAATTAACGGTAAGACTTCTGTCTTTTTGCGCGAGCTTTCGAGTCCCCGGGTTTGCGTTGTTCTTTACGACGAACATCAGCAACAAGCATATGTCTGTCATATTTTAGATAAGCTTCCTTAAGTTCAGGTTTTTTTGCCAATGCAACCAACGCTCTGGCAATAGCAAGTCTGGCTGCCTGAATTTGAGATTCTTTTCCTCCGCCATTTACCTGAATATAAAAATCGTAATTTGGTTTTCCAACAACTTCTTCATAAATTCTTATTGGCTCAAGTAACGCTAATCTGTGAAACATCTTTAAATTTTGAATCAACACTCTATTATAACTCACTAATCCATTTCCGTCTATAACTCTTATTTTTGCCACAGAAGTTTTGCGCTTCCCAGACGCTCTTATTTTAGTAGCTCCTTTATTATTCATCATCTTAACTCCTCACTCACTTCAGCAAGACTCATTGTTTTTATTCCTTTTGCATTAAACATTTGTTCTTTCTTAGATTCTGCAAATTCTTTTGGCAATCCTTCATAACATTTAATTTTCTTTAGTGCAACAGCTCCGCGTCCTTCCTTATAAGAAAGCATTCCTCTGATTGTTCTTTTCATAATTCTTGCAGATTGCGTCGGAAAATAAGGTCCTTTTTGAGAAGAACCTCCCTTAGCGCGCACTTCTTTATAATTTTCAAGAATAACTTTTCTATTTCCGGAAATCACCAACTTTTCACAATTAACTACCGCGACTTCTTTTCCAAGCAATGCCTGTTTAGCCGCATAACTTGCAATGCGTCCAAGAATAGCATTCGTCCCGTCTAAAATTAAAAGAGCGCTCATCTTAACAACTTCACTCCTTCAGCATTAGGATTCTTCTTAATTTCATCAATGATTCTAATTGTCTCGCCTTTATTGTGTTTTATTTTATTTATTGCAGAAACTGAAAAATATAAAGCGCACACCTTTAACTTCTTTGTCAAATTTCCTCCACCCAATACCTTTCCAGGAACAATTAAAACATCTCCGTTAGAAGATTCTTTTTCAATTCTATCAATATTTACTGCAGAATATTTTCTTCTTGATCCAGAAATTATTTGCGCAACTTTTTGCCATTTCTTAGAATTCTTTGCCAAAAATAAAGTATCCACTATATAACTGTCCTTTTTTCTAGGAATTCTTTTATTAATCGATGTTTTACTTATCATTTTACTTTAAAGATTCTTCAAAAGACTCAATATTTTTCTGAAGAGTTTCAATTGCTTTTGAAAATATTTTTTCAGAGTCTAGCATTCCAAATGATTCTATAAATAATAAATATTCAGAACTATCAGATACAGACTCTTTATCCAAAGCCTTTATTTCATCTGTCTGAGCATCGCTAAGGTCGCAAATCCATTTACTGCCTTTCTTTTCTGGTTTTATTGCCCCCTGTGAATTCTGTACAATAGAATCAATCTTAACATTTCCAGATTTTACTTCAAACAAATGCCTATAATAAATTAATCCTGGAACATGTTTTGTATGCTGTAATCCAGTTCCAACAAGAGCGGTAGCCACAATCTCAATCTCCTGATCTTTTTCAAGAATAGTCAATGGAATATTATCATAAACTATTTTCAAATCTCCTTTAAAATCTCCTGAATAAACAGTTCCAGGACCAACTTTCTTCAAGGAAAAAGTTCCGCTGGACTTGCTTGTTATCTTGCCATCATTCTTTAAAGGAATTAAACCTATTCTGTGAGCAAGAACCTCATCATATAATGCAGAATCGTTCTTGAATATTTCAACATCTTCAATTGCTAAAGTAGGAATTTCTTCAACACTTCTGCGAACAGCATTAAGCAAAGAATAATTCAATTCAGTTCTAATAACTAATTTTTCAGGTGTTTTAATTATGACTTCCATAGTTGTGAATTGTAAAAGGTGCTTTTTAAAGCTTTTTAGAGGGCATTACTATTTATTTTTTAACTCTCTTTTTAATAAATCTTCTAAATATTCAGAGATATCTTTATCGATGTCGATACAATATTTTTTCAATTCTTTCCATATCTCTTCATCTATCTTTATACTTGTTGTCTTTCTAACCATGGTATTATTTTATTATCTTATTATATAAATATAACCAGTCCATTAGAAAGGTTTATAAGTATTATAGTATTATATAATACTATGAATGATGAAGATTTAGAGATACACTATTGGCAACTTCCAGAAAACATTTTTATTAGCTTAAAAGATGATTTTCATAAAATTTTTTGCGAAATTATCCAAAAAAAGCTTAACTCTAAATATAAAAATTGTTTTTACACAATTCTTAAATGTCCTAAATGGCGTGCACAAAGACTTTTTACAAAATCTACTAGATTTACATTAAAAGATTTAGAATTTTTAAGAGAGTTTAGTGCGCTCTCAAAAGAAGAAGTAGAGCAAAATGTAGAATCAATAGGAACCTTCGAAGACGGAACCATTATTAAGAATCCAAAGTTTCCGTTTTATTTGAATGATTTAGTATATGTTGCTTCACATTTAATGTTTGATGGAAGCTATAGGAGAAAACGAGGTTGTTATTTTTATTCTTATGAAAATAGTTTAACTGAGTATCATAAAAAGAGGCTATCTATTTTTGGAGAGGTGCCTATCAATTTAATCAAAGAAGAAAACCAACTTTATTTCTCCTATACTATTGGGTATATTGCTTCTGTCGTGCTGGAGATGAAAGAATTCAGATCTACAAAATGTTTTTTATCTGACAAATTAAAGGATCTCTGTAAAGATTATAAGCTAATTTGCGATGAAATAATCAAGGCAATGATTGTAGATGAGGGGAGTATAGAAGACAAAATAAAAATAGAACTTTCTAATGAAAGATTAGTAAAAGATATATGTGAGGTAGTAAGAATTTATTACAAAATAGGAAAAATAACTTCTAGAACAAGGATTATAAATTTTAAAAATAATCCTAAATGGACTTATACAAACACCATATGGAAAATTTCTTTTAGTGCCTCTAGTTTCCAAGAATTATATAATTCTCTTTCACCATTACCTATAATCTATAAACAAGCAAATCTTAAATTTTTATCAGACATACAAAATAGGCCACTCAATCAAAGGAAAAAAGGAGAAACGAAGATGTTAATTGTTAAATCTCTTTTAGAGAGCCCTAAATCTATAGATGAATTAGCCAAAGAATTGTTAGTTAAACAAACAACAATAAGGGCGCATCTTAAAGGTCATCCAACATATGACTCTGATTTAATAAACATGGGTTTAGTGCATAAAGTAAATGAAATTATCTTAAGAAGAGGAGGATTCGCAAAGGTATGTATTTATGGGGCCAAGGATATTGATAAAGCGCATAAATTCTTAAGAAAAGAGGGTGCCTAAATTCCTAAACTCTGCGCCCACGCTTTCCGCCTTTCCGCTTAGGACCGCCACGAGGCACTCTATGAGTATCAAGCACTCCAAGTATTTTGAAACCTTCTTTGCTAAGAGTTTTGACTGCTGCATGAGCGCCAGGACCAATTCCAGGAGAACTGGTCTGGCCTCGCATTCTAATATAAAGCGCAGTTATTCCTGCGTCTCTGGCAAATTCTGCAGCCCTTTTAGCAACGAACATAGCAGTAGTCGGATTAGCTTTCAAACGGCTGTGTTTAGTAATCATTCCGCCACTAATGCGAGTAATGGTGCTTCCAGAAAGATCTGTAATATGAACAATTGTATTATTATAAGAACCAAACACATAAGCGATTCCTGGAATAATATCCGACTTTTCTTCTTTTTCAATTTCTTCAGTTTCGACTAATTCCATTTTAGGAATCTCTTTCTCTTCTTCTTTCTTTATAGGCATTCCTTCCTTCAATTCTGCCATTTTATCTCCAGATTTTAATTTACTCATGCTGCCTCCTTAAGGGCTTTATTTTTAAGAGCAATGTTTCCTTCAGAATTTACAAAAACAATATAGCTTGGAACATCAATGACTCGCCCGTCAACAGATATTTTTTTATGAACTACAAGTTGCCTTGCTTGTTTTGCGCTATTTGCCAAACCTTTTTTCCATACAAGAGTAGTCAATCTTCTTTTAAGCAAATCTTCTTTGTTTAAAGCCAAAACATCAGCAATCGTCTTTACCGACAAGCCTATATTTCTAAGTTTAGCAAAAAATTTATTTTGCTCTTCCAAATCAGAAGTAATAAGAAATTTAGCGCGATTTCTAAAATATTTTATTTTTGCTTCCGCTTTCCAAATTTCTCTTTTGCTTTTTAAACCATATTCTTCAACAAGTTTATTTTCATCGCCAATGCGAATCTTATCATATAGTTTATGCGGCCGTGAAAATTTATTATGTTTGCGAATCATTTCTTATTTATATCTCCTTTTTTCTTAACTCCCACTGCAACGCCAGTAGTTCTAAAGTGGCTGCGTGTGCGCTGTCCTCTAACTGGTTGTTTTAGAGCGTGACGCATTCCCTTATAGCTCTTTATTTGCCTCATGCGTTTAATATCAAAATCTTTAACCATGTCAAGTTCATTAGTAAGAATATGTTTAGATTCTCCAGTATCATAATCTCTTTGACGATTCTTAAGATAATTATATAAGTGAGGTTTCTGTAAAAATGCTTCTATAGATTCAATTTGTTCTTTTGATAATTGTGAAATTTTAATTTTTTTATCTATTTTAAGAATTCTGCAAATAGCATTTGAAACGCCCCAAGAGATTCCCTTAATATATGTCAAACCAATATAAGTCTGCTTATTTCCAGGAACATCCTTACTATAAATACGGACTAACGAATCTAAATATTCTTCCTCTTTTTGCTGCTGTCGCTTAAAGTCTTTAGATTCTTTTGTTTCCTTTATTGGTTTTTCTTTTGTTTCTGCCATTTTATCTCACGAACAATCTTTGTCGAGGATTCTCGGTTAGTTCTTCAACTATCCTTTTCTCAATGGCTTTTTTTGGATCAGGGACGCTTTTAACTCTCTGCCTAATCTCATCAAAAGACTCAAACTTCTTCTCAGTTCGAGCATTGAGCAATTCCTGCGTATGTTTACGACCAAATCCGGGCAGAAGTTCAAGTTGGTGTAATCTCGTGTTGATAGCAGGAGCATTGTTAAAGAATTCTACAAATTCCTTTTCACGCTCCCCAACATAAGCACTAACGAACTCGTGCAATTGGATCTTTGCAGTCTCAGTAAGCTTCTCGACGTGTAGCCTACCAACTATGTAGTATATCTTGTCTCTCTTATCTGGCCCTATATAAACCTTCTCTTTAATTGCAATTTGCACGCCTCTTACTGGCGCCAATTCGAGCAAAGCAAGATGTTCAACACCTATTGCCTGCACAACAGGTTTCATATTTCCCGCCATAGGATATCCATTAGCAAGATAATCTAACACCAAAGCATAGTCGTCTTTTTTCATCATTTTAGTACTCCTTGACGACCGATAAAATTTCATTTACTTCTTTTTCATCTAGTGAAGTATCATTAAATATTTTTGAAACACTCTCCGCATCTCTAGGGAGCAAATCTATTATTTTCACAATTGAATCTTCTCTTATTTTAGGATTTCCTATGCCTCTAAGTCCTTCCGCTAAAGCATCAGCTTTTTTCTTATCTAATTTTGAAAATTCTTTCAAGTAGTCTCGCAATTCAGGTTTAGAATCTAAATCTCCAGATAACTCTTGCGCATCTGCTAAATGAATGGGTGTCATTTTTAATATCATTTTAAATTCCTTCAATTTTCTTTAAGTGAACTGGCATTACAATATATGTTTTCTTCTTGGTAAAATCTTTAATTGAAACAATATAAGAATTTCCTTGCTTCCCAATTACGACTCCCGTTCTACCTTGTATGCGAGAAGGAAAACCGGACCTTTGAACAGCCAATTCTCTTACTATTGCAACATTGTCGCCCTCGGTAAATTGTTGAAAATACTTGGTCAACGAAACCTTGCCTCGACTTCTAATATTCTTATTTGTAAGCATGAGAATATCTGACGCAAGTCCTTTAAAAAGCTTCCGTAGTCTTAAAAATTTTGTTTTACAGACGTAACACTTCCCTGATAAAGGTCTCCTTTATCTCTAGCGCTGCCCATATTGCTTATTATCGCCTCAAACATTTTAGTTCCCCAAATTCCATGCCCGCAAGGAGTGCAAACATCAACTGCGCGATCATCTCCTACATCTGCCTTACAATAAACACATTTACCCATTATTTCCCCCTTATTTTTAAATTCAAGATTCATCCCTTTATAAATTTTTATGATTTTTGTCAACATTTTTCTATGTCGAAGTGTTTGGAAACCGCACACTTTAGTGTGCGGAACACTTCGAGCATCCAAAAAACAAGTGCCAGTCAAACCTCGCACTTTAGTGCGAAGTGGCACATTGTTTTTTTGATTTTATTCATATCTCAAAGCATTTACAGTCCTTATTTTTGAAGCCTTCCATGCAGGAATAATTCCCGAAATTGCGCCAGTAAATGTGGCAAATAATATACATCCAATAAATAATTCCCAAGAATAATATGGACTAAGAAAACCCCAACCATTGCCATCTAGAAAAGTTTCGGCAATGCTAGTAATCCCAAATCCAACTAGGACTCCAACAATTCCCGCAACTAGTCCTAGAAATCCAGATTCAAAAACAAATATAATAAATATATCTGAATTCTTTGCACCTATCGCCTTCATAACTCCAATTTCCTTTATTCTTTCTAAAACAGATGTTATTGTAGTATTTGCCGTATTTACTGCAGAAACGATAACTGAAATAAATGCTATAAATATGACAAAATAAACAATATAATTAAGTGCATATGTAAATTGCTCGAGCAATTCTTCAAAGCTTGCAACAAAAAAATCTTCCCTTCCCTTTTCAATATTTCTCGATTTGCGTAATTCTGATTCTACATTTTCTATAACTTTTTTAATATTACTTGAATCTACTCGCGCAATAATTTGACTGTATTTATTCGAACTATTTTGATAAAGTTCTTCAAAATAGTCATTAGTTATGTAAATATTAGAATCATCTTGTGGATTTCCAAATTCTTCAAAAAATCCAATAATTTTCAACCTTTGTCCTTGTACTTCGATATTATCATTCAAACTTAACGCATTAGGGAATATTTTTTTATCTAATTTATAACTATGCCCAAGAACAACTTTTTCATTATCTCCTTTACGCAAGTCACGGCCTTCCAATATGTCTATATTAGATACTTCTTTAATCAGCGAAGATTCAGGATCATAACTTATAAGAAATACAAATTTTTTAATTTTTCCTTTAATTATTTCAGCAGGACGAGAATACATTCCACTTGCTTCATAAACTCCAGAAGCTTTTTTCACAGCATCAATATCTTTATCTGTAATTGCAAAAGTAGTATCCAATCCAGGAGCGCCTATTCCTTTAGGAGTAATCATTATTTTGTCTGCTCCGGAACTAGATTTAATTTCATTAACATAATCAAACAACCCCCATCCAAAACTCACAAAAATAAATATTGTTGCAATTCCTGCAAAAATTGAAAAAATAGTAAGTAAGCTTCTAGCTTTGCGATGAACAATGTGTTTCAACGAATAATTTATCAATTCTTTATTTATCATATTAACTGCGTAATGCCTCCACAGGTCTTTGATTTGCGGCATGAAGCGCAGGAACTATTCCGGCAATGGCCCCTATACAAAAACTGCCTGCAAAAGTTCCCATAATTAAAATCCAATTAATTTCTGGAGCGCTAGATGCGCCTAAAAATATATTTATTGAAAAAGTTCCAAAGTATCCAATAGCTACCCCCATAATAATCCCTGCAATTCCTCCAACCATTCCTAAAAGGCCAGCTTCAATAAAAAATTGGTAAAATATATCTGAATTTTTTGCGCCTATTGCTTTCATAATTCCAATCTCTTTAGTTCTTTCAAGAACTGAAGTAGTCATTGTATTTACTATTCCTATAGATCCAACTATTATAGAAATTGCCGCAATCATAACTATAAAAATTTGTATTCCTGTGATTATCTGATTAACACTGGACAAAGCTGCTTCCGGAGTCGATACCTCAAAATCTTCTTCACCTAAACGAACGTTTCTTCTATCTCTAAGTAAATCTTCAATTTCATTTTCAGCAGTGCTTACTAAATCTTTATTTTTTACTTTTACTCCTATAAAATCTACTGTCTCTCCATAATCAGAAATAATTTTCAAATCATTTTCATTCAAAAAAATAATTTGGTCAAAAATAAAACTTCCCTTTTTATTAATAATTCCTTTAACTTGGTATTTTTCCCCATTAATTGTAATGCTATTTCCAACCCTTACTGATTTTTCAAATCCACTCTTATCTTCAAAATAGAAATTATTCCCCAAAACTACCTTATTTGTATCTCCATCTTCCAACAATCTTCCTTCTAAAGGTTCAATATCCATTATTTCATAGACTAATTCTCTTTCAGAGCCTTCAGGGATGTCTATTGCCAATCCTATGACTAATTTATCATTGAATTCTGTTTTAATTGTGGCAATATGTCTTGGAATAGCTTCTTCGACAGAACTCAATCTCTCAATTGCCCTCACATCACTCATAGTTAAAGGATTAACAACCCCGCTGCCGGGAGGCCCATACGAATTAAGCCCTCCCGCCTGCACTTCAATAACTTCTGTTGAACTTATTCCAAATTGGGATAGAATCGCCGATTTAAGCCCTCCTCCTAAACTTATAAGCGCTACAACTGTAGCAATGCCTATAAATATTCCAATAAGAGTTAACCAACTTCTAATGCCTCTATGCCTCAAATTTTTAAGAGCAAGATGAAAATAATCTAATATCATAAAGTCATTCAAAACCTCTAATTTTTAAGCCTTTTACGTCTTCTGCGAACAAATCTAAACAACATCCACAATAAAAATAAGACCAATACAACAGCTATATACAAAGTTGCATTGCTTTTCTTTAAAATGCCTTTTTCTATTGCTTCTTCTTTAGTATAAATTCTCAACGCAATATTTTCAGAAATAGTTTGTTCATTATTGTCAAAATCTTTGTATTTCAATTTAACTAAAATTGTTGACAATTTTTTATTATATGCAACATCAAAAGAAGCAGACTCAAAATCATCAGATTCTATTGTTCCCACATATTCAGATTTTTCTGAAAGTATAGTAATATCCTCACTTTCAATAGATAACGAAACAAACCTTGCATCTGCAAGTCCTTTATTTACAATTTTTATATTTAATTTTCCAGTTTGTCCAATTACAGGGTTTTGAATTTCTGCAACAATTTCAAGCTCCGGCTCTGCAGAAACAATAATTCCAATTGTTCCGCTTTGTTTGCGTTCATCGCCGTCTTCCTCATAATTAATAGAATAAGAAATTGAGTAAGTTCCAGCAGGCAAATTATTAGCAACTCGGAACTTAAACACAAATGTTTCATCATCATCCTCTTTTAATTCATTCAAAAAAGCGCCCGAACTTCCTATAGGAATTAGACCCTCTTTCGGAAATTCTATATTGAATGATAAAAAATTAATATCTTTATTTCCATCATTTTCAACATCTATTCTAATTATTCCTTCTTCTCCAGGAGATGCCTTATCCACAGTAACCGAGTCAACAGATAATGCGTAACTAAAACTGGTAAAAACTAAAAGATGTAACAAGCAGATAATTGGTATTTTTAACAAATTGCTCATATCCAAATTCTCAAATCTTTGTTTATAAAACTTATTCTAAAATTTAGTTAGCAATCAGTAACAATTATTTCTTAGTTGTCCAAGCATTGCCTTTACGAGCAGTGACTTTTTCAACTTTTCCATCTTTCAGCCAATATATTTTTTTTGCATGCGCCATGGCAACTTCAGAAGAGTGAGTTATCAAAATAATGGTCTTTCCTTGTTCATTAAGATTTGTAAGCAAATCCATTACATTCTCTCCAGTTTTAGTGTCTAAATTTCCAGTAGGTTCATCTGCCAAAATTATTTCAGGGTCATTTGATAAAGCTCTGGCAATAGCTACTCTTTGTTGTTGTCCTCCACTTAATTGATTAGGATAATGGTCCATTCTATCAGTAAGTTCAACAAGCCTCAATAGTTTTTCACTTCTTTCTTCTCTCTCTCCTCTTTCTACTTTTTGAAACATCATCGGGAGCATAACATTCTCTTTTGCAGTCAAATTAGGAATTAAATTAAAACTTTGAAATACGAATCCTATTTTCTTGCCTCTAAGTTGAGCCAATTCAGACTCTCCAAATTCTTCAATATTCACTCCATGGAGCATTATCTTTCCATGAGTAGCCAAATCGAGGCTTCCAACTAAATTCATGGCAGTGCTTTTCCCACTTCCAGAAGGCCCCATGATTGCAACAAAATCTCCTTTGTCTATAGAAATATTTATTCCATCAATTGCTTTTACCACAGAATCCCCCATATGATAATATCTTGTGACTTTTTCAAGTTCTATAAGTGGATTATTCATAATATTTGTTCTAACGTAATGTTTAAAAACCTTCTTCTTTCATTTCACTACATGATAATACCTGTAAGATGTATGGGGTGCGGAAAACCAATAGGCCAAATGTGGGGAGATTATAAAAAGCGCATTAGCTCAGGCGAGGAAGCGGGGAAAGTTCTTACAGATTTAGGTCTTGAAAGATATTGTTGCAGAGCAGCTTTGCTTGGACATGCAGATATGTTGGAAGAAGTATCTAAGTTTAAGAAATCTTAATCATACAAATTATTTTATAGCTCTCTTAATTTCATCTTTTATGTCATTTCCTTTAAAAGAAGCAGTCATATGTTATTTAAGGCGTGGATACAAAACTCTTCTAATAGACTATACTCAATCAAGGCATCCAATTCATCAAGGAAAATTCTGTGCTCCGGGAGGAAAAATAAATGACGGAGAAACATCAGAACATGCAACAAGAAGAGAAGTGATGGAAGAAACAGAGATTGTTGTTAGAAATTTAATTTATCGTGGAAAAGTCTTATTTAAAAACGAAAAAAGGACAGTCGGGGGCAAACCAATGATATCTAATTGGCTTGTTTATTTTTACGACTGTCAAGATTTTGATGATTCAAATGCAAAAGGAATCGAAGGAAGATTAGATTGGATAGACAATCATAATATTTTAAATCTTCCAATGCATGAAGGAGATAAAATAATTTGGGAAAAATGGCTCAGTCAGCAAAAAGAGTTTAATGGGGAAATAGTTCATGAAGCAGAGGTTCTTGTAAGTGCAGAATTAGTTAAATAACTTTCAGTTTCCATCTGTTCACAATTCCGCATTTCAAACAAGTAATCTGTTTATACATTTTACTTATTCTTGTTTTTCCAAGTCTCAAATCATTAAAGCATTTCTTGCAAAATCTCTTCCTGTAATTTCCAAGGCGAATACGATGGACCATTGCAAGAGTTTTAATTTTTTTAGTGCTATTAGAATCAAGTTCATTTTTAGTAAAATAATCTTCAATAATTTTCTGAACTTCTTTTTTAGATGTTTCTTTCATTCAAAAAACAAGTCAAATCTATATTTAACATTGTTCACACAAACAATATAAAAAAAGCGAAGACAACATCCTTGCTTTGCCTCTTGACGGAGACTACAACAAACAGACGTGACCAGCTTGACTTCCGAGTTCAGAAAGGGATCGGGTATTTCCTGGCCACTATGGTCGTCTTCAAAATGGAGTTAAATGTTACATTTATAAAACTTCCTATCACCTTTATTTTCATGCGGGGATGCCGGAGCGGTCAAACGGGGTAGCCTCAAGCGCTACTGTGCTTAGTGCCTTCCTAGGTTCGAATCCTAGTCCCCGCATAAACTCACTCGGCAGCGAGTTTATAAGATTAGATTTCAAAGTCAGTCAAGCTCTCGTAGCTCAGCCTGGATAGAGCAACTCCCTCCTAAGGCGTAGGTCGAAGGTTCAAATCCTTCCGAGAGCGTACATTTCTAATACTATAGTCAAGGACACTGAAAATTGAGCATTTGTGCCTTGACTATTTAGGGAAAGACATGCAATTTTGCTCAATTATTTATGTCTTTAACTATAGCTTTCAATATTTCCCTCTTAACAGACTTATCTTTTCTAATTGGGCTAAATGTTTTTTCTTCAATTTTTATATCTTTGAAATCTTTGAATAATTCTAATATCTCATCTTTATCAAAAAAATGACAAATTCGACAGTCTTGTTTTTGAATCGTATTTTTCTCTATTTCTCTTTGACCATTTTCTCTAAAATCTCCTATTGCAAAATCTTCAAATAATATTGTTCCATTATTCTTGAGAATGGACTTTATTTTAGTAACGACATCTATCCTCTGCTTCAGTCTAAAGTTATTTAGAAAATAATAGCAAACAATAACATCAAATTTCTTGTTAGTTTTAAGCTTTAAGAAATCTAATTTTAAAAAAATAACTTTATCTGATTTTATAGAATTTGAAGACATTTTTATTGCCTCTTCAGATATGTCTATGGCAACAACCTCTCCAGGTTCTTGTCGAAGAATAGATTTAAGGGTTTTCCCATTGCCAACACCAAGCTCAAGAACAGACTTTTTAAGTATAATATTTTTAAGTTCTAATGTGCTCTTTTTCCAAAATAACCCTTTTAGATATAATCTATTCCATATAGTTTCTTGGTTTTTCATAGAAATACCTTGTTTAAGTATTATTTAACTTATTTTATCAAAATTAAGATATTCTTGTTTCTATGTCTCATTCAGCTAAACAAACGCAATCTTTAAAACCACCTTTAATAAAGAAACTTTCTGAAATCTCCTACCGAATCGGAGCAAGCTCCGCGGTATTCGGAGATTTCTGATTCGAAAGTTTCTAATTGGAATTTTTACTCCACAGCAAGCTGTGGGGTATCGAACCCAAAAAAATTCCAATGAACAAAGATATAAGAGCGCCATTGGTTTAATGGTAGAACCATTAGAAAAATATATAAACCCTGTCGACGTAAAACAATATGCCTAATTTTATTAAGATAAACGAAGAAGACAGGATAAAATTATTTAATAATCTGAAAAGTGAAATAAATATTCCTTGGAGAGTTTTTTATCCTAAATTTAATATAAGTAAGAGCTCTTTTTTTAATTATCTTTCTGGGAGAAATAAAATTCCAGAAGAATTATTTAATAAGTTTATGATCTTAGCAAAAACAAATATAATGAACAAACAAATTCTTGAGTGTCCAAGATATAAAAAGAAAACCATACATGCTTTTAAATTAGATAGACATTTAGCGGAGATTTTAGGTATTCTTAATGGGGATGGGCACATATCTAAGTCAAAATATGAAATTTGTGTGGTGGGAAGTATTTTAGAGAGAGATTATTATAATTATCTTAAAAATCTTTTTGAAAATAAATTTGGTACAAAATTTACCTTAAGGGAAGAAGAAACTACATTTAAACTTAGACTTTATTCAAAAGATTTATCTAATTATTTAGTAAATATATACAGTTTACCCAAAGGCAACAAAATTGGAAAATTAAAAATCTATCCAAGATTATGGAGGTCAAAAAATCTTCTCTCATGTTATATCAGGGGTCTTTATGATACCGATGGGTGTTTTCATATAAGGAGGAAAAATGATCCCATGATCTCAATTACTAGTGCAGATAGAAGATTCTTACTAGAAGTAACAAATGCTCTAAATTATCTAGGCTATAATACTGCTAAAGGTGATCAAAGAGTCTTTATATATAGAAAGAAAGATGTTAATAAGTTCTTTAAGGAGATAGAACCATCGAACTCAAAACATTTAAAAAAGTACAACCAGTACCTTGAACAAGCGTCGATAGCATAACGGTTAGTGTCTCTGGTTTCCAACCAGATGATCTGGGTTCGATTCCCAGTCGACGCATAAACAAAATGGAACAAAATAACCAAGAACAACATCACGAAGGCAACAAACACTGGTATGACCGATGGCACAAAAAAATGTTACTTCCTCCAGTAGTGTTGTTAATAATATGTTTAATTTATCTCTTTTCATTTTATTCGCAGAATGGAGATATAATATACAAAGATTCATCTCTTTCAGGCGGAACAACAATAACTTTGAAAGCAGAATTAAATATTGAAGAATTAGAATCTTATTTAGAACAAAATGTAGACAATGTAAATATACGCAAAATTGCAGACTTGTCTACAGGAAGACAAATCGCAATATTAATTGACTCTTCAGCAGAGCCATCTGTCTTGAAACCTTTAGTTGAAGAGTTTATAGGATACAAATTAACAAATGAAAATTCCAGCGTAGAATTCAGCGGTTCTACTTTGGGAAAAAACTTTTACAAACAATTAGTTACAGCAGTCATAATTTCATTTATTCTCATGTCATTTGTAATTTTTGTTCTTTTCAGAACATTTATTCCAAGTATCGCAGTAATATTCGCGGCATTTGCAGATATAGTAATGACTCTGGCAATGGTAGATATTTTAGGAATTAGACTTTCAGTGGCAGGCATAGCTGCGTTCTTAATGTTGATAGGTTATTCAGTAGATACAGACATTCTCCTAACCAGCGCAGTATTAAAAAAGAGAGGAGATACAGTAAATAAAAGAATCCATCGCGCTTTCAAAACAGGAATTTTTATGACTTTAACTGGATTAATAGCAGTAATTCCAGCATTTTTTATAGTCACAGGATTGCCAGATTCATTCAGACAAATTTTCTTAATTTTAGGAGTAGGATTATTTGCAGATATATTGAATACGTGGCTTACAAATGCCTCGATAATTAAATGGTATTCAGACTATAAAAAAATAAACTAATGGTAAAAATAACTTTCAGAATATGGATATTAATTATTGCATTAATGCTAGCTCTGCTCATGATTTACCCTCGTTTTCAGGACGGAGTTGTAATTAAGAGCGTAGACAAAGATTACAAGGCTTTCGAAAGCGGACTAAGACCTGGTATGGAAATATTAGAAATAAATTCTATAAAAATAGATTCATTAAATAAATATCTTGAAGTTACCTCTGATTTGCTGAAAGACAGTTCTGAAAAAAGAATAACTGTAATAACAAAAAAAGATTCATTTATTTTTCTAGACTCTAACTTATCTGCAATTACTGTTTCAGAAATACCAAACTCTAATATAAAGACTGGATTAGACTTAAGTGGAGGAGTCAGGGCGTTAATAAAACCTGTAAATGGTTCTCTAACTGATTTGGAGATGTCTGACTTAATAGATATCACAAATCAAAGATTAAACGTTTTTGGATTAACTGATTTAACAGTCAGATCTGCCAAAGATCTAGAAGGAAATAATTTTTTATTGATAGAAGTTGCAGGTGCGGCTCCAGATGATTTAGAATCTTTAATTGCCAAACAAGGAAATTTTGAAGCTAAGATAGGAAATGTAACTGCTTTTGTAGGGGGAGACAAAGATATAACCTATGTATTTCGTGACGCAACTCAGTCGGCAGTTTATACTCCAGAACCGCTGGGAGACGGCAGTTATTTGAGCAGATTTAGTTTTACAATAACCTTAAGTCCAGAAGCTGCTCAGCGTCATGCAGACATCACTAATCGTCTTTCTATTGACCCAAATTCAGGCGGTCAATATCTTTCGGAAAACTTAACTCTTTTCCTTGATGGAGAATTAGTAGATGAATTAAGAATAAGTTCAGGTCTTAAAGGACAAGTAGCTTCTCAAATATCTATTCAAGGTTCAGGAATTGGTTCAACGCCAGATATAGCGCTTTCAGAAGCGCGCACGCAAATGCACAAATTACAGACTCTTCTTTTAACAGGAAGCATTCCGTATCAGTTAGAAATTATAAAATTAGATATTATATCTCCATCTCTAGGAGAGGCTTTTACTAAAAGTATGATTTACCTGGCTTTAGTAGTTTTTATTATAGTTTCTACCGTTATATCCATAAGATATAGAAAAATTAAAATAACTTCAGCAGTAATTTTAACAATGTTCTCAGAGATGTTCATAACTTTAGGAATTGCGGCGTTATTAAGATGGAACTTGGATGTTGCGGGCATAGCAGGCATAATTGCAGGAATTGGAACAGGTGTTAACGACCAGATTGTGATTATAGATGAATCCGAATCCAAAGATAATTATAGCATGAAAGAAAAAATAAAACGGGCTTTATTTGTAGTATTTGGAGCATTCTTTACAATTATCGCGGCAATGTTGCCTCTATTCTGGGCAGGAGCTGGTTTATTGAGAGGTTTCGCATTCACTACAATAATAGGAGTAACTGTCGGAGTATTAATCACTCGTCCGGCTTTCGCAGATTTAGTTAAACAATTAGGGAGTCAGCAATAAAATGCTCCCGCGCTGGCATATAATTTTAGGATTTATTTTTTGCATAATCTTCAAGATTATCTCTCCAGACACAGAATATTTATCTCTTTTTCTAATATGGTTTGCATCAGTCTTTATCGATTTTGATCACTACTTATCAGCAGGATTTAAGCACAAAAAGTGGAATCCCATTGAAGCAATAAATCATAATATAGATTATCGTGAGCAGATGATTGAACTAAAAAAAGAAAAAGATAGTTGTGAAAAAGGAGACTTTCATATATTTCACACACTAGAATCTCATATTATAATTGGAATAATTGGAATATTTTTCACACCATTTTTCTTTATATTTATCGGAATGACATTACATTCAATATTAGATTTAATTTGGATGGTCAGGCATGATGTTTTAAATTCAAGAGAATTCTTTCTTATAAATAAACTGCGAACATTTATTTTATAAAAAACTAACCGCTCCCTTTGACATCAAAAGAAGGCTAAATATCCACAATAAAAATAAAGCGGGAGTAAAGAAAATGCTTATTATCAATAAAATGGCCGATATCAAATCAATTACGCTCAATAAATCTCCTGTTAATATAAATAAACTTTTAACGAAAAGACTGGCTCCAAAAAAAAGGGTTATTTGAACAGGCAGACTTATAGAAAATATTATTGATAAAAGAACAACCGATGCAAGTAAATCTATTAAGCCCAATATTTTAACCAATGCCATAAAAATATGGCTTTACTAATTGTTATAAATCTATAGGTGTGTTTAAAAACAGCGCATTATACTCAATTCTATTGATTACAACACATAAAAACAGAATTGTGTAGACAGAGAATTCTGGACAAAATAAGTTACAATTACCAGAATTGTTTGTATCAAAATAAACATGGACTATAAAGAATATGCCATAGAAGATAAAAAACCAGTAAATTTAGATTGCTTGAAAGTAGAATTTATCCCTAAAGAAGATTTTGTAAAAATCCATAGAGATTCTATTCTTATTTGCGTAGATATTTTAATAAAATACAAAGATGGATTTTTACTATTTCTAATTGCATTGATTAGTATAAATAAATAGTGCAATTGTAGAGATAGATAATTGCAAAAGTATATTCTAATTATTGCAATTATCTATAGTTAAAAGAGATAATGTTCCAGCATTTGGAGAATATTGGGTAATTGGAGGACGCATTCAAAGAGGCATTCCGATGGAAGAAAATGTAAAGAAGAAAGTTAAAATGGAATGCAACTTGGAGTTAAAAAATTTAAAGCTTCTAAATATTTGTAGGACTTATTGGAAAACTGACCCATTCAAGCACTGCAAAGGAACAGATACAATTAATTTCATGTATATTGCAGATGGCGAGGGAGATATCAAGTTAGACAATCTTCACTCAAATCCATTAATCTTGACACAAGAGTTATTCAAAAAAATGAAACATTTATTACATCCATATATGATTGATTTTTTAGAGATTGCATTTACACATAGAGAAAATTAATTTTTTACAGCAATACACATAAATTTATAAACAATATTTCCTCGCCGATAATCAAGGTGTGCTATATGAAAGATTTTGAGAATCATAAAAAAATTGTTGTAACAGGCGGTGCTGGATATTTAGGTTCAATTCTAGTTCCAATGCTTCTTGAAAAGAATTACAAAGTTCATGTAATAGACACATTTTATTTTGGAAAAGCTTCACTTGAAAAGCATTTTAATAATCCTAACTTGAAACTAACTGAAATGGATGTTGCGCATCATGAAAATATACCTGATTTATACAAAGAAGTAGACACAGTAATTCATTTATCTGGAATGTCAAACGACCCTTCAGGAGATTTAGACCCTAATTTAACAATTCAGACAAATTTTCTGGCTACAATGTCTTTAGCAAGAAGAGCTAAAGTAGAAGGAGTAAAAAAATTTATTTTTATTTCATCATGTAGTGTTTATGGTGCCAGTGGAGATAAATTCTTAGACGAACAGTCGGATGTTGGACCAGTTACTTTATATGCTCTGTCTAAATTACAGTGTGAAAATGCATTATTCCCTCTAGCGGACTCTAAATTTTCAATAACCTCCTTAAGATTTGCAACTTTATTTGGATATTCTCCTAGAATGAGATTTGATATAGCTGTAAATGTCATGGCTAAAAGGGCATTACAGGGAAAAAGCATCTTGCTTAACGGCGATGGCACTCAATATAGGCCATTCTTACATGTCAAAGATGCAAGCAGAGCAATAATGACTGTAATGGAAGAAGACCCTAATATCACTAACAGGCAGGTATTCAACGTAGGAAATGGCAATTTAAACTTCATGATAAAAGATTTAGTTCCTTTAATTGCAAACTATTTTCCTAATACTCCTATCGAAACAGTAGCTCAGAATAAAGATAATCGTTCTTACAGAGTGAGCTTCAAAAAATTCGAAAAAATATGCAGTTTTCAATGTTTATATGGAATTGAACACGGTCTAAAAGAAATTCAAGATGCCCATAAATCAGGGCAATTAACAAATATGGATGATATTAATTATTACAATCTTGAAGTCATGAAGAAGGTTATCAAAGAACCTTTAATCACTTACAGCCTTGCTTCGAGTCCAAGATGGAGTAATGGCGAAAAGCATGATTAATTTTAATCACCATCTATTTTAAAAAGCTCATAATTTACCCTTTTTTATGAAACCAGACCTAATAATAATTCTATCCGGAGAGGATACAAAAGAAAGACATCGTAGTAAAAAAGCAATGCAAATGTTTTCCGATTTAAAAGGCAATGTTCCAATTCTTGTTTCTGGTTCTCATTCTGGATTCTTGGGAAGAGAGTTGCCTATTGAAATGAAAAGAGAATGTCACCAAGTTGCCGACTACTTAATATCTCAAGGTATTCCGAGCGATAAAATTACTTGTGAAGAACAATCTTTATGCACTATAGGAAACTTTTATTTTTCACATCAATTAATTAGTCCAGAACAAAGAGAAATATCTCTTATTACAGACCCATTTCATATGAATCGGAGTAGTTATTGCGCGCAATTAGTTTTTGGAAAAGACAAATCTTTTACTCCAGAATTAACCGACAATCCAAGAGGAGGATTGTATACATCATTTATAGAATGGATTCAAAGAGCAATTATTGCAAAGGATATGAAAAGATTAAATATTAATAACGGAGACTATCAAGCCCTTACCAGATTTATGAATCAAACACATCCATTTTACTGTGAAGGAACTCCAGAAAAAAGCTCATATGGGAAGTTTATTAAGGTACTCGGGGCAAATAAAAAATTTGCAAAATTCTTTTTGCCAACACAAAGACAGGCTTATAACTGAACTTTACAAGTTAGCACCCTCTATAATTTAAGTTTATATTCGATAAATAACTCAATTTTTTCATTTAATTGTAGTGCCCTTAATATTAAACGAATTATTGTAAATTCTATATTTAATAAAAATAGAAAAGTTTATAAATAGGTTGTACCCTTATGATATATGGTTTATCTCTTTAAGAAGATAAAGAATGGTAAGATTTGCTGGTATTTGGGGGAAAGCAAGAGAGAAAATGGAAAAGTTAGGAGAACATGGCAAAAATATCTGGGAACTGCTGAGAATGTTGGAGAAGCATTAAAGCATGGCATATTTCCTAAGGAAACTGATGTCTTAGAATTTGGATTATGTGCGGCATTGCTAAAAATAGATAATGAAATACAATTTAAAGATACGGTTGATAAAATCTTTAAGAAAAGAGAGCAGGGATTAAGCTATGGAGAGCATCTTTTACTGACTATAATTAATAGAATTGATAATCCTACAAGCAAAAATAAATTCAGTAGCTGGTTCGATTCAACATTTCTTAAGAGAATTTTTCCAGTAAAAAAAGAGTATCTTTCTTCACAGGATTTTTGGAATCATTGGAACCATATTTCAGAAGAAGATATAAATAAAATTCAGGAAGCGCTACTGAAAAAAATAATTCCTTTGGTAAAGATAGATAATCTCGTTTATGATCCTACAAATTTTACAAATTATATTGAAGAGCATGAAAACCAAAAAATAATGCAGTTTGGACATTCAAAAGACGGGCGAAAATTAAGGCAAGTGAATCTTGCCTTACTTGTAACAAAGGAAGAAGGCATGCCCCTTTGGCACCATACTTATAATGGAAATGTAAATGATGTTACAGAGTTTAAAGAATTCATAAAAATTCTTACAAGCAGGATAACTCTATTTGCAAGAAAGTGCAAAAAAATTATAATTATATTTGATAAAGGAAATAATAGCAAAAATAATATAAAAAAAGTAGATAAAAAATTAAGTTTTTTTGTTGTTGGAAGCTTAAAGCCGAGTGAGCATACAGAATTGTTTGATATTAATCTAGAAGAATTCAAAGAAAAATATTTGACTGTGGAAGAAAAAGAAGTGCTTTGCACTTCTAAGATAATAGATATTTATGAAGGGAAGAAAAAGGTTGTAGTAACTTACAGCAAAGAGCTTGCTTACAAAAACAAGATCAGGGTAGAGAAAGCATTAGGCAAGGCACTGAATCAATTAAAGAATATTCAAGCAAGGTTAAAAAATTCTAATTTGACAAGAGATGAGCTCTTGATTAAAGTTTCTAAAATTGCCGACAAGCAATGGATAAAAGGGCTTATAGATTATCAAGTAAAAGAAGAAAAAGGAGATTTGTCTTTTTCGTTCGAAGAAAATAATAAAGCCTATGAAAAAATAAGTAAAAGCTTTGGCAAGAATATCTTATTTACAGATGATTTATCCCTAAAAGTCACTGAAATAATAAATCTTTACAGCGATAAATATATTGTTGAAGAGCAAATCAAGAATCTTAAAGACAGGCATGTTATTAGTTTTACGCCTGCTTGGTGCTGGACTGACAAAATGATTAGAGTTCACGCATTTACTTGTGTGATGGCTTTATTATTTTTAAGATTTTTATGCAAAATAGCAGGAAAAAAATATAGTCAAGACACCATTGTCGAACAACTGAAAAGAATAAAATTAACTTTGATTAAGATGCCAAAATCAAATGAAATAAAACCGCAAATAAGCAGGTTAAATGATATTCAGCGCGAGCTTGTAAACAAATTAGGCTTAAGAGAATACTCATAAGTCTAAAAAGGGCACTACACATTCTCGGAAGTAAAATACAGCTTTATATACGGTAAAATTAAGCGCTTTTGCTATGAAGAGCTATAACTTGTAAACTGGTGCTTCATCTCCCTGTTTTGCAAATACATGCATT
>Ga0209541_10004322_pt1 | contig 25289 bp, 24 predicted proteins | sample RifCSPlowO2_01_FD_184027 | JGI IMG/M metagenome (GOLD analysis project Ga0209541, IMG submission 184027) | Groundwater microbial communities from Rifle, Colorado - Rifle CSP2_plank lowO2_0.1 (SPAdes) (version 2) | ecosystem: Environmental > Aquatic > Deep subsurface > Groundwater | place... | reverse complement strand
CGAAGAAGAAATTATCGCTTTGGCCAAAGAGTTTTACGACTTGATGGCGGAGAGAAAATTTTTTCCCAACGCGCCGACGATGTACAACGCCGGCACTGATAATGGTTTGCAATTTTCCGCGTGTTTCGTTCTGCCAATTGAGGATTCTATGGAGGGTATTTATGACGCCATTAAATGGCAAGCGCTGATTCATAAATCCGGCGGCGGCACGGGATTTTCATTTTCTTCATTGCGTCAGAAAGACGCAATTGTTGATTCGACAAAAGGAAAGGCATCCGGTCCCATTTCTTTTTTAAAAGTATTTGACGCTTCAACCGATAAAGTTGTTCAGGGCGGAACGCGCCGGGGTGCCAATATGGCTATGATAAGCGTTCACCATCCGGATATTCTGGAAGCTATAGCCGCCAAAGGAACATTGCAGGATGGCGCCGACAATATTTATGAACGCATGAAGCGCCATATTTTCAGCAACAAGGCGTTGGAGGAATTGAAGACGGCGTTGATGGAGAAGCAGATTTCTCACTTCAATATTTCCATAGCCATTACAGACGCTTTTATGAACGCGGTAAAAGAAGACGCTGAATATGATTTGCTTGATCCGCGCGACAAAAAGATTGTCAAACGGATTAAAGCCCGAATGGTCTTTGACCTCATCGTCAAAATGGCATGGAAAAAGGGCTGCCCCGGCTTATGGTTTATTGACAAAACCAATAAGTGGAGAGCTAACCCGATTCCGGATTTAATGAAAATAGAGGCGACAAATCCCTGCGGAGAACAGCCGCTTTTCCCTTTTGATGTTTGCAATTTGGGGTCGGTTGCTCTTGTGAGATTTGCGGCAAAAGAAAACGGCAGGTATGTTATTAATTGGAATGAACTTGAAAAAGCGGTTCGGCTGGGAGTTCATTTTCTTGATAATGTTATTGACCTGAATCCTTATCCGCTTCCCCAGATTATGGATTTGGCCCACAAAATCCGACGGATTGGTTTGGGCGTAATGGGTTGGGCTGATCTATTGACCTATTTAAACGTTCCCTATGCCTCGAATGAGGCCTGCGAACTTGCCGAAAAGATTATGGGATTTATTAACAAAACCGGCCATGATCAGTCGGAGAAGCTGTCTGAAAAGCGGGGGCCATTCCCGCTTTGGGATAAAAGTATCTACAAGGATGGGAAACCGATAAGAAATTGCACAATTACCACAATCGCGCCCACAGGCGAATTAAGTATATTGGCCGGATGTTCCGGCGGGATTGAACCGCATTACGGTTTAACAAAAACACATCGATATGAAGGCCGCATTTTGGCGATATACAGCCCGGCATTCAGTCGCTTTGTTGAAGTTGCCAAAGGGCGGGGATTTTATTCTCAAGCGCTTGAAGAAGAAATAAAAAGTCGCGGCCGCATTGGCGATTTAAATAGTGTTCCTGATGATGCAAAGAAAATATTTGCCACAGCGCACGAGATACCGTTTGAATGGCACGTCAGAATTCAGGCAGCGTTCCAAAAAAACACTGACAACGGCGTCAGTAAAACCATTAATATGGTGAATTCCGCTACGCCGGCTGAAATCGAACAGGCTTTTCTTCTTGCCTACGATACGGAATGTCTTGGTATTACGATATTCCGTGACGGTTGCAAAGGCCAGGTGTTGTCGGTTGGCATCGGGGAAAAACCGGAAACCAAAACATTCAGAGATTTTGTCCGCTTGCGCCCCAATGTTTTGGGTACCACGATTAAAGTGGAAACTCCGTACGGAGCGGCTTTTGTCACTATAAACTGGGATGGAGATGCGGGGCCAAAAGAACCGTTTGAAATTTTTGTCATCGTTGCGAAGGCCGGCACGGATGCCGCCGCTGACGCTGAAGCTATCGGCCGATTGGCGTCAGAGATCTTAAGAGAAGAATCCTCTCTGTCGCCGATTGAAAAATTATTGCGGATTAGAAGTCATCTTAGCGGTATTGGCGGCAGCAGAAGCGCCGGATTCGGTAAAAACAAAGTCACATCTTTGGCTGACGGCATCAGCAAAGCCATTGACAGTTATCTCAAACGATTTGAACTCGTTGAGATGGACAAAAAACCTATTGATCTTGACCCCGTCAATGAAGCCGAAGATGAAAAAAGCGTGTCATTTTGCGGCAATTATTGTCCAAAGTGCCACAAAAGCACGCTTATTTATGAGGAAGGTTGCACTAGGTGCGGTAGCTGCGCCTACACAACTTGTTAATTTTTGCCGGGCTCTAACGAGACCCGGTTTTATTTTTTTAAATATATGATATAATGCGGGCACACTTATAGATATATGTCAAGAATAATACGGAAAAAACCCAAAGTTTTTGTGGCGATGAGCGGGGGAGTTGATTCATCCATCGCCGCTTTGCTGTTGAAAGAAAAAGGATATGATGTTATTGGGGTCTATATGAAAGGATGGTCTCTAACCGGTTGCACCGCTCAAGATGCGATAGACGCCAGAAGAGTCGCCGGCGTTTTAAACATCCCGTTTTATGTTTTTAATTTTGAAGAAGAATATAAAAAATCCGTTGTTGATTATATGGTTTCTGGATATGCTTTCGGCATTACTCCCAATCCCGATGTGATGTGCAACAAGGAAATTAAATTTGGTTTATTTTTAGAAAAATCGCTGCGGCTTGGGACGGATTATATCGCCACGGGCCATTATGTCCGTTTGCAACGGGAATTTCCAATTTCTAATTTCAAATTTCTAAACAAATCCAAAATTAAAAAGTTAAAAAATTCAGACATTGAAAATTCATTGAAAATTGTAAATTGTAAATTGAAAATTGCTAAAGATGCCAATAAAGACCAATCGTATTTTTTATGGACATTGACTCAAAACCAGTTGAAACACTGTCTTTTCCCAATAGGCGGTTATCTCAAGCAACAAATACGAGCGATCGCAAATAAATGTTGCTTGCCGACAGCGGGAAAACCTGATTCCCAGGGCGTTTGTTTTGTGGGAGAAATCAATGTCGCTGAATTTTTAAAAGAAAAAATCGGAAAAAATTTGGGACCAATAAAAACGCTTGACGGTAAAACTATAGGAATTCACGACGGCGCGATTTTTTACACCATTGGCCAAAGAAAAGGAATTGGCATTAAAGGAAGTTTGCCTGGCGAGCAGGGGAAGATTTATTATGTCGCCGCCAAAAATGTTGATACTAATACCTTATGGGTTGCCGAAGGCGACAGCCAAAAATTATTTTCAAAAGAATTAACCGTGAAAGATGTAAATTGGATTTCCGGCCACGCTCCCAAATTGCCCTTAAAATGCTTGGCGAAAATCAGATATCGTCAGCCGTTTCAAAAATGCGTCATAAAAAGTTTACCCAATATTAACGATCGTCGATTTATGGTAATTTTTGATGCGCCGCAAAGGGCGATAACGCCTGGCCAAAGCGCAGTTTTTTACTTGGGCGAAAAAATGCTTGGCGGCGGGATTATTGTTTGATAATATAAAAATATGACATCCAAAGAAATTCGGGAAAAATTTTTGGAGTTTTTTGAAAAGAGAGGACATAAAATTGTGTCTTCTTCTTCGCTTTTGCCAAAAGATGACCCATCGGTGCTTTTAACTACGGCCGGAATGCAGCAATTTAAACCTTATTATACCGGCGAGAAGGATCCAATAAAAGATTTTGGCTCTCGCCGCGCCGCTTCAATCCAAAAATCTTTCAGGACTTCCGACATTGATAATGTTGGAGATGAATCGCATCTTACTTTTTTTGAAATGCTCGGAAATTTCAGTTTTGGAGATTATTTTAAAGAAGACGCCATTAAATGGGCTTGGAAATTTATAACCGAAGAAATGGCCGTATCGCCTGAACACTGTTATGTTTCAGTTTTCAATGGCGACAACGAAGTCCCCGAAGATGAAGAATCAATAAAAATTTGGAAATCTTTGGATTTGCCGGATAATAAAATAAAAAAATGCGGCCGCAAAGATAATTTCTGGGGGCCGACCGGCGATGAAGGCCCCTGCGGTCCCACTTCCGAAATATATATTGATGGTATTGAAGTTTGGAATTTAGTTTTTAATCAATATTATCAGCATCCGGATAAAAGTTTGACTTCTCTTAAGCAGAATGGAGTTGACACCGGAATGGGCTTGGAACGGCTCGCTATGGTTGTCCAAAATAAAAAAACGGTTTTTGAAACAGATCTTTTCGAGTTCATGATGCGCGAATTCCCGGATAAACTGCTCTTTCAAACAAAGAGAATTATTGCCGACCATATCCGCGGCGTAGCTTTTTTGATTTCCGACGGTTTGAGACCTTCCAACAAAGAAGCTGGATATGTACTTCGCCGATTGATGCGGCGTATCATTGCGTTTACATATGAGGAAAACGTCGGTTCTCCGCCGCAACATTTGCTGAAATTGGTGGTTGATGCGTATAAAATTTTTCCCGACTATCAAAACCTCGATTTTACCGTCATAGAAGGGGTTTTTAACGATGAATACGGAAAATTTATAAAAACTTTGAAGAAGGGACGAAAAGAATTTGAGAAAGAAGCCAATAAAATAAAAACAGAGAAGGAGCATCTCCTTCCTCGCGCGTTTGTTTTTAATCTTTATCAAAGCGCCGGTATAACCATTGACGTATTAGATGATTTTGCGAAAAAAGAAGGAGTGGAGATTGACAAGAGAACTTTCGCGGATGATTTAGAACGCCATAAAGAAATTTCCCGGGCTGGCGCTGAAAAGAAATTCGGAGGACACGGAATAACAGAAAATAAAAAATCAAATATCAAAAATCAAAATTTAGGAGATATTAATAAAATCATGAGATTGCATACAGCAACCCATCTTCTTCATCAAGCGTTGCACGATGTTTTGGGCGGCGAAGCCGAAATTAAACAAATGGGTTCGGACATAACCGCCGAACGCATCAGATTTGATTTTTCCTTTACGAGAAAACTGACGCCCGAAGAGACAAAAAAAATTGAAGACATCGTTAATGAAAAAATAAAAATGGATTTACCGGTTTTTAGCCGGAAAATGTTCAAAGAAGATTCCCTAAGATTAGGCGCCCGGGCTTTTTTTAAAAATAAATACTCCGATGAAGTTAACGTTTATTCAATCGGCGATCCGGATCCGTCAAAGGCCTATTCCAAAGAACTCTGCGCCGGTCCGCATGTCAAACATACGGATGAGATAGGCAAGTTCAAAATAATTAAAGAAGAATCCAGCGGCGCGGGTATTAGGCGGATCAGAGCGATTGTGGAATAATAGACAAAAATAGGATATAATTACATCAATGTCAGAAGGTTTTGAAATAATTCGCGCCAGAACCAAAGATGATGCGGCGATCTTAATCGACCGTTTAATGAGATCAAAATACCCTGAGGTTGTTTTAGTTTTGCCGAAAAACTCAATATTGGCGGCCGATTTGAATTCGCTTAAAATTTTAAAGGAGGAGGCTGAGAGCGTGGATAAAAAATTATTCATAAGCACGGAAAATAATGAAATCAAAACTTTTGCTGAAAAAATCCAATTGCCAATTTATGATTATAGTTCGCCCAAGAAAGTAAAAAAAATAAAAAGAATGCTGGACATTGTGCCCCCATCTTTTGAGACGCGCGATGAGATTGAGAAACCGCCGATGGTAGAACCGGAACCAGAAATTAATTTAATTCCTCAGCAAGAACCGACTATTTACGAAACTTCAAACAAAAATATTGTCTCAGAACTAAGTAAAAATAATGATTCGGAATTAGAAAAAGATTTAGAAAATTTTTATAATGAGCCAAAAAGCAGATTTGAAAATAAATTTCCGGCCATTGATTCTAAAAGATTATTTTCTTTTAACCGAATAGCTGTGTTTTTCGCCGGCATTGGAGTTTTGCTTTTAGTAACGACAATGTATTTAATATTGCCGGAGGCCGATATTAAACTTTTGTTAAAAGAAAACCCCATAAAAATAGCTGTTCCCGTCGCTATCAGCAAAAACATCAACTCGCCCGATTTTGCTGACGGAATTATTCCGGGACAGTATTTTCTATTATCAAAATCCGGTTCTAAGACAATAGAAACATCTAAGGAAGGCAACAGTTTGCCTGTGAAAACCGGCGGGTTCATTCACATATATAATGCCTACAGTCCCGCTTCACAAAAATTAGTAGCTCAAACCAGATTTGAAACAAAAGACGGAAAAATTTTTAGGATTCAAAATCCGGTAATTGTTCCTGGAGCAAAAATGTCTGGCGCCAAAATGACCCCTAGTTCCATTAAAGTAAAAGTGGTCAGCGACACGGCCGGAGAAGAATACCAAATCGGGCCGTCTTATTTCACGATTCCCGGTTTTAAAGAGTCTCAAAAATACGCCGGTTTTTACGCCGAAAGCGCCGAATCAATGACACCCATACAAAATAACTCAATGCTTTCAAGCCAAGAAATCGAAAAAACTAAAAAAAATCTTGAAAACGCGTTAGTGAACGAACTTAAAAACGATATTCTGGACACCTTTAAAGATTCCGATTTAAAATTGATTGATGGCGCATCAACCGTCAAAATAGACGACTTCAAAATCGATTCTCAAACTATTAGCATGAAAATTACTTGGCAGGCGATATTTTTTAAGGAAAAAGATTTTAGGGCATTAGTTAATTACTCGATATCCGATAAATACCCTGATTTGAAAAATTTTGATTTTAAGGACAACATAACTTATCCTCAAGTGTCAAAATCAGATTTTAAAAAAGGCGAAATATTCTTTATTTTTAAACTTGACAAAGCCAACGCTTTCGCCGTTGACTTGGCTGAATTTAAAAAAGAGTTGGCCGGGCTTGATGAAAACAATATGAGAAATGTCATTGCCAACAAAAATTTCATCAACAGCGCCACAATCTCCTTGTGGCCATTCTGGGTTAAGCAAGCTCCGGGCAATCCGAATAAGATTAATATTATTATTGACAAACAATAATTGCCGTGATAGATAATAGAAGACCCATATTTATCGGCATAGTCATTGAGGCTTTGCCAAATACCACTTTCAAGGTGAAAATTGATAACGATACAGAGATTTTAGCCCATTTATCAGGCAAAATGAGGCTAAATTTTATTAGAGTGCTCGTTGGCGACAGAGTAGAAGTTGAGTTATCCGTGGATAAAAGACGCGGCCGGATTATCAGAAGACTATGAAAGTCAGAACAAGCGTTAAAAAAATTTGTGCCAAATGCAAAATTATACGTCGTCACGGTCGTCTTTATGTAATCTGCCTGAATCCTAAGCACAAACAAAGACAAGGGTAAACTTTACGAAATATGAATCCGTACGAATGTACGAATTCGTAAATTCGTAAAAATTAGTATTTCGTAAAAATATGCCAAGAATTGCCGGAGTTAATATCCCGGAAAACAAAAAAATAATCGCTTCTTTATCTTATATTTACGGTATAGGCCGAAGTCTGGCGAAAAAAATCATTTTGGAAGTAAAAATTAATCCTTCCAAAAAAGCCCTGGATTTAACCGGCGAAGAACTCAACCGGCTAAGAGAATTGGTTGAAAAAAAATATAAAATTGAAGGCGAGCTTAAAAGAATAATTCAAAGTAATATTAAAAGACTAAAAGAAATAGGCGCTTACCGCGGGTATCGCCATAGCCGCGGTTTACCGGTAAGAGGTCAGAGAACGAAAACCAATTCAAGAACTCGAAGGGGCAACGTGAGAAAAACAGTCGGTTCGGGTCGCAAAAAGACAGCGGAAAAAACATAACGATTACGAATTACAAATCTAATATGAATATACAAATTAGAATTATTCGTATATTAGTAAAAAATTAGTAATTAGTATTATGGGAAAAAAGAAAATAAAAAAACAAACCGAAGAAGAACTTCTTAAAGAGAGCGAACGCACCTCAAGCGGAGCAAAACCATTAGAATCTGCCGGTGTTAAAATTGGCCGTCAGATTGCCAGAGGAAGAATTTATATTCAAGTCAGTTATAATAACACGTTTATCACGGTTACCGACGAGAAAGGCAATGTTTTGGCTTGGTCTTCGGCCGGATTATTGGGATTCAAAGGACCCAAAAAAGCCACGCCTTATGCCGCTTCAAAAGTGGCCGAAGCTGTAATCGAAAAAATTAAAAAAAATGGTTTTGCCGAAATTGAAGTTTTTATTACGGGGATCGGTTCCGGTCGGGAATCGGCGGTGAGATCTCTGGTCAATCACGGTTTGAATATCATATCTATAAAAGATACGACTCCTATTCCCCATAACGGCCCTCGGCCGAAGAAAGTTAGAAGAGTATAACAAAAAATCAAAATACAAAAATCAAAAATTTTGATATTTGATATTTAATTTTTTATGAGATACACCGGACCAAAAGAAAAATTATCAAGAAGAATCGGCGAAAATCTCGGGTTAAAAGCCGAAAGATCATTTTCGCCAAAATCGGCTTTTTTAAAAAAACCGTATAGGCCCGGCATGCATGGAAAATCCAGACGCCGGGCTTTATCGGAATTCGGAACGCAGCTCTTGGAAAAACAGAAAATAAAATTCACTTACGGCCTTACCGAGAAGCAACTCCAGAAATATTTTAACGAAGCCAAACGAAAAAAAGGAACTACCGGGGATTTGCTGTTGGGCGCTCTTGAAAAGCGTCTTGATAACGCAATTTATAGAAGCGGTTTGGCTTCTTCAAGAGCTATAGCTCGGCAATTAGCGAGCCACGGCCACTTCTTGGTAAATAATAAAAAAGTAACCATTCCTTCTTATTCGGTAAAGATAGGCGATATCATAGTTATTAAACCCAAAAGCCGTTCCAAGACAATATTTTTTGACCTTATAAATAAATTAAAAAAACATGAAGCGCCGTCCTGGCTCGCGATTGACAAAAAAATTTTTGAAATAAAAATTAAATCCGACCCGAAAATTGATGACTTGCCTAAAAATTTCAATATGAATACGGTCATCGCTTATTACTCAAAATAAAATTATTTATTAATAATCTATATTAAAATTATGGAAACAAATATTTCTTTGCCAAAAGCGCCGAAATTAGTTGAACAAATCTCATCGCACCGGGCAATTTTAGAGATTGAAGGACTCTATCCCGGCTATGGTTTAACCATTGGCAACGCCTTGCGCCGCGCAATGTTGTCATCTCTGGCCGGCGCCGCTGTTACTTCAATAAAAATTAAAGACGTTAGCCATGAATTCTCAACTTTGCCCGGCGTTCTCGAAGACGTAGTTGAAATAATTTTAAATTTGAAACAAGTTAGATTTAAAATTTACAGCGACGAACCGCAAACTGTAACTTTAAAAGTCAAGGGCGAGAGAAAAGTTATAGCCAAAGATATAAAAACGGTTTCCCAAGTGGAAATTGTGAACCCCAATGCTCATATCGCCACTTTAACTTCAAAAAATGCTTCTTTGGAAACGGAAATTAGAGTTGAAAGAGGTCTTGGTTATTCGGCAATTGAATCGCGCAAGAGGGAAAAACAAGAAACAGGCACTATTGCGGTTGACGCTATTTTTACTCCGATTAAAATGGTTAATTTTAAAATTGAAGATATGAGAGTGGGCGATAAAACAAATTACAATCGGTTAAGATTTGATATAGAAACCGACGGCACCATAACTCCGGCCGAGGCCTTAGCCAATGCGGCTAATTTGCTTATTGAGCATTTTAAAATTGTAACGACTTCAATAAAAACAGTTAAAGCTGAGAAAAAAGAGGAGAAACCCATAAGAAGAGAGGCTTTAAAAGAAGAATTTGACATTACGAAAACAAAAATTGAGGATTTAAGATTTTCAAACCGCACCCAAAATATTCTTTTAAACAATCATATAAAAACTGTGGCCGGTCTTTTACGTTTAAATAAAAAAGAATTGCTGGAGTTTGAAGAACTGGGAGAAAAAGCTCTTAAAGAAATCAAAAAAGCGCTCGGCAAATTAGGTCTCACTCTTAAACAGGAAGATTAGTTAAAACAATGAGACATCTGAGAAAAAACCGAAAATTTGGAAGAACCGCTGATTACAGGAGGCGATTTTTATGGAATTTGGCCGCCAATCTGATCATAAAAGAAAGGATCCGGACCACTGAAGCGCGCGCCAAAGAAATCAGGCCGCTTGTTGAAAAAATTGTCAGTACGGCAAAAAATGAAACTTTAGCCAATAGGCGCCTTTTGCTGAAGAATCTAACCGTAAAGACGGTGAATAAATTGTTTAAAGAGCTGATGCCTCGCTTTAAAGAAAGAAAGGGCGGCTATTTAAGAATTTTAAAGCTTGGCGTCAGAAAAAACGATGGCGCCGGAATGACAATAATAGAATTTGTTGACTAATCATGGCTAATAAATCAATCAAAAAACCAAAACGTTACGACATTGACGCCGCCGGCAAGTCGCTCGGCCGCCTCGCAACAGAAGTCACCACTCTTTTAAGGGGGAAAAAGGAAGTGAATTATTTGCCCCATTTAGATCCGATGATAACCGTCCGGGTATTTAATTTTAATAAAATTGTTTTGACCGGGAAAAAAGCTTCTCAAAAAATATATTACCATTACACGGGTTATCCCGGAGGACTAAAAAAAATAAAGTATTCTGATTTAATCAGGAAAGATCCCGGCCGGGGTTTAAGATTGGCGGTTTTAAGGATGCTTCATAAAAATCGCCTGCGGGCCAAACTGGTCAAAAGATTAATTATTGAAAAATAATATGGCAATAAAAAAGAAAAAGAAAGAAAAAGAAAAGAAAGAAAAAAAACCCGAAAAATACTTCGAGGCTGTTGGCAGAAGAAAAACAGCCATAGCCAGGGTGAGAATTAACCTTAGCGCCAAAAAGAGAGAAATCATTGTAAATGACAAAAATTTCACGGATTATTTTAAAGAAAAAGAACTGCAGGATGTCTTAACGCAGCTATTTGAAAAAAGTGGCATCACTGAATTTGCCGCTTCAATAAAAGTCGCCGGCGGAGGTTTACGCGCTCAGACTTTTGCTTCGCGCCATGGTTTGAGCCGCGCTTTAATTTCGGCCCATCCGGAATTCAAGCCTGTTCTAAAAACACTCGGGTTTTTAACTCGCGATCCAAGAATGAAAGAAAGAAAGAAGCCTGGTCTAAAAGCCGCCCGCCGCGCTCCTCAGTGGAGCAAGAGGTAAACGAGCCCTATAAAACACACAAAATTTACTCTAACTAAAGTTATTTGTGAATTATGGACGCACAACCCGGAAAAGAGCGGACGGTTCAAAATTGGTTGTAGTCAGAACAAGATTGTTAATCCTGCGGAGAACAGGTGCCCAATAGTTCGTTGTTGTTTCTCGCGCGATCATGCCAATTAGACGTATTTGAAATTCAGATGGGCGGCGCGGATCGCCGTTGCCGACATCTCCACGCAATGTAAGTCGCTTGCTTGTTTGCAGCGGCATTAAAAAAGAAAAACTCGCGGTTGTTGACGCCGACAGAAAAGTACTCTGCCAAATTATTGTGTTCTCAAGATATAATTTAGGATTTTTTATGCCCACCAAAATCGTTGAAGTCGGTTGGAGAAACAAGAAAGTAGAATTATTGACGCCCACCGTGCTGGAGGCCATATTCGTGAGTTTAAGACCCAAAAGCAACACATCATTAGTGCCTGTAATGATTTCCTGGCCGTTTTCGATATTGTCAACGCGCTCAACTATAAGATAGGGGCCTAAATCTCCACCACGCGGTCCGCCGCTAAAAAACCAAATCGCGCCTATCAATAAAATTAGAACCAAGAAACCACCTAAAATAAATGGTTTTTTCATGTTTGTTTTTAATAATTATAGATCTAATGTAATTTTACACTCACAACACGTTTCATACAAGGCGGAACGGATAAGTCTCGTAATAGTCCTCATAGTACCTATTCCAATGGAGTGCTCCGCTTTCTCCTAAAAAATCCTAAAGTCCACAACAAGCCGTAGCGTTGCAGTGGAGCAAGAGGTAAAATCTCTTTTTTTTGGGGGGGACTAAACCTTGAAATCTATTTTATACAAAATATTTTTTTGAAAAAAATAAAAATCGGAATTATCGCGGTCCCAAAAAACCGGCAAATCAATGTTAAGATAAAATTTAATACTGTTGCGTTTACCGCCCCGATTGTCTAATTCGGCAATGGTTAATTCATCGTTGGCAAACCAGATTAAATGTTCGGAATCATTAAACCAATCAAAAAAATCAATCGGCGGTTTGTAAACAGCAATCAGTTCTTTTTCCCAGGCACTTTTAACCGGATCTTTTTTTATATCGCTTAAATAATCAATCCATATTTGATCATTTAAAACATAAAGTTTTTTGTTTTTATCCGGCGAAATAATTTCTTCAGATGAAGTGGCTTTTTTAAATTTTTCGCTTGATAATAATTTGCCGTCAATCAGGTTAAAAACATTAATTATTTTGGTTTTGTTATTTTTAACTTCTATCGTGCTGTTATTTATGGCAAACTCAGAAATCACCTGGCCGGGCAGTTCGACAATCTTAATTTTTTTAAGTTCTAACGAAAATAAAATTATGTTATTTAATTCTGTAACTATTCCGTTCTTAACTTCAACCGTTTTATTCCAAGGATAATAATTTTCTTTGTAAACAAAAACATTATAGTTTTTGGGCGTGAGGCCGCTTATCAAAACGCTATGGCTTAAAATTCCGCTGGTCGATTCAACATACTTATCATTAATATATATTTTGGCGCCGTCAGTAGAGGTTTTAATAAAAATTCCGCCTGTTTTCACAATTTTCAGGGAATTAAAATCAAAACTATAACCATCAGCAAAAAGAATCGCAATGATACTGCTGACAACAAAAAAAATAGTAAATATTAAAAAAATAAAATGCCTCAATCTCCTGGTCATGATTATATTTTGAATGATTGTTCTGTTAAAATAGCATTATTTTAGAATATTTACTATATATTCGCCTTAACATATTAATATATTAAATATATTGACATACGAACGCAATTCCCGCCTATAGGTGGGAATTGCGTTGAAATTAAATTGGGATTAAAAAAGCGGCAAATTAAAAATTTTTCTTAGTTCTCCTTCTCTCTTGTCCAAAGAATTAAGGACACAATAATTGATATAACGATTAATCAATAAAAATTCACAAATAAAATCTATTTCATCTCGACAATCGTATGGATAAATAAAGACGCTTTCTTGCAAAGGGTAGAAACCCAAATCTTTTAATTTTTGGGAAAGGGCGCGGCGTTCTTTCTTTTTCTTTTCAGGAATGTCAAAAATTACCAAACGCCATTTCTTGTCCCATCTCTTTAATTTGGGCAATTCCAAATCATCATAATCAAAATTCCTTATCAATTTTCTGCCATTATCGGTAATTTCTATATAGAGATTATCGCCCTTTTGAATTAGTTCAATTAATCTTTTCCGATTAAGGCGCCTGACAGCTTCTGTAATACGCTGGCGTTTGATTCTTCCCCAATTCTTATGCCATTTAATAAGCGGTTTTAATATTTGGGGAGCGTTGGGCAAAAATAACGACGCTAAAATAATTGGGCCGGTAGCGGCTATAAGTAAAATATCTCTAGTTAAGGAGTTTCTATAAAGCATATGTTTTACCTGTTTTATCCATTCTAATTTTATTTTATTCATTCTAACGCAATTCCCGCCTATAGGCAACAATTGCGTTCGTTTTTGATGCAAATATATTCTAAGTGTCAATAGTTTGTTAAGCGAGTTCAAGGTACATTCAACCTTGAAGTGCAACACTAAAGATTTCTAACGGGATTTGCCAAACAAAAAAATTTATCGTAAAATAATCATATTATGGCTGAACAATTTATTATAAATGGCGGGAAAAAATTGGAAGGAAAAATTATTGTTGGCAATGCTAAAAACGCGGCCTTAAAAATTTTAGCGGCTTCAATCCTCGCTTCAAAACCCATAAAAGCCGCCAATTTACCGCAGATTGAGGATGTCAATCGGATGAAAGAACTTCTTATTGATTTGGGGACTAAATTTTGTTCCGACACATTTTATTGTTCGCGCCTTAAAAAAACCGATTTAAATTACAAAATTGCCAATCGTTTCAGGTCCTCCATTGTTTTGACCGGACCTTTGCTGGCGCGCTTTGGCAAAGTTTCTTTTCCTCATCCCGGCGGCTGCACTTTGGGCAAGCGGCCGATTAATTTGTTTATTGAGGGTTTTAAAGCGCTTGGCGCTTCCATTAAAAAGAGCGGCCCGATTTTTACCGCAATTTCAAAAAATAAAAAACTTATCGGCAACAAATTTATTTTTCCGATAATAAGCGTCACGGGTACCGAAACCCTGATGATGGCGGCCACTTTGGCTGAAGGAAAAACTGTTTTAAAAAACGCGGCTTGCGAACCCGAAGTGGAAAATCTCGCCAAGTTTTTAAATTCGCTCGGCGCCAAAATTTCCGGCGCCGGTACGCCAATGATTATAATTGAGGGCGTAAAATCCCTTAAAGGAGGGGAATGGCCTGGCATGCCCGATAGAATTGAAGCCGGCACTTTTATAATTTTGGGAGTGGCGACCAACAGCCGCATCAAAGTAGAAAATTGCGAACCAAATCATTTAGATGTTTTATTGGTAATGCTTCAAAAAGCCGGCGCCAATCTTGAAATCGGAAAAAATTATGTTATAGTAAAGCCCGCCGAGAGGCTGAAATCCGTTGATATAATAACGCGCGAATATCCCGGGTTTGCTACTGATCTTCAAACTCCTTTTACGGTTTTAATGACTCAAGCAGACGGAATTTCGCTGATTCACGAGACAATTTATGACGGACGGCTATTTTATACCGATGTCTTGAATCAAATGGGAGCCGACATTATTATGGCTGATCCGCACCGAGTCATTGTCAAAGGACCAACCGCTCTCCACGGAAAAAAAATTTACAGCCCGGATATCCGCGCCGGCATGGCGCTGGCGATTGCCGCTCTCTTAGCCAAAGGCCAAAGCACAATTGATAATATTTATCAAATAGACAGGGGATACGAAAAAATAGATGAGCGTCTCAGAGCTTTAGGCGCCGACATTAAACGGGTCAATATTTAAAATTTAAAGATTTAAAAGTTATCAAATGAGTTTATTCATTAGAAAAATTGGGATTGATTTGGGCACGGTCAACACTTCTGTTTTTATTCCGGGTCAGGGAATTATTTTAAACGAGCCGACAGTGGTGGCGATTTCTCTTGACGCTAATGCGGTTTTAGCCGTTGGGATTGAAGCCCAAGCAATGCTTGGCCGGACTCCGGAAAATATTATTGCCAAAAAACCCATGCGCGACGGCGTTATTGCCGATTATAAAATTACCGAAGCCATGCTTAGGTATTTTATCCAAAAAAGTCTGGGGAGATTTCAATTAATAAAACCCGACGTTTTGGTAACCGTACCGTCCGGCTCAAGTTCCACCGAAAGAAGGGCGGTCATTGACGCCACCATCAATGCCGGCGCCAGAGCGGCTTACATTGTTAAAGAGCCGGTTTTGGCCGCTATCGGCGCCAACGTGCCCATTAATTCGCCTTCCGGCAACTTAATTATGAGCATTGGCGGCGGCACCACAGAAGTGGCGGTAATTTCTTTGGGCGGAATTGTCACTTCCCATTCAAGAAGGGTAGGAGGTAATAAATTAGACCAGGCAATCATTGATCATCTTAAGCGAAGACACAATCTGGCTATCGGCGAAAGAACGGCTGAAAAAATAAAAATTGAAATCGGTTCGGCACTGCCGATTAAAGATGAATTACATATAGGCGTCCGGGGCCGCGACATTCTAACCGGCCTCCCCCGCAATATAACTATCGGCACTAACGAAATTGTTGAGGCGATTTCCGAGCGCCTCAAAGAAATTATTCAGGCCGTAAAGCTAGTTTTGTCGCAAACGCCGCCGGAATTATCAGCCGACATTATGGACAAAGGAATAATTTTATCGGGTGGCACGGCGCTGTTAAGAAACTTTGATGAATTAATAGTTAAAGCCACCGGCGTTCCGGTCTATGTCGCCGAGGAACCTCTCTTTTGCGTTGCCAAAGGCGCGGGTTTGGTTTTAGAAAACTTGGAGTTTTATAAGCGAAGCATCATGGCCAGGCGTTAATTTTCAATTTTCAAACAGATGAATGAAGCAGGATATAAAAAAATTACAGATTATTTGATTAAATGCATTGAACGCGGTTACTTATCCCATGCTTATATCTTCTATGGGCCGGATGAGGATTCTAAACATGAAATGGTTTTTTGGTTCGCTAATACGATTTTAAGAAATAAAAATTTTAAATTTCATCCCGATTTATTTTTTATTAAGCCGGCAGTCGATGAAAAAATATCCATAGATTGGATTCGTCAGTTAAAAAAATTTTTAACATTAAAGCCGTATTCAAGCGAATTTAAGATAGTGATAATAGAAACAGCCGAAAAACTAAATTCTTACGCTCAAAATGCCCTTCTTAAAATTTTTGAGGAAGCGCCGGATCATACCATCATTATACTTTGCATTAAAACTTTAGATTCAATTTCGGATACTATTATTTCGCGGGCGATAAAATTGCCTTTCTGGCGGATTCAAACCAAGACCTTATTGCCGGATAAAACCACTTCCGATATTTTTGAATTTCTTTTTAAGGCCGACTTTTCAAATAAATACGGCTGCATTGAAAAACTCGATTCCCGCAACACGCTGGAAATTTTTGCGGCGTGGCTCAATTTTTTAAGAATAAAATTTAAAGCCAATCCGACAAAAAAAATAACCGATCTTTTGGCAAAAAGCCAGAGTATTTATTTTAAGCTAAATGAAACTAACATTAACCCAAAATTCGCTTACGACGAATTGGTTTTATCATTATGGAAGAAACCTTAAAAAAATTCAAAACTAAACTCGAGAATATAGAAGAGTCCTTAAAAACGGAATTTTCGGCTTTAAGAATCGGCCGAGCCACTCCGGCGTTAGTAGAAAATATTTTAGTTGATTACTACGGCGCCAAAGCTCCTTTAAAACAACTGGCTTTTATTTCCGCGCCTGAACCACGATTGCTGATTATTGAACCATGGGATAAAAACGCCGTTATCGCCATTGAAAAAGCGCTGCTTTCGTCCGACCTCGGCTTAAATCCGACTGTTGACAAAAATCTGATTAGAATCAATATCCCGCCGCTGACTGAAGAAAGGCGAAATTCTCTTATCAAAATTACAGGCGTTAAACTTGAGGAGGCTAAAATTAGGTGCCGGACGGCGCGCGATGAAGCAATAAAAGAAATTGCCGATTTGTTCAGCAACAAAAAAATTACCGAGGATAAAAAATTTGAAATGAAAGAAAAGATTCAGGAATTAATAAACGCAACCAACCAGAACTTGGAAAAGATAACCAAATTAAAAGAAGTTGATATACTCGGATGACCAGTTTAATCATTTTTATTTTAGTTTTGGGAATTTTAATTTTAGCCCATGAATGGGGACATTTTATTATTGCGAGAAGAAGCGGTTTAATCGTTGAGGAATTTGGTTTTGGCTTCCCGCCGCGAATTTTCAGTATAAAAAGGGGTGAAACCCTGTATTCCATCAACCTTCTGCCCTTGGGAGGTTTTGTTAAAATCTTGGGCGAGGACGGAACTGAACTCGAAAATCCCAAAAGCTTCTCATCAAAGCCGGTTGGCATCCGCAGTTTAATCACGGTCAGCGGCGTTTTTATGAATTTTTTATTGGCGGTTGTTTTATTGGTAATCGGCTTTTATGTCGGCCTTCCTCAAATCATTGATAAAGATAATGAAGCGTTGGCAAAAAACATAGAAATTCAGATTGTTGCGGTCAGTAATGATTCGCCAGCGGAAAAATCCGGGATAAAAATGGGCGATATTATAAAATATGTAAAAAGCGGAAATAAAAACGTCGCTATCAACGAAATTGCGATTCTTCAGGAAAATATTAATGACAGTAAAGGAAAAGAAATAATACTGACCATCCAAAGAGGTAAAAAAATACTTGAAATTAATGCGGTGCCAAGAATTAATCCTCCCGAAAGGGAGGGGGCTTTGGGAATTGCCTTAGCTAAAACCGGCGTCATTTTTTATCCGTGGCATAAAAGCTTTTGGCTCGGCATAAAATCGACCTTTATCCTAAGTTGGGAAATAATTAAAGGATTTGTGGGCTTGTTAAAGAATCTTATAATTTCCGGAAAAATTCCCCAAGATATATCCGGGCCGGTGGGAATCGCTGTTTTAACCAATCAAGCCGCTACTTTAGGTTTTATTTATCTTCTTCAGCTTGTAGCCATAATTTCTCTTAATTTAGCGGTTTTAAATCTGATACCGTTTCCGGCTCTTGACGGCGGCCGGCTTCTATTCTTGGGCATAGAAAAAATTAAAGGCAGCAAGGTCAATCCTAAAATTGAAAATGCCATTCATTCCATCGGCTTAGTCCTGCTTCTCACTTTGATAATCCTCATAACTTATAAAGACATCTTAAAATTAAGATAAAAAAATCTATTCTAACTTTATTTTATTCAATCTATTTTATTCAATCTAACGCAATTACCGCCTATAGGCGGTAATTGCGTCTGTTTGACTGATTGATGCAAATACATCCTATAGGAAACTTTTGCGTCAAAATTTTAGATGGGGGAAATTTTCTGCTTTGGCGGTAATTTTTTTTTCAAAAAATAAAATACCCACAACCTGATTTATCAAATTGTGGGTTTTGTTCACCTCCTTAGTATTAATAGTATTAACATAAATCAATTCTACTTGCTGCTTTTTGAACATACAAATTGTACAGCTTGTTCAGCGCCTCGTTTTCTGTATTACCTGCTTTGTTAGTAAAATAAGATTTTGCCTCATTCCAACTGTCAAATTTTGCCACCATTTCGAGTATTGTACCCGTTCCTGTCCATGTCCATACCCTATCATTCACAGCCATATCGCATACACGTGGGCCATTGCCATTGTCATCATGTGTCACCACAAGAATCTCTATATCATGAACGGGGTCATAACATAAAATTGGTTCACCTGCCCAAGTTGAAAAAAGCAAAAGCTTGAGCTCGTAATGCGGCATACTAGTTATGTTATCTATATGCCCTCTCATCCTTTTCATGCTTTTTATTATCTCATCCACTCTGATCATTTCAACTTCACCTCCTTTCTTAAATTTATTTTTGTTAAGATGCAAAAATTGCACCAGTTAGTCAAAAACCATCATTTCTGAATTTTGTAAAAAGTATATCATATAACAACATAAATGTCAATGTTTTCTGATTGGGAAATTTATTGTAGAATATATATCAACTAAATAATGAATATACTATGAGACAATCACAACTTTTTGGACAAACTTTAAGAGAAAATCCCAAAGACGAAACCAGCGTCAACGCCCGGCTTTTGGAACGAGGCGGCTTTGTTTATAAAAATTCCGCCGGCGTTTATTCTTATCTGCCCCTGGGCTGGAGAGTGCTTGAAAAAATCGCCGATATTATTCGGGAAGAAATGAACGCCATCAACGGTCAGGAAATGTTTATGCCGGCTTTGGTGGAAAAAAAGTATTTAGACGCCACCGGCCGCTGGGACGTGCCCATAGGTTTTGAAGCAATGGGGAAAAATGAGAAAACAGCCGGTTTTGTCATGGGTTGGACGCATGAAGAAGTTTTAACGGCAATCGCAACAAAATATATAAATTCCTATAAAGATCTGCCGTTTGCCGCTTATCAGATTCAAACAAAGTTTCGCAACGAACTCAGGGCAAAATCAGGATTATTGCGCGGCCGGGAATTTATTATGAAGGATTTATATAGTTTCCATTCTTCAGAAATGGACTTTCGGGATTATTATGAAAAAGTAAAAGCGGCCTATTTTAAAATTTTCAATCGCTGCAGCCTCAAATCCGTTTACACCACAGCGCCCGGCGGGGTTTTCACGTCAAGCAACACTCACGAATTTCAAGTTATAAGCCCGGTCGGAGAAGACGCAATTTTGGTCTGTTCAAAATGCGAGTACGCGGAAAACAAGGAAATTTCTAAACTTAAAAATGGCGGCAAGTGCCCTAAATGCAAGGGAAAAATCATAATGGAAAACGCCATTGAAGTCGGCAACCTTTTCCCTTTGGGAACCAAATACTCAAAAGCTTTCAACCTGCAATTTATAAATTCAAGAGGCAAAAAAGAATATGTGGTAATGGGTTCTTACGGCATTGGTTTGGGGCGAACAATGGGAGCCGTGGTGGAAATTCATCATGATAATAAGGGAATTATTTGGCCAAAAACAATAGCACCTTTTAAAATTCATCTCATTGAGATTTCTAAAAGAGACCAGCCGCTAATCAAAAAACTGGTGGAAAAAATTTACAAAAATCTTGTTGATAAAGGAATAGAAGTGTTATACGATGACCGTGATAAAACCGCCGGCGAGAAATTTGCCGACGCCGATTTGATAGGAATTCCTTGGCGCGCGGTAATCAGCCAAAAAACGCTTGAAAAAGATTCCCTTGAGCTGAAGAAAAGAAATCAAAAAATAATAAAACTAATGAAAATTTCGGAATTTAAAAATTTAGAAATTTCAAAATTTCAGGATTTAACATTTTAATCATGTTTAACCGCTTATTTAAAATTTTTTCACGGGATATCGGCATTGATCTCGGAACAACCAACACTCTTGTATATGTAAGAGGACGCGGCATTATTATCAATGAACCGTCAGTTGTCGCCATTAATAAAAAAACCGATCAAGTTTTAAGCGTGGGCGATGCGGCTAGAAAAATGATAGGGCGCACGCCCGGCCATATCGCCACCGTCCGACCGCTTATTGATGGCGTTATTTCTGATTTTGAAATTACCGAACAAATGCTGAGGTATTTTTTCAACAAAGCCCACCAAAGCGCTTATAGCTTCTTGGTGAGACCGCGCGTTGTTATCGGCATCCCTTCCGGAGTGACCGAAGTGGAACGCCGGGCAGTGGAAGATGCGGTGCGCAATGCCGGCGCTAGAGAGGTTTATCTGGTTGAAGAGCCAATGGCCGCCGCCATCGGAACCCGTTTGCCGATTTCTGAGGCCGTTGGCAACATGATTGTTGATATCGGTGGCGGGACTACCGATATTGCGGTAATCTCTTTAGGAGGCATTGTGATTTCCCGCAATTTAAGGATTGCCGGCGAAAAAATGAACGAAGATATTATTCAATACGCCCGCGACGAGTTTCAATTGTTAATCGGTGAAAAAACCGCGGAAGAAATAAAAATCTCAATCGGTTCGGTTTCGCCTTTGAAAGAAAAACTGGTCGCGGCAATAAGGGGCCGGGATCTTATAAGCGGCTTGCCGAAGGAAACATTGATAAGCGACCTGGAAATCAGTGAAGCGGTGGCTTCGTCAGTAAACGCTATAATTTCAGAAATTCGTTCCGCGGTGGAAGAAACGCCGCCGGAACTTATCAGCGACCTAATGAACAGAGGCATAATTTTAGCCGGCGGCGGCAGTTTGCTTCGGGGCTTTCCCGAAATGGTTGAGAAAGCCACCGGCATCCCAACCAGGTTAGCCGAGGACCCGCTGACAGCCGTAGTGCGCGGCTGCGGCATTATCCTCGAAGACATTGAATCCCTAAAAGAAATCCTAGTTAGTAACAGTTAGAAGTTATCATAAGGTACCTCGAGGTTGCTTGTGATAACATTTTAATTTAATTTTAATTTAACGCAATTGTTGCCTATAGGCAACAATTGCGTTCGTTTGATGCAAATACATCCTATAGGAAACTTTTGCGTCAAAATTTTAGATAGGGGAAATTTATTGCTTTGGCGGCAAATTATTTTTAGAAAATAAAAAAGACCCGCCGTTCGCGTTTGCTACTAAGCGGGCCATTCTCGCTACATTCCCTCGAAATTTCCCAATAATATTAAAGGGAAATTATTGTTTTCAGTGACACATCTCTGGTAAGCCCAAATTGGACTAAGTATTTTCCGAAACATTATTGCACCTTAACAACCAAAAACCATCATTTCTAAATTCTGTAAAAAGTATAGCATATAACAACATAAATGTCAATGTTTTCGGATTGGGAAATTTATCGTAGAATATATGGCATGACGAAACGCAATCTGGCCATATTTTTTATTCTGCTTTTATTGAGTCTGGTTATTATTTTTTTTGGTCAAAACCAAATAATCTTATCATTTAAACATTATTTAAGCGAAACTTTAAGACCGTTTGAAGTTGTCTTCAGCCAGGTAAGCAATCGGCTGTCTTTTTGGCAAAGCGCCGTATTTAATATAAAAAATATAAAAGAATCAAATAGCCGTTTAATTTCAGAAAATTTAGATCTTTATAATAAGCTGGCAAAACTGTCCCGGCTTGAAGAAGAAAATTCTCTTCTTAGAGAGGAATTAAATTTGTCGCAAAAAGCCATCAATACGCGCTTAGCCGACGTTATCGGGCGCGACTTCCAAAATAACCGCTCTTTTTTAATCAATAAGGGTTCAAATGACGGCATTGCCATTGGAATGGCTGTGATTTCAGAAGGCGAAACAATCATCGGCCGCATTGCCGATGCCGGCTACAACACCTCCAAAGTTCAGACGATATTAGACACTCAAAGCCGGATAGCCGCCATTACGGCAACGAGCAGAATCTCCGGCTTGATTCGCGGTTTGGGCTCTGATGTTATTTTTGATTTAATCGTTAAAAATAAAAAACCGGAGACAGGAGAATTGGTTGTTTCTTCCGGAACCGACGGCATCTGGCCTCGGGGTTTTATTATAGGAAAAATTAAAGAGGTTAAATCCCGGGATAATCAGGTTTTTAATACGGCGGACATTGAATTATTAGCCAAGCTTCGAGATTTTAACAGCGTATTTGTAATTCTCAACTCTCAATGAAAATAAACGGGAACTATAAAAATTTTCTTTCAATCATCGGCGCCGCGCTTTTTTTAATCTTCTTGGCCAGTTTTCAAGTTTCATTTATAAATTCGTCTTTTTTAAATCTAAATCTTTTTTTAATATTGATTTTATATTTAGTGCTCGCCAAAAATGACTCAAAAGCCCTTATTTTCGCTTGGCTGGGCGGTATTTTAACCGGTTTAAATTATTTTTCAAATTTTGGGGCAAACAGTTTAGTTTTGCTGATTCTCGCCGCCATTTTGATTATTCTTTACAAAACTGTATTTTTAACCCTAAAAACGGAAAACATATTATTTATGAGCGTAATCGGAGTGGCACTTTATCATTTTTTAAATTGGTTGCTGACTGAAGGGGAATTTGGATTTTATTTTTTTAATAGTGAAATTTTAATGGAATTGATCTTCACCGCCTTGCTACTGTCAATTGTTTTTAAAATGAAAATTCAAAATGCTTAAAAACTTGCTTAGAAAAAATCGGGTTGAAATTGAGCCGGAGGAAATTCTGCTGGATAAAGAAGCCGCCGCTAAATTAGAAATCCCCATAAAGAAGACGGGAATTTTCATTATTTTTATTATCGCCATAATAACTTTAACTCTCTTTTTAGTCAGGGTTTTTTGGCTCCAAATCTGGCGCGGAGATTATTATGCTCTTAAAGCGAGCGCAAATAGCGTCCGATTTTACCACCGCCAGGCGCCGCGCGGCCTAATCTATGACCGTAATGGCAAAATTCTTACTTTGAATGTTCCCGGTTTTAATTTATTAATTATTCCGGCCGACCTTCCAAAGAAAAAAGAGGATCTTGATAATTGGACTCGGCAAATTTCCAAAATTCTCGGGAAAGACGACGCTGAAATCGCCGATTTTATAAAAAACTTAAACAAAAATTCTACTGAGCCGGTTTCGTTCGATTTAAACTTAGACCAAATTACCCTTATTAAACTTGAAACCCGTCTGCCAAACCTGCCCGGTCTTTTTATCAGCAAAGAAACTAAACGCGATTATCCGGAAGGACCTTATTTTTCGCATATAATCGGCTATATAGGGAAGGTGTCAGTTAATAATCTCAAAACCGATCCTTATTATTCACTCATGGATTTTATTGGAAAAGACGGGCTCGAGGCTCAATATGAAAAAGAATTGAGGGGCGCGCCGGCGAAAATTGCCGTATCGGTTAATTCCGATAATACTGTTTTAAAAACTTTAGAGGCAAAAGAGGCACAACCGGGCAATAATTTAATTTTGAATATTGACGCCGGCCTTCAAAAACTTTTAACCGACGCTCTTTACGCCAAGATGGTTCAAACCAACGCGCCGGGAGCGGCCGCTGTTGTTTTAGATGTTAAATCAGGCAAAATTTTATCACTGATCAGCTTGCCGAATTTTGACAACAATATTTTTAATAATAACCTGGGCAATGAAACTTATCAAAAACTCATTAGTAATAAAAATCGCCCCTTTTTCAACAGAGTAATCAGCGGTTTTTATCCGGCGGGATCAACAATTAAACCATTTATAGCTTCGGCGGCTTTGGCTGAAAATACTATTGACCCCAATTATAAAATAGATGACACCTTGGGATATATCGCCGTTCCCAATGAATACAACCCTGAAATAACCTATATATTTCACGATTGGCAGCCTCAAGGATTTGTTGATATGCGCCGGGCTTTGGCCGTTTCGGCAAACGTTTATTTTTATGAAATAGGCGGCGGCTATAAAAATATTCAAGGCCTGGGCATAGACCGCATAAAAAAATACTTAAATCTTTTTGGTTTTGATTTGCCCCTCGGAATTGATTTGCCCGGAGAATCAGGAGGCCTGATACCTGATCCGGTTTGGAAAAAAGCAAACAAACATGAAGATTGGTATACTGGCGACACCTATAATGTCTCAATTGGCCAAGGCGATGTATTAGTAACCCCGCTGCAGATGGCAAACGCCATTGCCGCGGTCGCTAATAATGGAACTCTCTGGCGACCGAAAATTGTTTCAAAAATTACTGATTCTTATGGCAAAACCATAAAAGAATTTAAGCCGGAAATACTTAGAGACGGCCTTATTAATAAAGATAATCTTCAAATTGTCCGCGAAGGAATGAGAGGGGCGGTAACCTACGGTTCGGCCCGGGCCTTAAACGATTTGCCGATAAAGGTCGCCGGCAAGACCGGTACGGCTCAAGTTTATTCTAATTTAAATAAAAAAACCAACGCTTGGTTTACCGGTTTTGCACCTTATGATGACTCAAACATCGCGCTTGCAATAATTATAGAAGGGGCGGGCGAGGGTTCAACTGCCGCCGTTCCTGTGGCTAAAGAAGTTTTTGAGTGGTATTACAATCAAAATTATGATAAACTAAATAAAAATTAAAACAGAAAAATATGGCACAACAAACTTATTTAAGTCAGGAGGGGATTGAAACCATCAAAAAAGAACTTCGGGAATTAAAAACAAAAAAACGTCAGGAAA
>Ga0209541_10004319_pt1 | contig 25293 bp, 23 predicted proteins | sample RifCSPlowO2_01_FD_184027 | JGI IMG/M metagenome (GOLD analysis project Ga0209541, IMG submission 184027) | Groundwater microbial communities from Rifle, Colorado - Rifle CSP2_plank lowO2_0.1 (SPAdes) (version 2) | ecosystem: Environmental > Aquatic > Deep subsurface > Groundwater | place... | reverse complement strand
GGTATTTAAAGAGTGGGAGGTTCGAATGAGCCGGCGTGCGATGATTTCGTGAACACCCGTTGAGGCGCAAGCCAATGAAAGACGGAAGTAACTGCTGAGCGCGCCTCTTAGTCTCCGTTGAGTTAGCGCGGCCCTTTACGCGAGTATATCTGCGCATCAACGCAGTATCTGCTCCTTCCAGGGCCATAAGCTCCGCAGCGCACAGTCGCGAGGATTCTGCAGGAGATGCCGTGGCTGATGCACCATGCCGCAATGCTGTCCGCAGGCCCTCCTCCGTCCTTTTTATTCCAGAAAGTATAGTAATGGACAACGCCTCCGGGGTTCAAGGCCGCAAGAGCAACATCAAGAAATGACCCTGCGTCCTTCGGAAGCGGCATAATGATCCTATCAAATCTTCCAAGCTTTGGAACGACCTTCCTCGCGTCTCCTTTGTAGAGGCTGATGTTCTTCGCGTGGTTCAGCTGGGCATTCTTTTGCGCGTACTGGTGCGCTGCAGGATTGATTTCAACACCGGCAATTTCCTTCGCTAAGCTGTGTTTCGCCAATATCAGGGGGTACACCCCGCAGCCTGAAAACATGACAAGAACCCTTTCCCCTTTACCAACTAATCTTGCTATGCGCATGCGCTCATTTCCGAGCCGGGGGGAAAAATACATTTTTTCCGGATGGATAAGGAGGACTAAACCATATTCTTTGAACAGTGTTTGCTTGGATCTTTTTCCTGCCAGGATTCTGTATTTTGGAAGCCGATATTTCCCCGAATACGGATGTGTTTTTTTGAGCACAGTGGTAATGGCGGGATGAAACTCGAGGAATGCCTGAGCAATCTCCTTCTGCTTTGGCTCCAGGCTGCCAGGAAAATCAGAGAATATCAGGAGCGACCCAAGGGTATCGTAAGAGGAGGGAACAGATCTGAGTTGAGTGCTGGTCAGATGTCTCCTCAGCAGCTTTGCTAGACGGATGTTCATTGCAGAAAGTCTCCGAGCCCTTTTTGCTTGGGTTCATGATCCAGCCCGGCCAGTGAGCTAAGGACACGATCCTCAGAGAACTCATACGTGTGGATAAGCAGCTGCTGGAGTCTGCTGAGCTGGGGCTTCTTCCAGGTTAAAGAGTAATCTTTTGTAACAGGCATATGACGGATCAGATTAAAAACCTCTTTCCAGGAAGCGCCGAAAAATTCATTCCATTTGACGTGCCTGAAAAGGCCATCAAAATCTTTGCCGAACGTCTTAATGATTTTTAATCCAGTTTTTGGCCCAAGTCCTTTGATCCCTCCAACATTAAAATCAGTTCCAACAAGCATCCCAAGGCAAATCAGCTGGTCATGGTCCAAACCAAGGAGGTTCAGGGTTTCTGAAAGTTCAAGTATCTCCGGCTCAGAGGGGCTGCTTGCCAGCATTCCGGGCCTCTTCCTCCTTGCAGTTGCTGAGAGGTTCCTCACCAGCCGCGGAGTGCCATACAGCAGGCAATCAGTGTCCTGCGAGGCTACTGCAAAGGCATCCGTGTTCTTCACAAGAAAAGAGGCTTGCGCCTCTGCCTCAGATGGCGCCTGAACCAGAGGAATGCCAAGCAGCTCAAGGACTTCTTTGGATTGCTCAATCATCTGAGGCGTAAGCCTGGATGTCCTGCCGGCATACTTCCGCATCTCTGCTTCGTCCTTCCTCTTGTTTGCTTCGTCATATTTTTTTTGTGATTCTATCTTGATCTCTTTCCTCCTCTGCAATTCCACAAGCTTCAGCTGGGGCGGCTCGCCATCAAAGACATACGCCATCTTGATCCCCTTCTTCATCAGCAGGGTTGTCCTGGAAAACAGCCCTATCAGATGAGAAGTGACAACACCCTCTGAAGTTGTGAAGAGGCCGCCATCCCGCTGCCGGATGGAGCTTAAAAACTGATACAAAAACAGAGAGGTGTCTATCGCAATGATCTTCCCTTTCAGGTCTTGGAAGGAGATTGGCGTTGGATGTAAGAGCTCAGTAAGGTTAACCCCCATGATCGATTCTCCGGAGCGTGAGCCCCTTATACGAATCCAGCCTTTCTTCAACATTCCTTGATAGCTGGCCAGTGGTAAGCACGAGAATTGGGAGCTTTGCAATCTGCCCTCGGACATAGGCTGTTGAAATGTCTGCTTCAGTGATTTTCTTTTTATGGAAAGCCGCGCAATAATAGGCAAGCGGCCCTACGGAGCTTGGGATTGCAACATGAAAGATATATTGGCTGCCTTGCTTCCCTATGAAAGATTGAATTGAAATGTTGTTCTTGGCAAAATAAGTTTGGAACTGGCCGAGCGAGGCGTCTTGCTTCTTTTTCTTTGGCCCCTTGGAGGAGACCGGCCGGATCGGGGCTGTCGGTTGTGCTGGTTTTTCTTTTTCCTTTTCTTTTAGTGTCTCTGCAGGAAGATCAGATTCTGCGTGCAAAAGGGATCTGATGACCCTGCCTGCTTCTTCATTGCTGAGAATGTACCACTTCCAAAAAAGCTCTGTGTTTCCAGCCATCGTAACCTTGAGAGGAACTGCAAAGTCCTTCATATTCTGCAGGCTGACCCGCAGGAGAGGGTCGAGCTTGGAATCTTGCAAAACTGCCTCCTGTTTCAGTAATGCGTAAGCGCGCTGCTCTTTTTCATGAAGGTTTGTGCTGTATTCTTGAAGCCCTGCTCGGTGCTCAGGGAGGTAATAGACTGGGCTTCCTCCTCCCACTTTGAGGGAGCTTATGCAGACTGCTCCTTGGCTCACAAGCGTGCTCAACAGGGCAGAAGCAAGGAGGATGGAGGTTTTCATTGCCCTTGCAACAGTTGCAGGGATTACAGGCCCATGCTCTTTCATGAATGTGAGAATTTCATCCTGCTGCATGCCTGTCACGAACAAAAGAGGTTATAAAAAGGTTTCTTAACCTCGGTGGCATTGAAAAGTCATGCAGCGCCCTTTTGTGAGCCATTATAAAGGAGCAGCGGCGCAGCGACAAGGGAGTTGCTCCCTTCGGGGAATGTCGCTATCCTGCCTGACTTGAGCATGGCGAACTGCTCCGCAGGAGCGACCAAAAATGCGAAGCATTTTTGAGTACTGGCATTGCCGAACGAAGTGAGAAACTTTTCAGCGAGCCCTTAACCTCTGTCCTATCACGGCCGTTTCCAGGAGATCTCATAATACGTACAGTCATTCTCCTCATCAACCAAAGCAATCAGCAGCCGTTTCTTTGTAGAGTGCGCTACCCTGTTCTTCGCTGCAAAGTCATACCAGGTGTATTTCTCAGCCTCATACACGGGATACACAATCCATTTTGCATGATCCTCTCCCGGCTTTACCCCCCGGTCATAGACTCTGAAGTCTGCGCCGAACTTGAGCGCGGTCTTCACAACATAGCCTCGGTTCCTGATGTCCTTAAACACGCAATACCTCACCCAGAAGTTAGGCTCAGATCTCTGGGCTTTCTTCACAAACCCATCGAAGGCGATTTCCATCCCTCTCCCGTCAACAAGGCATACCTTCTTTTTCTCAAGCAGATACGCAGCTTCGAGGAGAGAGAGCTGGAGCCTTCCATCCTCCATGAGCGCCCCAATCTGAGAAGTGGAGTTGAGTTCTCTGCTGGCATCGCTGCTCTCGGCAACGACTCTTCCGCCGATGAACTGGCCGGAGATCCTCTCCTTTACTTCCTTCTTTTCTTCGGGCTTGTCTTCGGTTTTTTTCTTTGCCATAGGAGAATACCAGAGAAAGATGATGCCCATTTTAAAAAGCTTGGGTTTTTAGGGCAAGCCACTAAAGTTGACTTAGCCCCGATAATGTCTTCCGCGCATAAATCCAAAAGGAATATATAAACAGGGAAGTTTGTGTGTGTATGGACATCGTCTTTTTAGGAACCTCAAGCATGGTCCCCACAAAGGAGAGGAATCATTCTTCAGTCTTCCTCAAATACCAGGGAGAGGGGATCCTCTTTGATTGCGGAGAGGGAACTCAGCGCCAGCTCAAGATAGCAGGGGTCTCTCCGACAGAGGTGACTAAATTGTTTATCAGCCATTGGCATGGAGACCATGTTCTTGGGATTCCCGGCCTTATCCAGACGCTTGCGGGCAGTAATTATACAAAAGAGCTGGAGATCTATGGCCCGGCAGGGACAAAGAGGAGGATGGAAGCTATGTTCGAGGTCTTTGTGTTTGATAAAAAAATTGCGATGAAGGCGCATGATGTTAAAGAAGGGGTGATTTTTAAGAATGCGCAGTATGCAGTTGTTGCCGCTCGCCTTGAGCACGGGATTGCCTGCTTGGGGTACCTCTTCAAAGAGGAAGATCGCAGGAGGATGATTGTAAAAGAGCTGAAGAAGAGGGGCATCCCGCAAGGCCCGCTGTGGGGGAAACTCCAAAGGGGGGAGACAGTAATCTTCAACGGAGGGAAGATACCCCCCGACGAAGTTTCAAACATAGTCGAAGGAAAAACGGTGGCATATGTTGTGGACACCAAGCCCTGCAGGGCTGCAGTCGAACTGGCAAAAAATGCAGACCTCTTAATCTGCGAAGCCACCTACGCAGACGAACTTGAGGAGAAAGGCGGGGAGTACAGCCATATGACAGCGTCCCAGGCCTCTGATCTCGGCAGGAGGGCAGGAGTAAAGAGGCTGATACTTACTCATTTTAGCCAGAGGTATAAGACTACTGCACTTTTAAAAGAGGAGGCCCAAAAAACATTTCCTGGCGCAGAGTGCGCATACGATTTCATGAAAGTGAGGGTGTGATGTCAAAAATCAAGGGCTCCAAAGCAGAAAGGGAGCTTGTGAGGCTGTTATGGGGTGCGAATTGGGCGGCAGTCCGCGTTGCAGGAAGCGGCAGCAGCCACTTCCCCTGCCCGGATATTGTTGCAAGGAACAGGCAGCGGACAGTAGGGATAGAATGCAAAGTGACAAAGGAGAATAAAAAGTATTTCTATCCTGACGAGATTGATCAGCTGAAGGAGTTCTGCGGCCGTTTTGGAGCAGAGCCGTGGATTGCAGTGAAATTTAAAGGGGGGGAATGGAGGTTTGTGATGCTGGAAGACCTCAAGCAAACAGGATCCTCTTGGCTTATTGACGAATGGGTGGCAAGGAACAAGGGGCTGAGTTTCTCAGAGCTTACTGAGTGAAGCAAACCAAAAGGTATTTAAAGAGAGAACCCTAAAATAGCGAGGGGGGTGACAAGGTTGCAGAAGAGGGGATGGTTAGACGAGTTCATAGCTGAGATTGCCGGCGATGCTGGGGTGCCTATCACGAAGATATTGAAGGGGCGAGGGCGGGTTTCTGAGACAGAGTTGGCAAAGTCGCTCAAAAAAGATATCAATGAAACAAGAAATCTCCTCTACCAGCTTCACCATAATAACATTGTTGCCTTCAGCAAAAAGAAGGAAGGCAAGAAAGGGTGGTACAACTATTATTGGTCGTTCAATAAGAAACAGCTCCGCCCATTGTTTGTAGGAAGCCGCAGGCAGCAGCTGAGCGCTATCGGCAGGAGGCTGGAGCGAGAGAGGGGATCCTGTTTCTTCATGTGCCAGAACGGGTGCATGCGGTTTGAGTTCTCAAGCGCGATGGAGATGGTGTTCAAATGCCCGGAGTGCGGCGGCCTGCTTAACCAGTATGACAACTGCGAGCATATCCGAAGGCTGGAAGAGGACATGAAAAGGATTACTGCCCAGATTAAAGAGGTTGAGGCCTAAGTTACCTTCGTTTCAGCCTTTTTTTGATAGAGGATTCTTCGCTAAGGATGTGGCTCGCCATCTTCTCAATATGCAGCTCCATCCTTGCTACTCGGCGTTCCATAAGAACGAGTATCCTCAAAGAGTACACAATTGCTGCCAAGGTCCCAATGACTATGGCAAGAGTAACTGTAAAGATTTGATCATTCACCATAAGGCACCTCCTTTTTAGGAATGCCCGAGAGTTGGAGGTATTTAAATGTTTTGAAAGCTGGGCGTGTTGGTTCTGCCAGAGCCCGGAGCCCTGTACAGGGCGTGCTTACGCGTGATGCGCAAGTTTGCGCTGGCTGCTAAGGATCAGCGTGCCTGGTTGCTCCATTCCTGGTCAAAGTAAGAAGAGAGTGTGGTTGCTAAGTAAGGAGACCGAAGCCAGATTGCGGTGTCATAGTTAGGATGCGCGTCCTTGTCATCCATCAGCATCAAGACAACGTCTCTCTGGTCAATGATGCAGAATCTTCCCGTGGTTTTCAAAGACCGCACTTCAATGCCGTGCGACCCTCCTAATTGAGGGAGCGGGGATTTTGTAATCGGAGCGGAGATCCTCACTTTCGCTCCTCGCTGGGAGGCTTTTTCGAGCATTCCCTTGAACTGGCCCAGTTTGTTGCCGAGGCCGCTGGAAGTGGTGCTTATGAGGATAGATTTCTTGGCTTGTTTGATGAGGCTGCCAAGATGGAGGTAGATGCTGTCCCTGCCGCGAAAAGAGCCAGAGAGATCCATGGGTTCTATCATCTCAATGCCCTTGGAATGGAGCAGGTTGAGCTCATCAAAGAGTTTGCTTACCTTTATCTGCGAGATGATTGAAGAGGTTTCCTCTGCGTCCTGCATGACTTTCTTCTTGATCCTCTCGATGACCTCTGTCGGATGCACGGCGATGTATTTGATCGGCTTTCCCACCTTCATTATGATGAACCCTTTTTTTTCCAGGCTTTCGAGGACGTCATAGGTTCTGGACCGGGGAACATTAGAGATATCAGAAAGCTCTCCTGCTGTGGAGACTCCCCGGGACAGCAACGCTGTCCACAGCCTTGCCTCATAGGTATTGAGGCCAAAATCCTTCAGTTTATTCAAAAAATCCTTTTGCATCAACATGGACTCACTCCCCATTAAGGTGATGGGCTTAGGAACTCTGCGAGGTTTATAAACCTTTCGTTATGTCATTATTTCGAAGTAATGAATTATAGCCCCAGACCCCCCGAGTGCAGATGGAGAGTAGGAAACGCTCAACATGCCCTTCAATCTGCATGCGTTTGCTTGCGCTATCTAAGTCCATCGTGGTTTGTTTGCGTGCGATTTGAGCAGAGTTGGAATTTAGTTTGATGCCTGTTTGACCCAGATTAGGTCATAGAAGTTTGGTTACGTTACTAAAACCCAGGACCAATCTACAATCTTGATTTAATCGCTGAGTTACTACCATTAACCTTTGCTATTAGTACTATTTGTAAGGTTTTGGGTAGTATCTACTTCCAAGATAATTTAGAGTATATAGTTTCCATATAGAAAATAATAATCAAGTTATAATCAAGTTATAACCCCCATAGAAAATAATAATCAAACCACAGCACCAAACCCAAGAACAACATCAAATTTTAACGAACCACCACTAAAATGGTTAATCACACGAATACCTACGCCCTCCACTTCCCCCCATCCCATCACTCCTCCACACCTCCAGTTCCATGCGCAATAAAGGACGCAGGGCCATCTCAGGCATCCACAAAACAGAGACTTAAACCCCAGATTTTCCACCACAACAATCTTTATATACCTCTGTTTCCTCTGCAAAACCATGCAGAAAGGATTAACCAATTTCTTTGAGGAGTACCTCGCACGAGACACCATCTTCGCTGAAAAAAAAGCAATACAATCCTCCTACATCCCTTCAATAATCAGCCATAGGGACGAACAAATCAATCAAATCGCATCAATCATTGCTCCCTCCCTTAAATCAGAACGGGTTTCAAACCTCTTCATCTACGGCAAACCGGGAACAGGGAAGACACTCTCTGTCAAGCACACCACTTCCAAGCTTCTCGAACTTGCAAAATCAAAGGGGGTCCCTCTTTCAACAATCTACATCAACTGCAAACTCAAGAAAGTAGCAGACACCGAATACCGCCTCATAGCGCACCTCGCAAGGGAGTGCGGGAAGGACGTCCCAGACACCGGCCTTCCAACCTCTGAGGTCTATCGGATGTTCTTCTCCAGTATAGGCGCCTCAGAAAAAACCTACCTGCTCATCTTGGATGAGATAGACGTCCTTGCAAAAAAGGCAGGGGACGAGATCCTCTACAACCTCACCAGGATTAACGAAGAGCTCAAAAATGCCCAGATCTCCTTAATCGGAATCTCGAATGACCTCGTCTTTGTTGACAATCTTGACCCCCGCGTTAAAAGCTCGCTCAGCGAAGAGGAAGTCGTCTTCCCCCCCTACAACGCGCCCCAGATCCAGGGCATCCTCAAGGAGCGGGCGCAGCTGGCATTTAAACCGGGGGTGCTTGCCGAAGGAGTGATCGAGAAGTGTGCCGCCTACGCAGCCCGCGAGCACGGAGACGCCCGCCGCGCTTTAGAGGTGCTTCGGGTTGCAGGGGAGCTTGCAGAGCGCGGCAATTCCCCCACAGTGTCCATCTCCCACATCGACCAGGCAGAAGAAAAAATCGAAAAAGACAGGATCTCCCACATCATCTCCACCCAACCGAAGCAGTATCAGGCCATCCTCTACTCCGTATTGCAGACCGCAGAGAAAAAAGAGCACGTATTCACAGGTGAGGTCTACGAATTTTATCGGGCCCTGACCGCAAAGACAGGCCTGCGCCCCCTCACCCAGCGCAGGGTTTCAGACGTAATCGCCGAATTTGACATGTTCGGGATTATCAATGCAAAAGTGATCTCAAAGGGCCGTTATGGAAGGACCCGAGAGATATTCCTCTCCCCCCACCTCCAAACTGAAAACGTTACCCTCGTGCTGCAAAAGGCACTTGATCTTTAGTCATGCACACCAAAGACATTATCAAATCGTTCCTGGATCGGGGGGTCCTGTTGCCTCCCAACATTCTTTCAAAGCTTGAAGACCCCAAGTTCGTGCGCCAGCTGGAGGCCGCGATGCCTGGCGCGGCCAATCAAGCCCAAATGCTTGCATCACCCCCTCCAGAATCTCCCGAACCGTCGGTAGGGGTAGTTTTTTCCTACGAAGCCCTCCCAAAGAAACACGAGGTCCAGGATTTTGTGCAGCATTTCGGCAACCGGTACGCCCAGCTCAAATCAATCCTTATGCAGCGCGCAGAACTCCAGCACTTAACCTCCATAAGCAAGATCCTTGGCCGCAAGGACAAGGAGTCTGTCGCGTTCATTGGCATGATCCGTGAGAAGGAAACCAACAAAAACGGGGGGGTTGTGCTGACCGTAGAAGACCCGACCGGAGAAATAAAGGTATTGGCCACAAAACACTCGCCCGAAGCCTTCCGCCAGGCCCAATCTGTTGTCCATGACCAGGCGATAGGGGTCCTCGGCTCGAATGGGCAAAACATTGTGTTTGCAAAATCCATCCTCCTTCCCGACGTCCCCCTCCTGAAAAATGCGAAGAGCTGCCCGGACGACGCGTATGCGCTTTTCCTTTCGGATCTCCACGTCGGATCCCGGCTCTTCCACGCAGACGAATTTCATAGGTTCCTGGAGTGGATCAATGCCCGCTCAGGCTCAGATGCCCAAAAGGAAGTTGCAAAAAAAGTGAGGTACATCTTCATCTCAGGCGACCTGGTGGATGGTGTCGGAATCTTCCCCGGGCAGGAGGACGAGCTCGAGATCCAGGACATCGCCGACCAATACGAAGAATGCTACCGCCTCCTCTCGCAAATCCCCTCGCGCATAAAGCTTATTATCTGCCCAGGAAACCACGACGCAATCCAGCTGGCGGAGCCGCAATCCGCGTTCTACAAAGACCTCGCGGCCCCCCTCTGGGACCTCCCCAACGCTCTCCTCCTCTCCAACCCCAGCATGGTCACAATCCACAAAACCGCCGCATTCCCTGGCTTTGATGTGCTGCTCTACCATGGGTACTCCTATGACTACTATGTCGCAAACGTGGAGAAGATCAGGAATGCAGGAGGCTACAATAGATGTGATGAGATCATGAAATACCTCCTCCAAGCGCGGCACCTTGCTCCCTCGCACCGCTCCAACCTTTATACCCCCCGCCCCTATTCAGACCCCCTTGTGATCTCAAGAGTCCCCGACATCTTTGTTTCTGGTCACATCCACAAGACGCAGGTAGGCATGTACCGCGGCGTCACGCTGATTTGCGCGTCGGCGTGGCAGGCAAAGACCCCCTACCAGGAGAAGATGGGGCACAGTCCTGAGCCGTGCCGCGCCCCTCTTATAAACCTCAAGACCCGAGAAGTGAAGATACTCAAATTTATCCAGGATGGAACATGATTGCCTCGCAGGAAACCTCAGAATACCTCAATTCAATGGATCAGCGCCTGAGGTCAGCGTACGCAATCGCGGAATCTGCCAGACAGAAAGGATACGACCCCCAGCGGGCGGTGGAAATCCCCATCGCAAGAGACATGGCAGAACGGGTTGAGGGGCTCATAAGCACGGTTGCGCCCCAGATTCGGAACTCGGGGGTATCAGTACGGATTCATGAGCTTGAACAGCAATACGGAGTCCTTGATTGGCGGGTCTCTCTCACGATCGCAGAAGAGATTAGCCGGCAGCAATTCTGTTCCTTTCCCTCCGCAATCGAAGCCATGGAAGTAGGGATTCGCGTCGGGTTTGCATACCACACCCTGGGAACCGTGGCAAGCCCGCTCGAAGGCCTCACCAGCATTAAAGTAATGAAACGACGCGATGGAAAGCCCTACATCTCTCTCTTCTATTCAGGGCCAATCCGGAGCGCAGGCGGCACCGGGGCCTCGGTCTCCGTCCTCATCGCAGACTATGTCCGAAAGAAGAGAGGGTATGACGATTATGACCCCACCGAAGATGAAATAAAGCGAGCAATCACTGAAGTAGGCAATTACCACGAGTTTATCACCAATCTCCAATACCTCCCAAGCGAATCAGAGCTTGATTTTATCCTCCGCCACCTGCCAGTCCAAATTGACGGGGAGCCTTCAGAAACCCGGGAGGTCTCCAACTACAAAGACCTCGATCGCATCCAGACAAATAGGATCCGAAACGGCATCTGCCTTGTTTTAGGAGAGTGCCTCTGCCAAAAGGCGCCAAAGCTCTGGAAGCAGCTTTCTAAATGGGGGAAGGATTTTGGTCTGGAGCATTGGGGGTTCCTCGAGAAGTTTGTTAGCCTGCAAAAAAGGATCAAAGCAGGCCAATCTCACAGCGAAGCAAAAGTGACCCCAGACTACACATTCATCAAGGATCTTGTTGCTGGCCGCCCCATCCTAACCTACCCGATGCGGCCGGGCGGGTTCAGGCTGCGTTACGGGCGGTGCAGGAATACCGGCTACTCTTCTCACGCAATCCATCCCGCAACCATGGCCATCCTTGACAACTATATTGCTATCGGAACCCAGCTCAAGACCGAGCGGCCAGGAAAAGCAACCTCGTTGTCCTCCTGTGACACCATCGACGGCCCGATTGTGCTCCTCACTTCAGGCGACGTGACGCGCATAGACTCTCTCCAACAAGCAAAAGAAGCCCGCCCCCTTATCAAGGAAATCCTCTACCTCGGCGACATCCTGGTTACCTACGGAGATTTCTACAACCGCGCCCATGTGCTGGTCCCGGCAGGCTATTGTGAAGAGTGGTGGGCGCAGGAGCTCAAGCAAACACTTAAAGAGAAAGGGATTGATCCCTCCCATTCCTCAATCGCAAAAGCAGTCAACGCAGACCTCAGTTTCCTCGTTGCCAAAAAGGCGCCAAGCCCAGAAGAGGCGCTGCTCCTCTCGACAAAACTCCATATCCCCCTCCACCCTCGGTGGACATATTTCTGGGACCAAATCTCTTCAAAAGACGCGCTTAGCCTTCTTGGCTGGTGGGGCAGAGCAAAACTCCATTATAATGAAGCAGGTCTTGAAAAGGCAGTCGGCAGAACAGGGGCAGAGAAGCAAATTATGGAGCAGCTTGGCCTCCCCCACCTCCTTATCTCAAACGAATTCATCGTTGTTGCCAAAGACGACGCAAAAATCCTCCACACGCTGTTTCGAAACCGCGAATCGCTCAAAAAGTATCTCGAATCCCAAACCCCCCTTGCTGCGCTTTCAGCCTCTTCGGCAATCCCGCTCCGCCCAAAAGGCGGGACATTTATTGGCGCTCGTATGGGAAGGCCAGAAAAATCCAAGCAGCGCGAGCTTGCCGGAAGCCCGCAAGTGCTTTTTCCTGTCGGAGCTGAAGGAGGAAGGCTCCGCTCATTCCAGGAAGCCATAAAATCCGGAAGCGTGAACGCTGAGATGCCGCTCTTTTATTGCGCCTCCTGCAAGGCGCAGGGCGTGCTCAGCGTCTGTATAGACTGCAACACCCCCTGCCAGCGCATGTACCCTTGCCCTGTGTGCGGCCTTCTCCCCCTCCCCAGATGCCCCAAACACGGCGAACTCCCCCTCTTTCGAGAGCAAAGCATCCGTATCGGAGAACTCTTCAGCAAACTTCAGAAGAGATTGGGGCTTGCAGCCCTCCCGGATATCATCAAGGGTGTCCGCGGAACCTCCAACAAAGACCACACCGCAGAGCATCCAGCAAAAGGCATCCTGCGGGCAAAGCACAACCTTCATGTCAACAAGGACGGCACAACGCGCTATGACATGACCCAGCTCGGGCTTTCCCATTTCAGGCCGAAGGAGATCGGAACTTCCGTAGACCAGCTCAAGTCCCTCGGGTACACGAAAGACATCCATGGCGCTCCATTGGACTCTCCTGACCAGGTTGTTGAGCTTAAGGTCCAGGACGTTGTGCTTCCCTCGTGCGAAGGCTCGCCCGACCAGGGCGCACACCGGGTCTTGCTTCGTGTTGCAAATTTCATTGATGACGAACTTTCTCTCCTCTACAATCTTGAGCCTTTCTACCATGCCTCTACTGAGAAGGATCTCATCGGCCACCTTATCCTTGGGCTTGCCCCGCATACCTCCGCAGCAATCGTTGGGAGGATCATAGGATTTTCAAAAACCCAGGGCTACTATGCCCATCCTCTCTTTCATGCTGCTCAACGCCGCGATTTGGACGGCGATGAATCCTGCGTTATCCTCGCGATGGATGCGATGCTGAACTTCTCCAGGAAATACCTCCCCTCTCACCGGGGCGCAGTGCAGGATGCCCCCCTTGTTATGACCTCTATCCTTATCCCTTCTGAAGTTGATGACATGGTCTTTGATCTGGACGTCGCTTGGGAATACCCGCTCAGGCTCTACGAAGCCGCACAGAACTATGAAGCGCCATGGAACGTCCAGATAGAAAAGATTGGGGACAGAATCAACTCCCCCGGGCAGTATGAACTGATGGGGTTCACGCACGACACCTCCAATATCAACAAGGGCGTGACCTGTTCTGCATACAAGACCCTCCCCTCTATGGAAGAAAAGCTCAAAGGCCAGATGGATATTGCAGAGCGAATCAGGGCAGTAGACGCAAGCGACGTTGCCAAGATGGTTATAGAAAAGCACTTCCTCAAAGATATCAAAGGCAACCTGAGAAAATTCTCCCAGCAGCAGTTTCGCTGCGTGAAATGCAATGAGAAGTACCGCCGCCCGCCTCTTGTTGGAAAATGCAGATGCGGCGGCAGGCTGATCTTTACGGTCTCAGAAGGCTCCATTATCAAATATCTCGAGCCCTCGCTCAGCCTTGCTGAGAAATACCATGTTCCGGCCTATGTGAGGCAAAGCCTTGAACTCACGAGGCGCCATGTAGCCAGCGTCTTCGGTAAGGTAAAAGAGACTCAAGAAGGGCTTGGCAAGTGGTTCGGCTAAACTCCCTTAACCGGATGCTTAGCCCCGCACGCCATGCATTTCAATGAAGCGCCATGGCTGTCATTCGTCAATTTAGTATCGGGCTTCCCGCAGTCGCGGCAAAGTACAAACTCATTTGCATACTTCCAGATTTTTTCATTGATGCGCGAAGCGCCAATCTTTGCCCCAATCAAGGCTTCAGGCTTTCTGAGCTCTCCTGGTGTTGCAAGCTCCCTGAGGATATACTTGAACAGGTGCTGCGGCTCCCTATTAAAGCTCGACGCAATCTGGTAGAAGTTGGCGATGCAGGTCTTGTTGCCCTGAAAATGCCCTCTCACCTTCATAACCTCAAATCTGGCCTTCTCCAGCACAGATTCGGGCATCCGTTTTCTGGCCCTGGCAAGCATCTCCTGGTATTCCATTCTCAAGAGGGAAAATGCCTGCTTTATAAAGGTTTACAAGCGAATGGCCCTATCCCGATTGAAGGTTGCCGCCTCTTTCGCGAGGCTCTGCAACCCAAAACACGCGAGCGCCGGGCAGCTTCATTTATAAACATTTAAAAAGATAGCCTTTAAATAGTCTGCCCAACCCCTGAGCATCATTGGGGGTAACGGAGGGAGCATGATGAAGAAAGTCAAGAAAGACAAGCGGGAGATAAAAGTTGTCAATATTGTGGTTTCCACGTCGTTGGAGCACGCCATCCCGCTGGAAAAGATGGCAGCAACGCTTTCAAATACTGAATATAACCCCGAGCAGTTCCCCGGCCTCGTCATCAGGATCAAGGAGCCGAAGACATCAGCTCTCATCTTCTCCTCCGGAAAAGTGGTCTGCACAGGGGGCAGGACCATGGCAGAGGTCAAGGAATCTATCCAGCAGATTATCAAAAGCCTCGAAAAGATCAAGGTGAAGATCACAGTCACCCCCCAGATCAATATCCAGAATATTGTCGCTTCAGGCAGTGTTGGAATGGACCTAAACCTAAATGTCCTTGCAATGAGGCTTGAGAACACGGAATATGAGCCCGAGCAGTTCCCCGGGCTTGTCTACAAGCTCCGTGCAGCAAAAGCGACATTCCTCCTTTTTTCCAATGGAAAAGTGGTCTGCACAGGCACAAAATCAGAAAAAGAGGTCAACCAGGCGCTGGATATGCTGATCACAAACCTGAAAAAAGTGAAGAAAAAGTAAATCTTTTTAATTTGAGGCCATTCTCCCTCTCTGAGGGGGCATGGACAGCACAGAACTTATCCAAAGGATCCAGGATTTTCTTGAAACCCATTACTATAGCGAGCTGCTTACGAACGTCCAGAAGGGCAAGACATCCCTTACTGTTGATTTTGAGCTTCTTGCCAAAGATGACCCTGAAGTGGCAGATCTGGCCTTGGACCAGCCTGAGGAGATCCTGAAAGGGACAGAAGTCGTCATAAAGAACATAGATCTCGACTCCTCTAAATGCACCATCCGCTTCTCGAACCTCCCCAAGACCCAGCAGACACTTATCAAAGATATCCGCTCCAACCACATCAACAAGCTTCTCAGCATCAAGGGGATTGTGCGCCAAAAATCAGATGTGCGGCCTCAAATCACCTCAGCGAAGTTTGAATGCCCAAGCTGCGGCAATATCCTCCATATCATCCAGGCAGACGCAGCCTTCAAGGAGCCGAGCAGGTGCGGCTGCGGCAGGAAAGGCAAGTTCATCCAAATCAGCAAAGAGCTTGTGGACGCGCAGAATATTGTCTTGGAGGAGGATCCTGAAGATCTTGATGGGGGATCCCAGCCAAAGCGGATGAAGGTCTTCCTGAAGGACGACCTCGTCTCTCCGCTCTCTGAGAGAAACACAGCTCCCGGTGCAAAGATAAATATTGTTGGCATCATAAAGGAAATCCCGATCACGCTCCGGACCGGAGGGAAATCAACGCGTTTTGACCTCCTGATAGATGCCAACAGCATCCAGGCGATCGAAGAAACATTTTCTGAGCTCATCATCTCTCCCGAAGAAGAGCAGAAGATCAAGGAGCTTGGCAAAGACCCGCAGCTGAGGCAGAAGCTGGTAGGGTCGATAGCTCCATCGATCTACGGCTACGAGCAGATCAAGGAAGCAGTCCTGCTCCAGCTTTTTGGAGGAACGCATAAGCAGCGCAGGGACGGCTCGACTACGAGAGGAGATATGCATATTCTGCTTGTAGGAGACCCAGGCTCAGGAAAGTCTCAGATCTTAAAGAGGATCAATGTTGTTGCGCCCAAGGCGCGCTATGTCTCGGGGAAAGGGGTCAGTGCAGCAGGCCTCACAGCAGCAGTTGTGAGGGACGAATTTTTGCAGGGCTGGAGCCTTGAAGCAGGCGCCATGGTTCTGGCATCCAATGGAATCTGCCTGATCGACGAGCTTGACAAGATGAGCACCGAAGACAGCGCAGCAATGCACGAAGCCCTTGAAAACCAGACAGTTTCGATCTCCAAGGCAAACATCCAGGCAACGCTGATCGCGAGAACGACAGTCCTGGCAGCTGCAAATCCAAAGTTCGGCCGTTTTGACCCATTTGAAATCCTTGCAAAGCAGATCAACCTTCCTCCTGCCCTCCTCAATAGGTTTGACCTCATCTTCCCGATTAAAGACCTTCCTGAAGAGACCAAGGACACCCAGCTTGCAAAGCACATCCTCAGCCTCCACCAGGATCCAGACCAGTTTACAGCAGAACTCTCAACGAATTTTCTTAAAAAGTACATTGCATATGCAAAACAGCACATCCATCCAAGGCTGACAACAGAGGCAATGACAGAGATGCAGCGCTATTTTGTTGAAATCAGAAATAAGGGAGGGGTAGAGGAAGGCGTGCTGCGCGCAATCCCGATTTCAGCCAGGCAGCTCGACGCCTTAGTCCGCCTCTCAGAAGCCGCAGCCCGGATGAGGCTTTCCAACACAGTTGAAGTCCAAGATTCCCAAAAAGCCATAGAACTCCTGGAGTACAGCCTCCGGCAGGTTGGCCTAGACCCAGAGACAGGAAAGATTGATATTGACCGCATTGCCACAGGCATCTCAACCTCCCAGCGCTCCTTAACAAGAGTAATCAAAGATATTATCATTGGACTGGAAGGCAAGGGCTCTTCAGCCATCCCGTTTGAAGACATTATTGAAGCAGCAAAGGAAAAAAACATCACCAAAGAGAAGGTTGAGGAAGTCATTGAGATGCTCCGCCGCTCTGGCGATGTCTTCGAGCCTCGCAGGGGCTTTCTCCAGAGGATGTGAATGGAGCAGCGCTTTCGTCGCCAAATTGCTTATAAGCTTGTTGTCAAGGAAATTCTCGATTCCCCCTACACGAAGACCGAGGGCTGGGGACAGAGCTACCTCGAGGTCGCAGATGCCCAGGTGAGCCGGGTGAACGCCATAGGCATTATTGTCGAGCAGGCAGAGAGCCGCATTCTCATTGAGGACTCAACAGGCTCCATAGCTGTGGAAACCTCCAGTGCATGCCCGGAAGTTGGAACCCCTGTACTTATCATCGGAAAAGTGCGTGAAGGAAACCAGCGCATACTCTTTGCTGAAATCATTAAACGGCTTTCATCTCCTGACTGGATCAAGCTGAGAAACCTTGAGTACAGCAAGCGCAGAAGCGTTCTTGCAGCAAAATCTCCTGATATTCCGATGGCCTCAAACAACCTCACCCAAGAGGTCTATAGCATGATAAAGTCCCATGATTCAGGAGACGGAGTCGATATCCAGGCCATCACCTCCCAATATCCCCAAGCCGAGAAGATTGTCCAGAACCTTATCGCCGAAGGAGAGGTGTTCGAAATCCGGCCAGGAAGGCTCAAGGTTCTAGAATAACAAGGGTGTGAGATACACCTCAAGCAAAGCAGCCACCAGCAGGATAAAAACAGCTATCAGCAAAAGGTCAACAACATCAATAACCACCTTCTGGAAATTCTCCTTTCTGAAATCTCTCCTGATGATTGAGACTGACAAGATCCCCCCTGCCAGCCCTCCAATAAAATATGCCAGCACCTCAGGAATACCATGAATAGCATATCTCAGAAAGCCGAGGGAAGCAGCAGTAAAATAGACAGACACCTTCTCCAATCCCAATAATCCGGCATACTGGGCGATGTGGTTTTTCATAAAATTCCCAACCGCAACTCCAATAACGCTTGCATTCCAGCTCAGGATGAACAACGCCCCAAACCCATAAAACAGCGAGAACAAGACACATAAGACCAATACTCTCAGGTTGTTGAAGAAGATGACTGGCAGCAGCTTTTCAGCCGCAACAGCACCCGTCGTCACAGCAGTGTTGATATCAGCTATTGTCTTCTGCTGGATGGAAAAGATGCTGCCGCTTTCAGGCAATACCACATACCAGAATGCAGTTGCCAAGGTCACTCCTATGAAAAAATAGATAAAGAGGCTGACCACCCTCCCGTGCTCCTTCAAAAGCGGCTCTTCTCCCATCCCCGTCATGTCTTTCTTTTCCTCTAGTTTGATGGTATAGTAGAAGAAGGGGGCATACGCCATCACCACAAAGAACACCATGACCAATCCAGCATTGCTCTCGAAGATCCACACAGCAAGCAGCAAAGCCAGGGAAGCATAAAATGCCCCCAAAGCAATCATCTCTGTAGGATGCTTCACTGGCCTCTTCGGATTAATCAATGCCTCAAAAACCATGTTTTTGTTACCGCCATCAGGATATATATAAGTTTCTAAAAACTACGGCTCTGCTGAAATCCGGTGCAGTGCCCATTTGCGAGGTCAGTATTCCAAAGAATGAGCATCGACAAGGGGGTTGCCACCTTCGGGGATATGTCGATATATTCATAAACGAGCTGAGACCGAGCCCGGCACTGCCGAGCGAAGCGAAGGATTTCAGCAGAGCTATAAACTCTACAGCTATCCCAAAGCTGCCTGTACCAAAGCCAATATATACCCAAACCAGTTTGCATTCCCTAATGCACGACATCGTCTTCCCAAAAAACAACGAAGAAGAGTTCCTCTCCATAGCCAAAAAGCTCGGCCTCAGCCTCCTCTTCGCCTACCCAACAGAAAAGCCAGGCTCTTTACTCTGCCTTGATGAAGCCTCACCTTCCTTTGCCAAGCTCGCATCAGGAAAAAACAGGATTATCCATGTCCGCTCAGACCCCCGTTTGATCATTGAGCGCTGGAAGCCGGCTTTTATCACAGGCCTTGAAACCCTTTCGCGAAAAGACAGGCTCAACCAGGCTAGCTCAGGATTGAATCATATCATCTGCGGCATAGCAGTCAAGCACCACACTACTATTATTCTTGATTTCGGAGCAGTCTTTTCAGGCACTCCAGACAAGCAGCCACTCCTCCTTGGCAGGATCTCCCAGAACCTCAAGCTCTGCAGGAAGTACAAAACACCTTATATTGCAGCAACCTTTGCCTCTTCTCCTTACCAATTGAAATCGCCTCATGATATTGATTCGCTTCTCAACGTGCTTCAAAATCAAAAGGTTTAAATATACATTGTGCACATCGTTATACGATGCTTATTATCAAGGATACGATGGTGCTAATCCACCTCGCAAAACTCTCTGTCCTTGAGAAAAGCTGCGATTATTTCAAAAACGTGCTTATCCCAGAATCAGTCTATGAAGAGGTCCTGAAAGGATCCAATAAACAATACGCAGACGTTCCAATCATCACGGGCATAATACGCAACAAGAAAATGAAAATCATGGGAATCAAAGGCAACATCCTTGTAAAAAAAGCAAACCAATTTAACCTGAGAGGTGGCGAAGCAGATGCAGTTGCATTATACTGGCAACAAAAAGCAGACATCCTGGCTACCGATGACGATAATGTTAGGAAAAAGCGGGAATTGCTCGGCATTGCCGTTACAGGAACTCCCGGAATCCTGCTAACATTATACAAAGAAAAAAGGATTGACAGAACAAAAATGAGAAACTCCATCGCAGAATTAAAGAATATCGGGTGGTTCAGCACAATAGTCTTAGACAAAATGCTGCAGGAGGCAGAAAATGGCTGAAGCAATAGGCATACGCCTAAGCAAGGAGGTCCTAGAGAAGATCGAAAAGATAAGCAAGGAAGACATCTCTGATAGGAGCACTACAATAAGGAAGCTCATCCTGTTGGGATACCAAAACTTCATAATAGCAAAAGCCGCCGGCGAGTATATCCAAGGAAAAATCACGCTCTCAGAAGCAGCTGCCCAGGCAGAACTCACAGTATGGGAGATGGAGCAGCGCCTTATAGAAAGAGGCTACAAATCTTCCTACTCAATTGAAGACCTTGATCTGGACCTCAGGGCGCTGAAGCGAACCAGAAAACACTCTGGAACGCAATAGAAAGCTTTTTATAACATATTCCCAAAGAAGATTTAATTAGCTTCAAGAATAAAAGAGGAGAAGGGATGAAAAGTCTGCTCATGCTGATTTTTGTTTTCACGCTTGTTATAAGCCCCGTGTCTGCTCAGGCTAGTGCAACCCAATGTAATGATGGGATTGACAATGATAATGATGGGAAGATAGATGTCCTAACTACAGGAAATCATGTTGCTGTTTCAAGGTGGGTAGCTGGTTCAAATTGTGGCACTGTTTGTGGGTCTGTTGCTGGTTTTCACAGTGCCCGCGATGCCCAAGGTAACTCTTGTACCTCCGGAGAATCGGTAATCAGTAATGCACGGAATAGCCTAGGCGCCGCCATATACCTATATGGCTGCTGGCCAGGAGGCTGTGCTTCCAGTGGACAGGCAAGAGATGCCCAGAGAACAACGAGTTATGGATCTTACTGTTATCGAGAAGGGCAGAGGTCCGATGACGATATTACTGATATCACCGTAGCATGTCATTGCGTAAGCAACGATTTCTTTGTATGCAATGATGGAATTGATAACGACCAGGACGGTTCTACGGACACGCAAGATAGCGGATGTAACGGCGAGGAAGATAACAGCGAACTCCAGCATGATGATGGTTGCTCATCCACTTCTGACAACGACGAAACAGGTCAGAACGATTGTGAAGGTAACCATTTTGCATGGCAGGGATCAATTTCGCAAAATCCATGCTGCGGCGACGATGAATCCGATTACAGCTTCTCCTTAGGAAACAAGCTCTGCATCAAAAACCCCCAAGGAGCATGGCAATGGATCACAGGCACAACAGGCCAAGTCGTAACTGGGGAACAAGACAGCATTGATAATGATCTTACCACCCAGCATGACTTTATGTATGATGGAACACAGTGGAAACAGTGCATGAACGTACCCGATGCAGACGCTCAACAACCACCCGACCGAACAGAATCTGTCACTTGGACAGCCACTATTGGAGAAGGCAACAACCAATGGTTCGAGGCAGAGAAGTTGGATATAAGAGGCGATGGCGTAAGTAACCCTTTCACGTATATTGACGGGCCGAGAACCCATGCGTATGGATACACTGAAGACCTCAGGACAATCCAATCCCCAATCTACAAAGATGATGTAACAGACTTAATATCCCAAACACAAATCCTGCATAGACTATTCTCAACATCATCTGTTGTTTCAAACAGCCCATACTGCACAGACAATGCAATCTGTACAGGAAGAGGTCCTCTTGCCGCAGCCTGTCTCTCCCACCGTCCTCCAATACCCTCTGCCTACTGCATTAATGCAATCGACGCAATTTCATTCGTGTACTCGGCTGCGCCTAAAACAATCACCTTTACAGCAACAGCGCAATCACCAACTTCTCCACGGCATCCTGCATTTAATGTATATCTTGGAGCCGGCCCCTCTCAATGCGGTAAGTCCTGCGCAGACGCAGCTACATGCACCCAGCAATGCAGCATAGACATTCCAAGGGGTTGGTCTCAAATGCGCTTCTCAGCAACCTCATATAAAGTAGGGCCAACGGCAAGGAACGTTCAGCTTTCTCTCTCAGCCCCAATTTCCTCACTGGTTGACGCCCTGCACTTCAGCACGGAGTGTACCATAGCCGCCCTCACCAAAACCGGGAGCTTTAGCATCCCATTTGCTTCAGGAGAATATACTAAAGACGTGACTGATCAGTTCACCTTCAACGATTGCCTGAATTCTGTAGGTAAAAGCAGCCTCTCAATCACAGACATGAACGAGAACGTCATAATCTACCCAGAAGATGACAAAATCATGGCTTGCCTTGATACAGATCATGATGGTAACTGTGACACAGCTCCCGGCAGCGCTGCCAGTAACACCCAGCCCGTTGATATTAACCAGAGAGCAACAGCAAATACCCATGAGTATTTCTGTTCCCAAAGTGGCGCAGAACAAAATGCAAACTACGCATTCTCCGAGTGCTGCGGAGACGAAACTGAAGACGAAACCGAATCATGTTTATCAGAGAGAGCAACAAATATCTACCATACAGCAGACCCGGAAACCTTCTCCGATACTCCTTATGTATGCTTAAATGATAAAACCTGGAATTCTAATATAGATTTTGACGCAAACCAGCAAAATTGTGAAAGAGGCGGCTACCAATGGGCTCCAGCAAGCGGATCAGCTCCTGGCTTCTGCTGCGGAGATGGAGATCCAGAAGATAACGGAAAAAGAAGCGCTGATAATAAGTATCTCTGCGTTCATGCCAACACAGGAAACGCATGGTTCCTCAACGACGCAACAACATCAAGACACCTCGGAACCATCCGCCGCCCAGCAGGAAAAGACTACCTTTCAGACGGCACATCCTGGAAAAAATGTGAAAACTCCAGATTTGACGGAGACGGAAACCCAACAGTCGTTCAGATTACTAATCCTTCCAGAAGCGACCAAGACATCTGCATCGGAAACGAGGTTTATGAGTGTGTAGGAAGTCAAACAGTAAATGGATTTATAAATTTAGCAAATAGAGCAAAACACACAGGAAACATAGTTCTAGACGGATTAAATCCATCCAATCAGATCAGATATTACTGTGCCTCAGGAAACTTCTTTACAACAAACCTGGATACTCCTCCTCCTACAAGCGACCCAAGAACAACCGTACCGCCAAATTCCAACTTTGAGGCAACTTGCAGAGCTGCCCAATTAACTTGGACAGGCCGCTATTGCTGCTCAGAAGCAGAAGATTCCCAAGTAGCAGAAGACGCCAAGGAAACTTATAATGATGAAGGCGGCACAGGAATATGCGCCTACAGCCAATTTAAACCGAATGGCCCACTAGCTGATACTCCTAGAATCCTCGTTGTTAACGGAGTTGCCCAAGGCTGCCAGGCAACCTCGCAAGAGTTAGCACTCCAAAATCACCCTGATCCCGCAAATGACGACTCCTTAGGCCCACTTATCACAGCAAACCCTCTTTGCACAATAAAAACCATCACAAGCGGCGCAACTGAAAATAAATATTACTGCAGCCCAACAGGCTGGCAAGTAACAGAAACCAGCCTAAACCGGCGATACGCTCCAGGCGCCACCCCAACCGACACTCTCCAGCAAGACTGCTGTCCTGCGAATAAATGTTATAACCCTACGGGTGGCGCTAATGCTGCTCCTGCCTGTGTTGATCCAGGCGAAACAGCCATTCAGGGCGGATCCCAATATATCTGCGAAGCAGGAACTTGGCAGCAAACCTCAGCAAAACTCAACTGGGATAATGAAGCCGGCTACTGCCGCGAGCCAACTCAATGCCTTGTCAATCCAAACCCATCAGAGAGCGCAGCCGCAACATTAGCTGGTCTTGAAACTCTCGGCATTGACGACGCATCAAATAACGACATCCACTGCATCGACTCCGGCCAATACATTGGCGACCACTATTGTGAATCTGGAAAGTGGACAACCCGCACAAAGCTCCTTGCCTTAACTCTCAGGGACAGCCCCGACATCAATGGAGAAGACAAATACACGATTTATTGTGATACCTATGATAAGGTTGCGAACAGCTATGGATACTCACTCCCAGAAGCACTGCCACAATTTGATGTAAACCAGATCTTTGCTCCATCAGATCCAAAACAAAGGCTCGCCAATAATGTTTGTGTATTGGTTCTCGATGACGGCACAGCGGCATTTGGAACATCTTTGAATCAGCCATTTAATGAACCTCAACAAAGAGGCAACGCCCAAGTCAATATCTGGGACCTTGTTGATGCTGAGCAGAACGATTGTAATGTTAGAATCCCTGGAGACAATTCCATGCAATTCTGCATAGGAAACCAGCTTTGGTATAACCCCTATCTCCAGCTGATGGTCTATTCAAAAGAAGGGATAACCCTCAATACCCCCAATTTCGCGCAGCAAACAACAGCATTCCTCTCTAATCCAATAAGAGCCATAATGAATTTAATCAACAGATTCAGAGATACTAATCCAACACTCGCAGTCAACGAATTCCTCAGCCAAACAAAAAACTTTGACACCTTGTACCTTGCAAAAAACGGAGAAAGAGAAGTCAAGGCATTCATCGAGGAAGGGCTTGGAGACAATCACGACAAAGACCATTTCTCAGCGCTCTTCAGCTGCTTTAACGAAGACATCTGCACGAGCATAGAATCAGAGTACCCCCCAAGCACTAATAATGATGTCCGCTGCTCGGTCCAAGGCACAGACTCAGCTGTGCAATTCCAAAGAACTAGGCAAACCTCAGCAGAAGTCTGGACCAGCCTCATCTCTTCATTGCGGCTGAATGCAGACACCAAAAACGCCTGCGATTAACCCATGTTCTCCAATAAACCCAGCCGGATTGTGCTGAGGGCCAACTAACAAAAACGCAACACCTGTTACAAAAGCAGCATAAGGGCTGAGGAAGCGATACCAGAATCCAAACCTTTAAATATCTAAACATATCAAACATAATGAACGTAACCAACAGGAGGAAACCATGGTAAGCATAACATTATCGGTTCCAGAAGAAATAAAGAAAGAGATGGATCATTTTCCAGAAATGAATTGGAGCGCTGTAGCCAGAGAGGCAATTAAAAAAAGAATAGTGCTCCTGCAGAAATTTAAAGAATTCACTAAAGACAGCGAACTAACCGAAGACGACGCAATACGGTTAGGAAGAGAGGTAAATAAAGCCGTTGCAAAGAGATACAGATAACATGAAGCTTATCGTAGATGCAAATATCCTGTTCTCCTCGCTCATCAAAAAGGGATTTACAGCTGATTTACTCTTTGATCCACGTCTTCATCTCTTCACTCCTGAATTCATCCTTGATGAGCTGGCAAAACACGAAAAATTTATTTTACAAAAATCCCAGAGACCAAAGCAGGGGTATATCCAAACATTGCATACATTACAGGAAGTTATCTCCGTAATGCCCCAAAGCGAATTCTCAGCATTCTTAGATGAAGGAAGAAGAATATCTCCGGACGCTGACGATTTCATGTATTTTGCCCTTGCATTAAACTTAAAATGCCCAATATGGTCAAATGACAAAAGATTAAAAGGCCAGAAAAAAGTAAAAATCTACTCTACAGACGAACTGAGGGAGACACTCCGCTTAAACCACTCTTAATATGCGCCCTGCCAAAAAATCCCAAATCACCCTCTCCATCATTCTCGACGCAACCTCATGACCAAGAACGGCCTTAAGCGGTCGCATTGAAAAGTTGCTCACTTCGTTCGGCAATGCCGACTTCGCCTTGTGCATACTCTCATGGGAAGCGACATTTCCCGTATGGAGCAACCCCTTTGTCGCTGTTCTGTACTTTGAATAGAAGGCTCACAAAGGGCATTGCATGACTTTTCAATGC
>Ga0209541_10004315_pt1 | contig 25304 bp, 28 predicted proteins | sample RifCSPlowO2_01_FD_184027 | JGI IMG/M metagenome (GOLD analysis project Ga0209541, IMG submission 184027) | Groundwater microbial communities from Rifle, Colorado - Rifle CSP2_plank lowO2_0.1 (SPAdes) (version 2) | ecosystem: Environmental > Aquatic > Deep subsurface > Groundwater | place... | reverse complement strand
TGCTCCAAAGCTGGAAGTTCAAAAAGTGGAAATTTTAAAAACTCCATTAGGGTTTCTGCGGGTAAGAAGCGAACCCTCTCTTGCGGCAACTGAGGTCGGCAGGGTAAAAACAGGTGATAAGCTTGAGATTATTCAGGAGGTCAAAGACTGGGTTAAGGTGTCTTTTGAAGGCAAACAAGGCTGGATTTCCGCCCAATATACTAAGAAATTATAAAATGTTAAATGATGCATAGAGGTATTCGTACCTTACTATTGGCAGAAGGGTTTTTTCTATTTGCTGGAGGCTTGCTTGGTCCGATATGGGCAGTTTATGTTGAGAAGATCGGTGGAGACATTTTGGATGCTTCCGGCGCTTTCGGTACTTTTATGTTAACAGCAGCCTTGACGATTTATCTTTTAGGGAAATTTGAGCAGCACCAGAGGCTCAAAGCGAATTTTGTCGTTCTTGGCTACTTTATTGGAAGCATTGGTTATGCCGGTTATCTCTTCGTTCAAAGTACCACCTCGTTATTTTTAGTCCAGGCGATTCTTGGCTTGACAGTGGCTATTAAAGACCCAGCTTATGATGGTCTTTACTCTAAATTTGCCAAGAGGCACCTGACACTAGCTTGGGGGGAATGGGAGGCCATGGATTATTTAGCAGCTGGTGTTTCGGCTATCTTTGGCGGACTAGTTGCCAATTTCTTTGGCTTCAAAACCTTATTTCTGCTGATGGTTGCCTTCTCGCTATTGGGACTCCTAGTTTCATTAGGTCTGATGCATCTTGGTCGTCTTAAAAGAAGCTAATTTTTTAATTTAGCAATTTAACAATGTAACAATTTAACGATCTGCCTGTTCCGTCATGCTACACTTAAATAGTGATTACTAAATCCATAGTTAAGCTCATCGACGAAGCGATAATTCCGGCAGTCGCCTTAATTTGCGGCAAGATGCTGGGAATGCTGGCGGCAAGCTACTTTTTGAATTTATCTTTTACCATAAACAGTACGGGATTATTGGGAGCTTTACCCTCTGTGCAATTTTCCACATTGCACGATTATATCTTGGCCGAAAATTACTCCAATCTTGCTATGTTTCTGGTAGCCGCTCTTGGCACAATCTATGTGCTCGTCCGTGCGCATTTTTTCCATGAAAGCCATATTCACCCGGTTTTGCATGCCAAATTAGTTTCTCTAAACTTAGAGAGCCTGATTGCTCCCAGCTACCATCTTTATCACCAAGCGGCCATCTGGCTGACCTTTTTATGGCTGACAGTCGGCTTTTTGACACTTTCGACTCTGCTTGCGATAACTTATCCCCAAATTACGATCATCGCATTTGTCGTTGCCGCCAATTTCTCATGGGTTTTTGCAGTTGATGTTGAAAGGGAGATAGAGCTGAGCCGGAGCAATGGTTAGACGTTAGTCGGTTACGAGGCCAGTATCGTTTAGAGTCAGATGTCAAACGTAACCCTTTAACGAAACGGGCATCGTTACCGTTAAACGCTTAACCTGACACGAATATGAGAAAGAACCATTTACTGATAGTAGCTTTGAACTTCTCAGCCGTTGTCATTTTGATTGCCCTTATAGCCACCCCCATCTACTTTGCCCGAAATTTTGCCAAAGTTGCTGGTGTAAAGAGCCAGTCACTTTATCTGGTAGTTTCCCAAATCGAAAAATTTCCCAATATGACCTTTTCCCAAAATGGTGACAATTACCAAATCAGCTTTAATAAATTAGGCCCCAGCCAGGCATTTTTGGGAATTTTAATTGTCAACAATCCGACCAACTCCACCCAAACTTATAAAGTTGAAGTAACCGACGGTCAAGCCGAGCTATTTTTTGGAGAGGATATTGGCCAAAGAGAAGATCAAATCTCCCTGCCATCAACTGCCTCAGTTCCAGTGAGCGTTTACTCAGGTGAAGAAGCTACGGCAGCAAGTCAAACAGTCGGATTTGGAATTATTACTACTGCAGTAGGCGAATGAAGCGCGCCGGTAAAATATCACTTGCGTAAATAATCAAAAATACCAGAAGAGTCCAGATTACAATCGAAGTTAAAAGCGGAATATCGGAAAGCAGGACTCTTTCGGGAGATTCACCCTCCTTTTTCTCATAGATAACATATAGGTATCTCATCACCCCATAGATTACAAAAGGAACAGTAATCATCAGCCATTTGGATGCCAAAAGTGTCCTTGGCAGGTAGTCACCGAATAAGACTAAGACTTGAGGGCCGGCAGAAGGCGGCGGCTGCAGGAATGTAAACATGGTGTAGGCAAGCCATGTTGTCGTTGCAAACATGACAGTCAGTGAATCAAGAAGCGTTTCCGGATAGTGAAGCAGAATTTTTCTGGTGTGCGAGGCGGCTGCCTCTGTTCCCAAAAGTAAAGTTCTCTCCGAACGTCTTTTACCGATTGCCAAAAATAAGGCCATGGAGGCGACCGTTAAAATAAACCAGATAGTAACATGGGCATCAATCAAAACCCCTCCGGCATAAACCCTTAGCAAAAATCCCGAGGCGATGGCCATCACATCCAAAAGGATTATTGATCGTAAAAACAGCGAATAAAATATTTGCAAAACGGCATAGAGAGTGGTGGCAATTGTAAAAAATACCGAAAGTTTGGAAGCGGCAATAATCGATAAAGCTAAGATTAAAATGGCTATTACTAAGGCCAAATGAGGGTTAATTCTTCCTGCGGCAATTGGTCTTTTGCTTTTATAGGGATGCGATTTATCTTTCTCAAGATCGATAACATCATTGATAATATAAATGGCAGATGCCACAGCCGAAAAAATAAAAAATCCAATAACCACCAGCCAAAATTTACCCGGATTAAAAAAAGCTCCTTCAAAAACCAAAGGTGCAAAAAGCGCCAAATTTTTGAGCCACTGTCTGGGACGGGCAGAAACCAGAACCCAAAACGGTAGCCAGATTATTTTTGGCCCTTTTGAGGTAAATTCGAATTTAGCCAAAGTAGTCCCCCTAAAATAATAACAGCAATCACTAAAAGCGCAAACGATTTGCCGCGCGAATTAAGGCTTAAAGCGACAGCCCCCAAAATAGCACACAGCCCCCAATAAAACAAGGCAACTTGCCGCTGCGTAAGCCCCAAATCCAAAAGCTTATGCTGCAAATGAGAGCGATCACCCAAAAATGGGGACTTTTTCATGGTAATTCGTCTGATAACTGTAAACACACCGTCTACAAGTGGAACGGCCATAACCAAAATCGCCGTGCCCACTTTTGCCCCCGAAAGAATAGCAATGACCGCAACCAGATAACCTAAAAAATAGGAACCGGAATCTCCCGGGAAGATTCTGGCAGGGTAAAAATTAAAAAATAAAAATCCCAAAGTTGCACCAATTCCGGCAGCTGCCAATTTACTGACTACTAACTGGCTTGGATCAGTTGCACCAAAACGAAGGCTGGCAATAAAAAGGACAAGCAGGGTAATCAAAACAATGCCGGGCATCTGCCCGTCAACACCGGACGAGAAATTGACCATGTTGATAACCCAAACAATCCACAATACGGCAAAAAGGTCGGCCAAAATTAATATTGAATGTTCTCCAAAAAAATTAAAGACAATCCTTATGGTGTCTAACCTGATTACCTCGGCACCGGGCATCGTCAGAATAAACGACAGCGGATTGGTGATAAAAGCAATGCCAACGCCAAAAAAAACCACAATTAAAGCGCTAACGATTTGGCTTAACAATTTAACTGACTTTCCCAAATCGTGCCTGTCATCAATAATTCCTACGCAAACTAAGATAAGACCGCCAAGATAAATTCCGATAATCTTAGGGCTTAAGGGTATGAAGAAAAGTGAGGAAATAAGAAGGGCAAGATATACAGGTATTCCTCCGGCGCGCGGAATAATTTTTTTATGCAGAATTGCCGGATGTCTGTGGATTTTCGGGTCATCAACGAATTTATATTTTCTGGCGAAATAGGCAGTTACCGGTGTTAAAAACAGCGACAGCAGCAAGGCAACGCCAAATGCGAAAATTAAAGTCATGTCAAAAGCGAAATGATTTTGCCAGTATCATAAAGGGTCATCGAATTTATGATAAATGTTGTTATAAAAAGGGTTCTTGTCAAAAACCCCGTTTCCTTAAATAGGAACGTTGCTAAACTGAAGTTTACTAGTGACGAAACAGTTGAAATTGCCGGCAAAATCCAAAGGGCAATTGGTGGTCCAAGCATCGGTTCTCCCCACGGTTTTGAATAAAAGATGGGTATTTGCGGCGGTAGTTTGCCGCTTGCCGAAAGAATTAGTGAAGCCTGTGCCAGAATTGAAACCACACAAAATATTAGAACCCCATTTTCTACCTTGATCTTGCCCATATCTTTGAATTCTCGACACCAACCAGGTAAGTATACTCATCATTAATCAGTCGCTCAAGCGTTTCAAAATATCCGATTGAATTTGGAGGTTTAATAATATAAGCTGACGGGTTTTCCGCCAAACTTGTCATGACTTCCTCTTTTCCTTGGGGAACACCAAAGACATGAAAAGAAGTTACATAACGTGTTGGATTTTTGACATTGGCAATCGCATAAAGCCACGGGTAATCGCCCCAGATGTACACATATTGGCCGGCGGCGGAATTTATGCTTAAAAAATCAGAAAGTGCCATGATACTGTTAACATTTCCGTCAAAATAATTGTTATACGAGTCAAGGCCTTTTTTACCGGACATAAAGGCAATAAAGTTCTGCCAGTAGGAAATCTGGTTTACAGGACCCGCCGAAAGAAAATCAAAAAAAAGAATTTTGGTCAAAATTATAATCGGGATAAAGAAAAAGAGTGCAAAAGCAATCTGAATCGACCTTAATTTTGGCCGAAAGTTACAAGAAGCAAGAAGTAACGAAGTTGCCGGTACCGCCTGCACCAGATAATGCCCGTAAGTCCTGCCCGAAAAAAAGCTTCCCAAAAACGAAAAAGCCGTCCACAGCAAAAATAAGTGAAATATCTCTATCTGATTATTGTTCGAGCGAAGTCGAGAACTTACAAATTTTTTCCAAAGTCCGTATCCAACCACCGCAAAAATTGGAGCGAACTTGAGAGTATTTATCAAAAGGGCTCTTTGGGGGCTTTCACCAAGATAAATTCTGTAGTAGGTATAGGCTGCGAAAATGTAATCGTCCAAAAGCCCTTTTGGAAAAAAGTATATAAATACCAGAGCATAGGGGATAGCAACGCCCAAAGTAAGAACAAAACCTTTTTTAACAAAATTGAAAATTTTTGGCTCGTATAAAAAAAGAAAGATTCCTAAAGCCACAGCTTCCAATGCCCCAACCTGCTTGTAAAGAGAACTAATTGCAATGAGCAAGCCCGCCGCAAAAAGTGAAATAAAGTCAAATTTTCTCTTAACGGCAAAGAGCATTGCAACAGAAATCGGCAGTATCATGAATATTTCCGTCAATGCCAGATTCCCCTCAATAATCCTAAGCGACACCAAAAAACCGAAAATAAAAGTTGCCGCAAGCGCCCTTACTTTTCCAATGACCGCCTCTGTGATCTCGTAAATTACTGCTGCTGTTGAAAGAACAACAATTGCTGCTACCAACCTTAGCCAAAACATTGAAACACCAAAAGCTTTAAAAATGGCAGCATATGTTAAATAAATCATCGGTGGCTTGTTATCCCAGGCTGTTTGATAGAGAATTCCCCCATGATTTAAATTTCTAGCAACTGCCGCAAAAATACCTTCATCGCCATACCAGAACGGTTCGAATAATGATGGCAGTCGAAATAAGAAGGTTAAGAATAGAATCAAAGTGAAGATTAAATAATGTTTTCTCATTTATTACTATGAACTATCGACTATGAACTGTTATTGATGGCCCGGGAGTCATCTCAAAATACCGCCCATCTATTTTTTCGGCAATTCTAACAACCCCATTTTCAACATAAGCATCCAAAAGACTTTTTCCAGAAAAAGTAACTATCCCTTCCGGCAAAACTATTAATTCGTTTTCAAAACCAAACCGGTTGCGATAATATAAAACTTCGGCAAAGGATGGCAAAACTGTCACAATTTTATCATTATCGCGAATGTCACCGACAATTTTTTGCTCATATACCTGCCGGAAAGTGTAGGGGAAACGTTTAAATGTCGCAACGTCAATGGCAATACTTAAAAAGATCAAAACCGCAACTGCTGCATAAAAGAAAACTTTCGGAAATTTTTGGCTTGTATGGATCATGACCATCGCCAAGGGTACCGAAGCATTTATTAAATATCGCCAAAAAAAGATTGGCCTAAAAGGCAAATTAACTCCATCAATTTTGAGGCCGGGCAGACTGGCCAAAATAAACGGAATCGTCGCCCAAAGCCATATTAAAAGATAAGGTTTTTCAAAATGGTGTCTTAGGGCATGCTGGATTATTCCGGCTAGAAGCAGAAATGTCGAAAGGCCAAATAGCCAAGGGCGAAAGGCATTAGAGTGTTCGCCGCCTAAAATCCGAAGCAGAGCCTCAAAATGGGTTCTTTTATCAATGCCTCCGATCCAGTAACTTGCTTTTACTGAGGTCAGTTGGTGGTATAAAAACGGAACCCAAGGAAGATATAAAATTCCAACTGCTATATAAAGCCCGACCATTTTTATAAAAATTTTACGGTCGAAAAGAAGTAGATAAAGTCCCTGTGCGGCCAAAGTAAAAAACATGTAATAGTGGGTGTAAATTCCAAGGGTTGAAAAAATAACAAATCCCAAAGCCCTCCATTTATTAAAAGCCTCTGAGAGTTTAATCAAAAAGTAGGTTGACCCGGTTGCGGCAAAAGCAAACATAGTGTAGTTTCTTGCCTCAAATGCGTAGGTAAAAAAGATGGGATTTAAAGCGACAACCGCGGTTGAGATTACGCCGAATAATCTCCCTTTAATTTCGCTTGCCAATTTGTAAACTAAAAACAATGTCAGAAAGTAAAAGATAATTGAAACAGATCTGGTGACAATTTCTGTCGGCGGCAAGAACTTGTAAACTAACTCAATTACCGAATAATAAGCCGGCGGATGAAAGTCGGCAGCTGTTGTCTTTAACATTTGCAGATAGGGAAGTTGGGAAATCAAAGAAGTCCAGGCCTCATCCCCCCAAAATCCACGCGTCAGATAATTTTGTGTTAGCAAAAACACTAGAACTAATATAGCGCACAAGATACGACCTCGGCTACTGCGTGAGGTGGGACCTTATAAGGTAAGGCTTTTTAGAAAGATAATAAATAATTTCCTTTTGCTATACTTTCTTCATGCCCTTCAATACAAATCTCGCAGGATTTGGTTTAGCCCTCATTAGCTCTCTTTTCTTCAGCTTTTATATTGTCCCAAGAAAACTAAGCAAGCTTTCTCCAATAACTTTTAGTTTCATTATGTCTTTCGGATTTGCAGTAAGTGCAATTACTCTCTATATGTTCCAGCCCTTAATCAATTTTCATGAAACAATTTCTTTTGTACTCTTGTGGTCTGTTGCTGCCGGAATAATTTGGGCAGTTTCATTTGTTTTATTTGTAACGGCAATCGACTACATTGGTCTTTCGAGATCTAATCAATGGAAAAATTTGCAGGGGCCAATTGCCGCTATTTTGGGACTCCTGATTCTCGGAGAATTTGCAACCACAAACCCCATTTTTGCAATTCTGGCCGCAATCGCTATTTTTGTCTCAGCAGTATTTTTAACTGCAACCACAGAAAGCAAAAAAATAAATTTGAAAGGGGTTTACCTGGGGACTTTAGCCGGGATAGGCTTTGGCAGCGTTGCGGTCATCCAAAAATACGTTACATCAAATGTCGGCATTTATTCACAACAAGTTGTATGGAGTATATCCATTTTTTTAGGAATGCTGATTTTTATTTTTCTGACAAAGAAAATGAAAGAAACATTCCAAACTTCAAAAAAAGAGCTCCTCTTGAGCCTTAGTGCAGGCATTTTATATTTAGGGGCAAGCCTCTTCCAGCTTTTTTCTTATAGATTTTTGGACGTATCAATAAGCTTTACCATCATTCAGATGAATGCCTTCTGGACAGTCTTAATAGGAATTTTGGTTTTTAAAGAAATTGATCTTAAAAAATACTATAAAAATATTGCGCTGGGCTTTGTGTTTACCTTGATTGGAATAGTCTTCCTATTTTTTGCCAGAAAATAAATTTAAGTATACTTTTCTCCGATTTCTCTCAGCTTTTTCAAGAGCGGTTCTCTCCACTCTCTTAGTAGCTGACTCTTGATCAGTTCCACAAGTTCTTTGTCATACACCTTAAGATCTTTCCTTTCCAGATCTTTAATCATTGCAAGGATCTGGTAATCCTCTTCATTTGGAAGTAAATATTCTTTTTCTTCCTTCTCAGTTATTTCGTACTTTTTTCTGATTTTTGCTTTACGTTTTTTGAGAAGAACCTGAAACTCCTTGTCAGTCTCAAGTGCTTTTCGAAAATCTTCTCCCCTTAGCCCTTGAGCTAAATACTGGTCCTCAATTTCTTGCAAAGTCTTTGACATTTTTTGAATGATTTAATCTAACTTATCTCCTAAATAACTTTCAGCAGCCGTTGTTTTAAGCATCTGGAAATAGGGAAGCTGGGAAATTAAAGAAGTCCAGGCCTCATCGCCCCAAAATCCGCGGGGTAGATAGTTTTGGGCCAAAGAAAACATAGAACTAATATAACAGAATGAAAAAGATTAGCAGTAGATTCAATTAATTAATTTACGTAATTCTCCAAGGTCTTCAATTACAAAATCCGGATCAGTCTGTTTCAAATCGGCAAAATCATAAAAGACACTGTTCTGCTTGGGAATAAACAGTGCTGTTCTTGTGCCAGCCGCTTTTCCCATTGTAATGTCACTCTTGGCATCTCCGATCGATAAAGACCCCTGTGGGGCGACACCAAGTATTTCACAGGATTTTAAAACTATTTCAGGATCAGGCTTTGGCTTGGTGACATCGTTAAAGCCGAGAATCGACTGAAAATAATCCCTAATCTTTAAAAGTGAGAGTATTTCATTTACATACCAGCTGTATGCAAAACTCATAACTGCAAGTTTAATTCCGTTATCTTTTGCTAGATTGAGAATTTCCAACGCATGCGGAAAAAGTCTCACATGCTTCATGAAACTCCTGACATTTCCGAGGTATTTTGCCCTGAATTGTTCAAGTGTTAACCCAAATTTATCCGCAATCGCTTGTTCAGTTACGCCAAAACAGTTTCGGACAATTTCCGCTGGCGTCAGACGGATGTTGTAACCTTTTAAGGTTTTTTGGTGTGCCTGAAGATAAAACCCTAAACTATCAACGAGCGTTCCGTCGAGATCGAAAAGAATTGCGTTATGCATGTCAGATTAGTTGGAAAATCCTCCAAATTAAAAAAACGGTTCAATCAGGCCAGACAATTTTGGAAAGCCAAAACACTAGAACTAGTATAATCACACTTGATGCCTAACTTAAATACTGATATTGAAAATCTCCTAAGCCGGACAAATCTTACCTCCCCTTTTGGCGAATTTCTGAAGAAATTAGAAGAAGAAGTTCCAAGACTAGGTAAAATTCGTAACCTTCAACCAATTCTCGAGGGTTATGAGGATGCCAATTTCATCCTCGAGTCGGATTTAGGAAGACTCGTCATAAAAATTTTTACAAAAGAGAGAAGCCCAAAGAATAATAAAGATTACGTAAGAATACTGGAAGAATCTGCAAAGATTGGAGTACCCGTCCCGAAACTTATTTTTTATGGGAAGATTTCCAGTGCTTCATTTATAATCACGGAATTTTTTGAAGGAGAAAATTTCGAAAATGGAACTCCGATGTTATCAGATATCATAGCGATTACGGCCTATTTGTCAAAACTCAACACGCTAAATTTTCCCGTTGATGAGCTTTATGATTCGTGGGGGAATAAAAATCTTTTAAAAGAATACGAAAAGAGCCGCAACAACTTGACCAGCCAACAGGATAAGTTAATTGCGCCGATAGTCGAAGGATTTAAAAAAGTGGATTTTTCAAAATTTCAAAAGGCAGTTATTCATGGAGACTTACAGAGAAAACATGTTTTAAAAAGCGGAAAAGGAAAATACTGCATCTTAGACTTTGGATGTATGTCTAATGACTCGAAAGTTATCGAACTTTCAACTTTCCTTGCATGGTTTTGTCTTCAGGAAGACACATGGGAACAAAGAGAAGAGATTATCGATAAAGTTATTAATAATTATGCTTCAATTCATCAACTCTCATCGCAGGAAACGGCCTCAATCCCAACTTTAATCAAAGCTTCCTATGCCGCTTATTTTCTACGAACATCGATCCTAATTAAGGAGGGGGATACAAGCGAAGAAACTAAAGAGTGGCACGAAAAATCAAATAAACTGCTGATATCGATGTAATATTATTACTCTATGAAGACAGCGCTTATTACCGGTACGGGACGAGGCTTGGGTAAATGGTTTGTTGAGGAATAGGTTCATAGGATGCTGTCTGCTTTTTCAAGCTGTTTTTTAATTTCAAAATCGCCTTCACTGCCGTAAGTAATTAAAGCTTTATCATTCTGATTAATTTCCCTCTCAAGAAAATTTTCCACCTTTTGGCCGTTTATATAAAACTTCAAAGATCCACCCTCACCACTGCAGAAAGTTTGTCCGGTGCCCGTTGTCAGACACTCGGCACTTAGTTTCATCGGCAGGGTTTTGAAAAAATCACCCCATGTGGTGCCCTCCTTTTTTACGTGGACGACGTTGGGATTTGCCGATTCGATAAAAACATCATCCGATAAATTGTGATACTTTGAAGCCGTAAATATACGAAATGTGCCCTTAGTATAAATGGCAAAGACAGCACTTATATCTACAATGGTGGGCGAGCTGGCAACTTGAGGCTCTTTAGTTTGAGCGGCAGGGACAGTAGTTTTGGATTGATTTTTGTTTTTAATAATCAATAGGCCTGCAAAAACTATAATGGTCACTGCCGTCAGAAAAATTAATTTTGGCTTCATCCTAGATATTCCCCTTTTACATCCATTTTATATTCAGATAGCAGTTTTTTAATTTTAGGGTCAATTACAACCTGGCAGTAACCCTGAGCCCGATTACTATCATAATAGTTTTTGTGATAATTTTCTGCTTCGTAAAATTCAGTATATGGCACAATCCCGGTTACGATTTTGTCTGTTAATTTTTTTTGCGCATTAGCCTTTGATTTTTCGGCTGCCTCTTTTTGACTTTGATCATGGTAAAAAATCGCCGAGCGATATTGGGTACCCGCGTCGTTGCCCTGGCGGTTTAAAGTTGTGGGATCGTGCAGAGCGAAAAAAATCTCAAGAAGCTTTTCGTAGGGGACAACTTTTGGATCAAAAGTGATTTGGATTGCTTCCGCATGGCCGGTATCGCCTCCGCAAACCTCTTCATAACTTGGATTTTCAACATTTCCACCGGTGTAGCCGGACACTACCGAAGTTACCCCTTTTAATCTCTTAAAAATCGCCTCAGTACACCAAAAGCACCCTCCTGCCAAAGTTGCAGTTTCCATAGAAATTCTATTTTAGCAGATCAAAGACAGAAAACTTGCAAAATTCCATCAATATAGCTAAAATTATAGGTCTTAAATTATGAGCGTTACAAAAATTATAAAGAAATTGTCTAAAAAAATTCCTAAATTTTTACGATCAAAACGAACTTTAGTCCTGGCGGTAATTCTAATTATTGCGCTTTCTTTTGTGCTTTCCCGCGGCGGCGCCAAAAAAGATGCCATCAAAACCGTTCCGGTTACACGCCAAACCATAGTTTCCGAAGTTTCCGCCTCCGGCAAAATTGGATCTCTCAATAGCTCAATCTTGCACTTTGCCGTCAGCGGCCAAGTTGTTTGGGTTGGTGTCAAAGAAGACGACTATGTCAGACGCGGCCAGGCAATTGCCGCTTTGGACCGAGAACGCTTTGAGATTGCCATTCGTCAGGCAGAGCAGGACGTTGTCGCCGCCGATGCCGAACTTGCCAAAGTTTATGATGATATATCCAAAGCCTCCGATGCCGAAAGTTTTGATAATCGTATTAAAAGGACAGCCGCCGAAGCCAAAAAGAACAAAGCCTTTGATAATTTGAAAAAGGCCGAAAGAGATCTTAAGGATTCAACCTTAATTTCACCGGTCGCCGGAGCAGTTGTCAGCCTTAACGTAAAACCTTTGGACAATATTTTTACAACCGCAGACGTTGCCAAAGTTGCCGACACCGGCAATATCGAGTTTGTTGCCGAAGTTGACGAAACCGATGTTGGCCAAATCAAGCCAGATCAGCCGGCCAAAATTACTTTGGATGCTTTCCCCGATCAAGAAATTTTCTCAACCGTTTTTTCAATTGGTAACGAAAGCATTATTACATCAACCGGTGCTACTGCATTTGAAATCAAATTATCAATGCCGGATCCGCAAGTTTACCGCATCGGTATGAATGGTGAGGTTAATATCGAGCTTTCAAAATCCGAGAATGCCCTGGTTGTGCCAGTTGAGGCTGTATTTGACGAAAAATTTGTTTACGTTAAAAGGCAAAACAAGTTCGAAAAGAGAGAGATTGAAGTTGGTTTATCTTCCGATTTTGCGCAGGAAATTAAATTGGGACTTGGTGAAAATGACCAGGTAGTTACAGACGGCTTTAACGAAATTAATAAAAAATCGCTCTTTGACAGGATTTTCAAAAGGGGTTAAGGGTGAATGCAGCACTTGATGTTAAAAAAATTTCTAAAATTTACGGCGAACCTCCGAACGAAACAATTGCCTTAAAAAACGTTTCACTTCAAATCAAAGAGGGAGAATTTGTGGCAATAATTGGGCCATCGGGATCTGGCAAATCAACTCTAATGAATATCCTTGGGCTTCTGGATATTCCCACAAGTGGCGAATATTTTTTTGAAAATAGAAAAGCTGCCAATCTTTCCCAGAACGATCTGGCAAAACTTAGAAATCAAAAAATTGGTTTTGTGTTCCAGTCATTTAACTTACTTCCCAGAACATCTTCTTTAAAAAATGTCGAGCTCCCGCTTATATATTCTGGTGTCGGTAAAAAAGAAAGGGAGCAAAAAGCCAAAGAAATGCTTGAGCGTGTGGGATTAGGCGATAAATTATTTTCGACTCCGGCAAAACTTTCCGGTGGCCAGCAGCAAAGAGTGGCAATTGCCAGAGCCTTGGTAAATGACCCCTTTGTTATTTTTGCCGATGAACCTACGGGCAATTTAGACACAAGATCTTCTAGTGACATTATGCAGATTTTCAAAGATCTTAATAACGAAGGCCGAACAATAGTTCTTATCACTCACGAAATAGATATAGCCAAACTTGCCTCGCGCATATTGACAATGCGCGATGGTCAAATCGTCTCCGATGTTAAAAATAGGCCTAAAAAACAAATTATTAAAAGTAAAAGAAAAGGAGTTTGAAGGTGGATTTTTCAGAAGTTGTTAGATCGGCAATTGAAGCAATTAAAATCAATAAACTGCGCTCGGCTTTGACTGCACTTGGAGTAATTATTGGTGTAGCCGCCATCATTCTTTTAATTTCAATTTCCGCCGGTCTTCAAAAGTATATTTCCGGTCAATTTGAGAAGTTGGGGACAAACTCAATCTTCATTTTGCCAGGAAAATTCAGGCCTGGTCCGCAAGGCGGCCCGCCACGGGCAGTCAATAAACTTACCTTCAAAATAGCAGAAAGAATAGAGAAGCAGAAGAATGAAGCAATTATTGACGTGTCGCCCTTTGTCGAAATTGACGTTACTGTAAGCTACAAAAACAAATCCAAAATAACTACACTGGCTGGCGTCAAACCTACGTACTTCGTACTTTCGGATATTGGAGCTCAAACAGGGAGGACTTTTACAGACCGCGAAAATCAGGTTGAAGCAAAGATGGCAGTTGTCGGTCAAACAATTGCCAAAGACTTATACCAACAAGAAAATCCTGTCGGTAAAGTTATATTGATATCTAAAAAATCTTATCGAGTACTGGGTGTTTTAGAGCCTCAAGGCAGGGCTGGTGGAATTGATATTGATAATCAGGTACTCATTCCCTTGAATTCTGCCCGCAAATTAACCGGAACCGATCAGGTCAATTCAATTCTTGTCAGAACATCTTCTGCAGAAACCATTCCCCAGGCGAAAGAGCGAGTTGAAAAAATTTTAAAACAAAGTCTTTCTGAAGATGAATTTTCGATACTTACGCAGGAACAGCTGCTTTCTTCGATCTTGCAGATAATTGGGGTTTTGACAGTTGCTCTTGGCGGTATTGCGGCTATCTCACTGATTGTCGGCGGCGTTGGCATTTCCAATATAATGCTTGTGTCGGTTACCGAAAGGACAAGAGAAATTGGACTTAGAAAAGCTTTGGGCGCAAGACCTCGTGATATTTTAAGCCAGTTTTTGACTGAGGCAGTAATACTTTCCTTTTTGGGCGGTGCTATCGGAGTATTAATTGGCTATCTTGGGTCTTTAGTTCTTTCCAATTTTCTGCAAACGTTTGTACCTTTTTGGGCAGTTGCTCTGGGTCTTGGCTTTTCAACAGTTGTCGGCGTAATCTTTGGTGTCGCCCCGGCCCTGCGCGCCGCCCGCCTCCAGCCGGTCGAAGCCTTAAGACATGAGTAGAAACTTTTAAAACATATTTGGCGATTAAACCTATGGGACCTGAAAGAGCAATTGAGAGAAAATATCATCCTTACAACGCAATTGTCGTCATGCCATACGGCTCAAACTTGCGGGAAAACGGCCAGGTTCGACTTTCCTATTGGTCAGCTCAAACAGTCCATGCGGCTTATCACCTATGGTTGAAAGGTCTCGCCTCCAGGATTGTCATTCCCGGTGAGACTGTTTTTGGAGAGGGAAGACCAGCAACCACCGACCTTATGGTCAGATACCTTATCCATAAGGGAATTCCACCGACGTCGATTATTCCGCTTTTTCATCTCAACAACACTATTTATCAGTTGAAAGCGGTCAAACAAATCAAAGAAAAAGAAGAATGGCGCAGCTTGTTAGTAGTTGGTTGCCACTGGCACAATGATAGAGTTAAAGATAATCTCGCGCGCATTGGTCTGTCAGCGGATGTCGTCGAAGTTGAGACAGCTTTAGCCAAATGGCATCCCCAAACTGAAAGAGAGAGGTTGCTAAAAGTACCGGCGACTGAAAGAATGACAATAAAAGATCAAAGACTTAGAAATCATCCAATTTTAAGACAACTTTGGCTCCAAGAATTGGGTACTAAAATTTTTGGCCCGCGTGTGGTTGACCTGCGCGATGATACTTATGCTAAATCTAAGCTTAGAGAGTTCAAGAAACATAGTAAATAAACCTAAACCTTCTCTGTCACTTTAATTCGAGCATCGCGAGAATCAAGGTTCTGAGCGAAGCTCAGGTTCTTATTCAACGAAAAGGTCACTTCCCTAAAAAATCTTAAACTTTTTCGGTGACCTTATTTGCTTGCGAAGCAAGCCAAACACAGTAACTTCCTTAAAAATTTATACCTTCTCCGTTACTTTATACTCCAAATACTTTCCAAGCATCAGCCTCGTGTGGGCATCGATTCCCGGCAACGCTGAAAAAATTAAGGTGACTACCGGCATTAGCACAAATTCAAAAGGCATCATAATTTTCTTAATAAGCGAAACCTCGCCTTCTCTTTTTGGTCTTTGGCGAAAATCAATAATTAAAATTGTCGCCAGAAATATCCAGCAGGCGGAAAGTATTCCAAAAGAAACTCTTGGCAAATTCTGTCCCATGACAGTCTGGGCAAAAACAGGGTTTAAAATAACCGGTATTGTTGCACCAAGTGTTATCGCAAACCAATTAACCGGCCACAGAAAATGATCTTCCAGGACCTTAAAGACCCTTACTGTTCTTCGCCAAAAAGGAATATGGGTATGTGTTAGCCATTTTTTAATAAAGTAGGCATCGTCCGAAACTCCCCAAGCCCACCTCTTTTCCTGCTCGTAAAAATTAACCAGCGATTTAAAGTAGGTAGTGGATTCAGCCGCATCCGCATAAACAGGCAGAAATATCGGTTCGACCTCCACTTTTCCGTCTTTGGCAAAAAAGCTCTTAAAGAATAGCCTGAAGTCTTCGGGGATAACATCGACATCCCAGTACCCGACTTCATCAAGTAGTTTTAAAGAAAGAGAATACATCGAGAAATTTACCAATCTGTCTGTCCTTGAATTAGATGCTGTTTGCCAAACAGAGCCTAGAGAGTTCATTACGCGAATAGGTGCCGGCACTCTCCAAATATTTGTGTAGTAAAGAATAACCGGCTGCCAAAAATGAAGATAGCGGTTTTCGTTTATTAAGAAATAGTAAGTTAAAGCAGATAAGTATTTCTCACTAAAAACTCCATCGGCGTCTTTTGAGGTAACGGTCATATAATTGATATCCAGTTTTTGTTTATCGACCAAAATCTTTTTAGCGTATTTACCACCATAGGCCTCATTTGAAGATTTCCCTTTAACTTCACTTGGGATGTCCGGATGAAACGTTACCAGCAAGTTTGCAAAAACGTCCTTGTATTTTTTAACCAAAACCGCCGATTTTTGTCTGCCTTCTCCACCTTCTCTTTCTTCAAATGCAAGACAAACGCTAATTTGATTTTTGGGAAAATCCTGATCTGCAATTGAATCTACCCCACGCTCTATTGTTTTTAACGGTTCTTTGTAAGTAGGTACTACAATCAAGTGGTGGACTTTATTAAAATTGGGTAGTTTTTTGGCATCCTCAAGCCAATCATACTTTTGCGATGCCTTAAGCTTAAGGTGTGAAATAACAGCGGTAATTGCCAAAGCTGCCGATTTGTAAAGCCAAAAAATATCAAAAAGAATAATATAGTAGGCGACGTAATGGGGAATCCAAAAAGAGCCCCACACCGGGAACAGTATTAAACTCCAGGAGAAGGATCCCGGTAAAATTTCCAGAAATCTATGGACCTGCTTATCATATTTTTGAACAAATTCTTTGATCATGAGTCAAGAATATCGTACCTCTCGACAAATTTCTTTAACCTATATTCGGATAAATTCGCATGATTTTCATTCGCAAAAATTCGCAAGGGCAAATTCTATCATATTTTGAACAATTTTTGGGCATTCAAACAGGTCTCCTTTGCGATAATATCAAATGACAGACCCCTTAGATGAGCTAGGAATTTGCCCACAATTCTAACATTTTTCGGTTCATTTTTCTCGCCACGTATTGGTTCGGGCGACAAAAATGGAGAATCTGTTTCAACAAGCATTCTGTCTAAGGGCATTTTTTTGGCGACTTCTTGAACTTCGGGCGCGTTTTTGAAAGTGACTATCCCCGAAAAAGAAATATAAAATCCAAGACCTAATGCCTTTTGAGCTGCCAGCCAATCACCAGTCCATGAGTGGAAAACCCCAGTTAACCTATTGTTCGAGCTTGTCGAGAACTTCCTTGTGGAGACTTCTCGACTTCTCCGGCTGTCGCCGGATCCGCTCGAAGAATAATGATTGTGTTTCGACAAAAGATCGAAAATTGCATTCCATGCATTACGGCAATGTACAACAAGCGGCAAGTTCAGCTCTTTTGCAAGTTCAATCTGAGCCACAAATAGTTCTCTTTGAAACTTCTTGTCCCTGTCCACCGTCTCGAGTCTTTTCTCTCCGTCCAAATAATAATCCAGCCCACATTCACCGATGGCTACCACAATACCGTCATCCTGAACCTTTAGTCCTGAACTCGATTCAGGATCTTGATTCAGGATCTGTTTTAATGTATCGATACATCGATACAAACCAAGTTTTTCAACTTCATCTTTGCCATCTTGGGGGTGGATACCGCAGGTGGCGTAGATCCTTAAATTGGAACTTGAGTATTTTTGAGCAATCTCGATGGCCTTTTTACTTGAATCAAGTGAACTGCCGATGGTGAGGATTTTGACAACGCCGGCTTCTTTGGCTCGCTCAAGCGAACCCTCTAAATCATCAACAGCTTCCAAGTGGGTGTGGGAATCAACTAGCATTAAATTTCTTTAAGAATTTGTCGCAAACTCGTAATTTTAAAGTGCGCTTTAGTAACTACGCTTGAAAAATCGGGATTGATGTATTGGTAAGTCCTTGCCCCAATTAAAAAGCCAGCATCAATATCTCCCGGACGGTCCCCGATAACAATTATCTTTTCTTTGGAAAAGTTGTGTTTTTTGGCAAAAGAGGCAATTGCCTTTGCTTTTTCCTTGGCGATATTAAAATCTATATCCAGTGAATGACGGTCGATTCCAAAAATTTCATCAAAAAATTTTATCATTTTAATTGTTCGCAAGAATTTTTTAATATGTTTTTGCGATGAGGTCGAGACCACAATGTTTTGATGACCTGCCAGCTTTAGTTTTTTTAAAACTTCATGCGCGTAGGGTGCAGGTTCTATAAACTCTGTAATATACTTTCTATTTTGACTAGTTCTAATCTTTTTTCTTAGATTGATAAGATCGTCATTTGAAAGCTTTGGGAAAAAGTGTTTTAGGTAATCCAATACGCTTACTCCATAGAGTTTTCTGACTTCTTCAAGATCGATATTCACCGGATAATTTATTTCGCGTGCTAAGTTTTTTAAAATTTCGGCAAAGCCAACTTCGGTGCCTTGTTCCAGTGTTCCATGGAAATCCCAGGCAAAAAGTTTTTTTGTTAACTTAGTCATATCCGGGGAAAAAGAGAGGCAAGTTGGATAACTTTCCCGCTAAACTGACTCAGAATTTTCTCTGAAGTTTCCGGCAAAAATGGCGAAAGGTTAAAGCCAATCTCTCGAACGGCTTGGGCAATTGGACTGATGGCTTTTTTCAGTTGACTGCCCGCCAGCTCCCAGGGTTTTTCGCGATTAATCTGTCCATCAAGCCCTTTGATCTCATCCCACAGCGCCAAAATTGCCTGATCAAATCGAAAGCTTTTTAAATTGTCAGAAACGCTCTTTTTGAATTTAAAATTTTTCTTTTCTGGTAAATTTAAATTAACATCGGAACAAAGTCGTGCGACACGAGCCACCAAATTTCCCAAGCCATTGGCTAGTTCGCCATTGTAGAGATCTTTCAGTCGTGTGACCGAAAAATCGCCATCTCCCCACGACGGAATCTCTCTAAGTAAATAAAACCTGATAGGATCAACACCAAATTTTTCAACTAATTCAAATGGGTCAATGACATTACCTAGGGATTTGGAAATTTTTTCGCCGTTAACCGTAATGTACCCATGAACAAATTCAGTTTTTGGCAAGGGGAGGCCGGCCGAAGCAAGCATTGCCGGCCAGTAAACGGCATGAAAGCGAATGATCCCTTTACCAATTACATGTAATCTATTAGGATTCTCTTCCCAGTATTTTTCGTACCTTGTATCACTGCGAGAAAAACCTAAAGCCGTCAGATATGTGGTCAAAGCATCAAACCAAACGTATAATACTTGTGTTGGATCGCCTGGTACCGGAACACCCCAGCCTCGGGCCCGCTCTCGGGACCTTGAGATACTAAAATCCGCAAGCCCCTGTTTTATAAATGAAAGAACCTCATTTTTTCTTGTTTGGGGAACAATTTTCAGTTTGTCAGAATCGATTAACTTATAAAGGAAATCCTGATAGGCAGATAGTCTAAAAAAATAATTCTCCTCCTCAACTTGCTCTAAGGTCGTCAAGTGCTCTGGACATTTGCCAGCGACAAGCTCGCTAGGTGTATAAAAAAGTTCGCAGCCAACGCAATAAAGACCTTTATATTTTTTTTTGTAAATGTCCTCTTTTTTGCAAAGATCCCACAGTTTTTGCGCGCCGGCAAAATGATGAGGCAGGCTGGTTCTATTGAAAATATCCCATGAGAGATTGAGTGTCTCTTTTAAGGCGGCAAACTGGCGGGCATATTTATCAACTAGTTGTCCAGTTGGCACCCCCTCTGCCTCTGCTGCCTGGACGTTCTTAAGGCTGTTTTCGTCTGTTCCCGATGAAAAAAGCACTTCATATCCAAGCGCCCGATAAAATCGCGCGATACAATCAGCCTGCACCGCTTCCAGGGCAAAACCAATATGCGGTGCGGCATTAACATAAGGAATAGCGGTTGTAATGTAAATTCGCTTCACAATGCCTAAATTATATCTCATCTTCCCTTACTGTCATCCTGAGGCAACGCCGAAGGATCTACTTAGAGATTCTTCACTTCATTCAGAATGACAGAAGAAGTTCTCGACGAAGTTCACCTCGAGCAAAGTCGAGAGGCTCGAACAATATGATCATTGTCTCGTTAGTTTGTCAATTAAAGCAAAAAGTGGAATGATGGAGGTATGAGAAAAGGTTTCGCATTGCCAGTAATTTTAGTCATTGTAGTCGTCGCAGTAGCCGCTTCAATTGTATATTTTCTATTCAGACACAAACCCACCTCGCCACCTCAACCGTCAGTGTCTCAAGCACTGTTCACCCAAGCAGACGAAACTGCGGATTGGAAAACATACCAAAGCGATAAATTTTCGTACAAAATCAGAATTCCCAGTGAATTTACAATTATTGATAGGAGATCTAAGGATACAAATACCGATTTGTTCGAAAATCTTGGACTACTGGAATGGATCGAGATTTTCTCAGGCTATACCACGCAGTTTCAAATTGATGTGGCCATCTATAATTTGAAGGGTTTGTCTCTACAAGAATGGATCAGCAGTCAAAAGTTTGCTACGCAAGCCAAAGTTCCAGAAATACCAAATGCACAAGTTGCAGGTCTTCAAGCTTACCGAACCCAGCAACAAGGTACTAAAGACTCTCTTGCTAGAATATCCTACTATATCCCGAAAAGTGACCGACTCTATGTTTTGTTATTTGAGTACGAGGATGGTACTGTGTACAAGAACTTTGAAAAATTTACTAAATTCGAACTTATAGACCAAATCCTCTCCACCTTTCAGTTCATAGACTGATCGGCATCTGATTAAGTTTGACAAGGTCAACGCAGTGTTAAGTTCGCTTCGCTCACGTAACTTTGCATTGACAAATATAATGCAAAGTTATAACATTGTTTTAACATGATCCAAAAAATAATCCGTGTCGGCAATTCCGTCGCTGTTATCATCCCCAAAAAAGTCCTTGAAGAAAAAAGGATCAAAGTCGGAGATGCGGTTAACATCTCAGTAGATCCGGTTTTTACCGCTGATCGGGAAATTCATGATTTGACCCAAAAGTTGATAAAACAGTATCGTCCCGCGCTTGAAGAACTTGCCTCCAAGTGAAATATTTAACTCCTCAAAACGTCATCCAAATTCACTTTGAAATAGTTGAAGAAACAGGCGGTTCTCAAGGGTTAAGAGATCTTGGTCTTCTGGAATCCGCAGTTTTAAGGCCACAGGCGACGTTCGGTGGTAAAGATCTTTATCCTGAGTTGACCTTAAAAGCTGCCGCACTTATCCATTCACTACTTCTGAATCACGTTTTTGTAGACGGGAACAAAAGGACTGCAACACTTTCGATGATAGAATTTCTAATTATTAATGGAAAAAAATTTAAAGCTACAAATAAGGAGATTGTTAACGTTACCCTTTGGGTTGAAAACAAAAAACCGAGTATTGATCAAATTGCCACTTGGATCAAAAAACACATTAAATAATTTCTATACAGATCTTCAACTTCTTTTAACCTGGAGCTGCTGGGGGAGGCGGTGAAGGTGATGGTTGTGTGGGTTGGGGACAAGAAACACAGAAGTCTTTTTGTAAATACGGATCCTTAATAACGACCTCTTCTTTTTCTTCGGCATTGGGAGAACCGGGCTCAACAACCTGTCCTGTTGTTTTATCTACCCAAACTTTGGCTCTGGCAAAAGTATCTTTTTTGGGTTCTGTTCCTGCTAAAAAGTACTCAAACCTGCCGGAGCATTTTTCATTTTTAACTCCTCCGGTTACCGAGCAAGTTTCCAACCCAACAACACCGGATGGAACCTTAAAGGCTTCGTTAATTTTATCTTTTAAAACCTCCTTTATTATCTCGTTCCAGATCGGTGTCGCCCCGGTGATACCGGAAGTAATGGCCGGATTCATCGGCGTATTGTCGTTATTGCCGACCCAAACTGCTGCCAGATAACTGGGGGTATAACCGATTGTCCAGTTATCTCGCTTATCATCGGTGGTACCGGTTTTAACAGCAACAGTCTTGCCGCTTATCTTTAAAAGACTGTTTGTGCCAAAAGCAGCGGATCTTGCACCGTTATCGGAAAGAATAGATGAAATTAAAAAGGAGACTTCCCGCGAAAGAACTCTTCTACCAGCTTTCTTCTTAAACTCTTCAAGGGTTCTGCCGCTTGAATCCTCAACCTTCAAAACTGAGACAAGATCCTGCCTAACACCCTCGTTGGCAAATACACCAAATGCAGTTGCCATGTCAGTCATCTTCACCTCACCACCGCCCAACGTCAGCGAAAGACCGTATCTTGATTCGTCTTCGAATGTGCTAATACCCATCTCTTTTGCTTTTTTAATCATCTCACCGACGCCGTTTATTGCCAGCACTTTAACGGCCGGGATGTTGTAGGAATTACCCAATGCGTTTCTCACGGTAACCGGGCCGTGGAATTTGCCGTCATAATTTACCGGCCTGTATGGTCTAGGCCCGCCGGAAAAAGTCGTTGACACGTCCATGATAATGGTAGCTAGTGTTATCAGCCTTCTTTCCAGTGCTGTCGCATAGTTTATCGGTTTTATCGATGAACCCGGCTGTCTTGCGGCAATAGTGACATTAACATTGCCGTCTATTGATTGGTCGAAAAAATCTTTTGATCCTACCATCGCCAGAATTTCACCCGTTCCAGGTTTAGTGACCAGCGACGCGCCATTTCCGACACGATAGCCTTTCAGCTTATCGATGTTATCTTTAACAATTTCTTGGGTTTTTTCCTGAAGATCTAAATCAAGAGTCGTGATGACTTTCAGTCCTCCCTGTGAGGCAACTTTTTCTCCATATTTACCAGCTAAATATTCTCGCACAAACATTACAAAATGAGGTGCTTTAATATCTGTTGTAGCCTGTCTGAATTGAAGCTCTTCACCTGCTGCCTCGTCGGCCTGCGCTTTGGTAATGTAGCCTTCTTCAAGCATTCTTTTAAGAACTAATTTTTGTCTGGTTTTTGCCCTAGCCGGGTCTGTCCCGAATGGCGAGTAGTAAGTTGGTGCAGCCGGCAAACCTGCTAAAAGTGCCGACTCGGCAAGATCCAAATCCTTAACATCTTTGCCAAAATATTGCTCAGCTGCTGCTGCAGCACCCCAGGCAGTTCCGCCATACGGAACCTGATTTAAATACATTTCCAATATCTTGTCCTTCGAAAAAGCCATCTCGACCCTGAAGGCAAGATAAAGCTCCTTTATTTTTCTATTTATTGTTCTCTCCGGGGTCAAAAAGGCGCTTTTAACCAGCTGCTGAGTTATAGTTGATCCTCCCTGCAGATTTCCTTCAAAAAGAGTTTTTCTGGTTGCTCTGACTATGCCGTAAATGTCAAATCCCCGATGTTTGTAAAAATCTTTATCCTCGATAGCAATTGTTGCTTTTTTCAGATTATCGGGAATTTCCGAAAGCGCAACTTTCGTACGGTTTTGGTCTGTATAAATGTTATATAAAAGTTTTTCATTGCGGTCATATATTTTGGTGGTCTGAGGTACTTGTCTTGTTTCAAGCTGTTTGGGACTGGGTAAATCTTTAGTAAAAAACCAGACAGCGGCAATTATCATTGCGACAGTTACCAGGCCGACCTTAAAATTTCGATCTTCGTAAAGTACCCGATGACGAATAATCGCCTCTACCTTATGGGCAACTTGTGGAGCTTTTCTTCTAATATCAAAGTTTAACTTCGCTGCGAATAAATTAACCGCATGAATAATTTTCTTAACTAACCAGATTGTGATATCTCCAAAAAAGGTTATTAAGCGAATAAACCAGGTTAGAAAAGCGATAACTATGCCCAAACCTACTAAGATGACTTTATTTACAAACGGTGGTTTTGCCATTGCACTTATGCCTCATTCTATATTATGTACAGCTAATTTCAAGAGAGTGAAACTCGAAGGAAACAAGCCTTGCAACTTTTTAAGATATTGAAAAAAAGTTGGGCAATTTGACACTAACTTCAAGTAGACTTAAACTGCAAAATATGTCCGAGGATCTTGAAAAAAGAGGGCCTATTGAAAAGAGCCCCAAAGGCTGGCCGATTAATCCTTTTGGTGTTGCTGCTCTGTTAATTTTTACGTTAATTATTATTTTTCTTATTGTAAGACCACTTATTGGCAGGACGAATTTACCAATACCTGGAGAAATGACCACATCTTCTGGCGGCAGTATAATAATGCCTCAAGCCGGAGAAATAACCAAGGGAGATACATTAACTTTAGAACTTGAAGTTGATCAGCCAGAAAATGTCGATAAAGTCCAGTTCTGGTTAAAAACATATGTTGACGGAAATTGGCAGATGATTGGCGAAGTAAAGTCTTTCCCCTTTAAATTTGATTGGCAAATACCTAGTGATCTTCGCAATAAGGCAGTTGCAGTTACTTCCCATATTTACAAAAAAGACGGCAATATTATCAAAGATCCTGGCGGCTGGCGCGAAGGGATTATAATATTGTCCGAATAGAATGCTGGAAATACTTAGAAGAAATTCTTGCTCTCTTGCCCCCAATCAGCGAAAGAAGGAACTGCCTAGAATACCCCATGCAAGTGGAAATCTTGTGGTAGATATAATTAGATTTTCTGGCCTTTCCGATCAGGAGATTTCGCAGGCTCTTCGATTAGAACCTGGCCAGGTACCTGCATTATACTGCTCTCTAAATGGTCAAAATCCTGCAAGGCTCAAAGAGATTCGGCAGTTCCATACGGCCAATATCATATTGGCGGCAGTCTTCAGGGCTGAGCAGGTAGCCCAGTGGTGGCGAAGCGGTGAAGAGGGCGAAACAATGCTTGACTATTGGATGGACAGACGAAGAGAAAAAGTCTTGACCAAAGTGCGCCGTTTTGTAAAATAACCTAAGTTTTCTTAGGCCCTTAGCTTTTCCCCAAATAACTCCAAAACGCCAAGAGAGAAACGGCTAAAATCGTCAAGGCCACGTTCAAAAGCGTCACCAATTGTATAATAGTCAGAGTTGCCACAATTGCTACAAATAGCGCCACAAAAAAAGCCATTTTAAAAGAAGTATAAAAATACCAGTTGGCGCTGTAACGTTTGTAAAGTCTGGTTCTTGCAAAATACATAGCAAGACCCAAAAGACAAAAGACTGTCAGAAATAATAATAGGACAAAAATCGCAAAGATATACCAAGGGGCCGACTTAGGATCAATTCTGACTATAATCCATGCCAAACCAAAAAGA